>ERZ773005.863-NODE-863-length-18985-cov-48.457633_pt1 | contig 18985 bp, 24 predicted proteins | sample MGYA00580666_ERZ773005 | MGnify/ENA primary metagenome ERZ773005 (study PRJEB29015, sample SAMEA2737999) | human oral metagenome | biome: human oral; feature: human-associated habitat; material: dental | place: China | collected 2061 ...
AGTGTATCTTATATGGAAATTATTGATAAAATCATGACTCATGGGAAAACTATTCAGGAATACATGCTTTATCTTGAAAAGGGAGATTATCACGGATTGGAGGAGGTTTATCTTTCCTATGGAAGTGATGAAGTCTTATATGCCGCATATGAACCTATCAAAACTAAATTAGAAGAGTGTGGTGTAAGGGTTATTTCGGAAATAGGAGAAAATTTATATCATTGTTATCCATTTTTTCCGATTGTAAAAGAATCAAAGACCGGTTGGCAAAATATGATTGAATATCACAAAAGGAAATGTTGAAAAACTTGTTTTTCTTGCGGGGAGAGTGTTTTATGGATGTAATACGAGCTATTTTGGACGGAATTGCAATAGCTGCTATCTTTAACGGTGCAGTAGCTGCTTGGGTGCTTATTAATCCGAGATATTTTTTTGATTCTTATCCAAAGGCGATTCAGAAATCTGCACCTGAACAAATGACCAAAAAAGAGAAAAAGATAAATCTCATCCTAACAATCGTAATTTGTGGGATTTGTTTCATATATTCGGCGGTAAGTCTTTTACATACAAACCTTTCAGGATTTTGGAATCTTTTTTGGATGGGATATATTCAGTGGAGCATATTGAACTTAGGGGATTTTTTTCTGCTGGATTGTTTGCTGTTTCAAGGCAAATATAAGGATAAAATCGTAATTCCGGGGACAGAAGGACACCCTGATTATGAGTTCGGCAACTGGATGAAGCATTTAGCAATCATGGAACATTTTGTATTAACTCCGTTTCTTATCATACCGTTTGTAGCGGCGATTCAAGCTTTGATTGTTGGATTATTAGGAAGATAAATCTTGATTTCATGTAACTGAATCCAGAATTCATACAGATAGCCTGATAGCATATTTTCAATGTATAAAATAGACAGGTAGTTGTTATGGGAAATAAAATGAATCGATACTTGCAGGAAACTGCCATGCTGGATTTTTCAAATCCAAATATACAAAAACTGATAGAAAAGAAAGCTTGGAAAGAACAAAATGAATTCGACTGTCTTAAAGGCATTTATAACTTTGTAAGAGATGATATTTTATTTGGATACAATGTAGATGACAATATTCCGGCATCAAAAGTCCTGGAGGATGGATATGGTCAATGCAATACAAAGGGAACTCTTTTTATGGCATTGCTTCGTGCCTGCAAAATTTCTTGCAGAGTTCATGGATTTACGATAGATAAACAGCTACAGAAAGGTGCAATGAGCGGGTTTATTTATAAAAATGCACCTCGGAATATATTTCACAGCTGGGTTGAAGTCTATTTTGAAGACAAATGGTATGAACTTGAGGCTTTTATATTGGATCGAAAATATTTGTCAAAGTTACAGAAAAAATTTGCAGACTGTGACGGCTCTTTTTGTGGTTATGGTGTGGCGGTGAAAGATTTTCAACATCTGATTATTGATTTTGATAGAAACAACACCTACATACAAAGTGAGGGAATTAAGCAGGATTTTGGTGTATATGATTCTCCGGATGAATTACAGAGAAATCATTATCAAGAGACATCAGCTGTCAAAACCTTTATATATAGGAATTTAGGAAGACATTTGATGAACCGGAATGTGAAAAAAATAAGGAACTCTTAAGCTTTTGCACGTGAGTCTTTTCATATTCTCAAAGACTTATTGGGGAAGTTATGTGTGATTAAAAATTCAACAGGAACATCACGAGGAATTGATATCATATATGTGCAAAATGGGGGCAAAGTGGTATAAGCAAGACCCTTTGTTTCAAGTATAGGCTTGGTGTAATAGTGATGAATTAAATAGAAGTCCGTATAGGGGATGATGATAAATGAATATAGAAATGAAAACAAAAACCGTTTATAAGAAATGCACATTTCCGTCTGACATCGACACGATTTTTAGGCTGTTGACAGATTTAAAAACATTGCAGTATATTGCGTTCCCGTATGCCAAATTTGTTCCCGTTGACGCTGAACAAGATATAAAATGGAAAGAAGGAGAAACTTTCTCATTTCGGTTCAAAATGTTCTCCCTAATTCCCTATGGAACACATACCATTCATGTGATTGATTTCAAGAAAAACGGAATATATACCAATGAAACAAACACACATGTTCCAATTTGGAACCACCGCATCGTATTAAAAGATAATGGAAATGGCACAACGGACTATTCCGATGAAGTTAAAATCGGTGCAGGCTGGAAGACCATTATCGTGTGGAGGTGGGCAAGTGCCTTCTATCGACATCGTCAAAAGAAGTGGATGAAGTTATTAAAACATATGTGAACAAATCTAAAATTCGCTATAGTTTCACTTTCTACAAGTATTTAGAGAGTAGACCTCCTGTAGTAAAAGCTTCTTCCGAGATTGGTTTTGCCGAGAGTAACGGATACCAAGATTGCAATGACTGCACCAACGGATGCCTGCAGGATGTTACCCGGAACATCTGCGATTGGAGCCGCCCAGTTTCCGGATATGAAGCCTTGAGCTACATAGTATCCCGATACAGTCCAAAGAACGGCTAGTACATACGCGAAGAACTCTGCAAAAGGGATTCCTACAAGCTTAGCCGTATGACTTCCGTTTGATGCACGCTTCATGATAAAGTCGAAGAAAAACTGAACTATCAGCACCATTACGATCTTAATCGCAAGCGTCCAAGGAGCCCACACAGCGTATCCTCCATATATGTCAGCTAATCCTGCACCAACACCTCCGGCAAAACATGCATATTTCTTCGGTAAAATTATTGCAGCGAGCAGTACGAATCCGTCACCGAGGTGGACGTATCCCATAGCGTTAGGAATCTTGAAAAATGTAGTTGCAATCATAACCATGGCAGTCATCATCGCTGTGGTTACGAAAATTAAAGTATTATCATTCTTCTCAGAGCGACTTGAGCCGCTTGTATGCTTATTTGTTTCTATCATTATTATTCCCTCCGTATATACCTGCATATTCATTATACAAATTACGTTACTATTACTGATTAGTCATTGTGCACTCTTTCTACTATTGTTATGATAGCAGTAAAGTGCGGTTATTTTAATATACAATTTATATATTTTTTTAGAATACAGATAGGGGCAAATACGCGAAAATAAGCATTATTTTTGACTTTACTGACAAAAGCAATCGAAATTCATAGGTACAGCTTTTAACTATATTAGCCTGAAATTTTACAGGGCACAGTTACAACGATAGGATGCCGATGTGAACTGATTATATCAATGGCTATTTTTTGATTTGAGAAGCTTCGCAGTTTGCAATATAATGTAAGTGTATTGGGCAATTCCGAAGGATGACGAGAAATCGGAAGATAAAGGAATTAAAAGTGGCAAGTATGTTAAGTAAATAGATAAATAAATTGGTTTTTATGAGGTAACAGGGATATGGAAACCATAAAGGAATTTTTAGATAGCGATATATATTTAGAGCTCATCAAAGAACTGGGAAACGATAATTTTAACAAAGAGCTACAAAGCGTCGAAATAGAGCTGCTAAAAAATTGCCTAAAGCAAAGACAATTTTTACTTGAGGGATTTAAGTGCAAATTAGATTCAGAAAAAGAATTAGTTGAGTTTTATAAGATGATTATAGAAGAAAATCGTAGAGACATTATCATTTGGAGTAAGGCATTTTGGCAATACAGTGATGATGCGATCGAAGAATTCCCGGACGGCGAATTTCCCGAAGGCGAGGAGATACCGGAAGAAGAAAAGTCAATGATAGTTGCTACAGAGAAGTATTCTATTACGAGCATAGCTATGTATATAATAGAATTTGATATTTTGAAGAATCATACTGACATTTTAGGGGACTATTACAAAAGACTGCGTATTCCAGGTGCAGGAAAATATGCAAGGGAAATGAAAAAATTGTATAAGACGGTCTTTAATTAAATTAGTATTTTGTAATACGGGGAGTTGCAGGAGAATGTATACAGGGAAAATAAGCATAGAAAACAAAATAATCGATAGTGAACATTATTTCAAAATAGTTTATTGTCCTGAGATAAAAGAGCATATGCTATGCGTTTATATTGCTTGGGTTGCCGGATATGACAGGTACTATAAAATCGGTGAAGGCGATCTCTCACTTTATGAAACAAACCGGAGCGAGTTTTACGCAAAGTATGAAAAAGAAATCAATGCGAAAATAACAGAGCGAGTGATGGGTTCAGCTGCATTAAGAGATTATGATCCTAACTATTTACCGGATGAAGTACTCAAGACATTGGATGGGTATCCTCCGTTTGATGGATATGTTTATAAAGATGGAATACTTTATGCGAGAGTAAAGATAGGAGATACATTTTTCAGTATCCCACCTATTAAGGATAAAAAGCTTTGATTGATTAACGGTAGTACTGAGCTACAAAGATATTTAAGAGGTGTATGCATTATGGCAATAGATGGGGTGAAAATTATAGATAGCGATACAGCTTGCGACATTTATAATTACGTTACAGAAAGTTATAAGGACGGACTAAGTGCAGATAAAATCATAGAGAGCATGCGCCAAGATGAAAAGGATTACTGCATAGATGATTTTTATGCCGAAATTTACTGGACAGCGCTCGCTTATTCTTTGTGGAAAATTGGACACTTGCCGGAGGATATAAAAGAGAAAGCAAATGAATTCATCAAAAAAGGAGCAAATGAACTTTGGCTTGAAATAGATGAAAAGGCATTAAAACAAAGGCAAAAGTGTCTGGACAAATTGGCAATACAATTAGAAAATGAAAATCCTAAGCCGATCAAAGTATTAAAGTCAAAGGCTAAACGAAAACCGTATTTCAAAACAGGAGATGTTCTTGCGATAAAATTTGATGATGAGTACGGAGTTGGCTTTGTATCTTCAGTAGATGAAGGTCCGAGAAGATTAGAATATAATTTGGCTTGCACTCGTTTACTGCAAAAAGAAAAACCAAGCATTAACGATTTCCTAAGAAGCAAAATTGCTTGTGGCAAGCAGAATACATCCTACTGCCTGAAGACGGATTGTTGGTTTAACCATAAAGATTTAGGGCGGCTCATAGATAGATTTGAGAAAATAGGGCAAGTGGAATTGGAAGATTATGTTTTAGGAACTCTCGCTCCTGCTTCAACACTGGATGACATATATAATCAAATTACTCTTAACAAAAAGACTTGGAATCTCAAATTTAAAGATACGCGTGAACTCATAAAAGCCTTTGAGGTTGACGAAAGGACCGTAGCTCATGGTTGATAAACCAAAATACATTATATTTGATGATGTACTTAGAGATAAAAACTTAAGGAAATACTTTGATATATGTGTCAAAGAAATACAAGAAGGAAAGGCCCATATGTCTCGCACGAGAGCAAAAGCAGGCTATCCTTCATGGCCATGCTTTAGAGTAGAAGGCAAAGAACTTTTAGTAGCTGCAGTCCTGGAATATTACTTGTACGACCTACAATGTTCAGGATTTATAAGTAAAAGTGCAGAAGAGTTTACAGATAAGATGAGGGTACTGTGCGGCTGGCACTGGGATGTTGACAGAGTGCTAAAGAACTGGATAGACAAGGTCATAATAAATCCGTTTTTCTATGATGCAAGCGACAGTAAATATGAGCATAAGTGGGTGTTAAAACCGGAGAATCCGGGATATGCTCTATCTGAGGAGCATCTTAAGTTTGCATGCTTTATTGCAGTGTGTTTCACCAAATACGGACACAGCTTTGATAAGAGTTTTACTAAAGAAATCTTTGATTTAGTCACGGCACTTGGAAGTAAACTTCCGGCGCAGATAAAGAAAAACGGTAGCGGATCAATACCAAAAGAAATCGCAGAACGCAAGACGGAAGATTTTTCCTGCATTGCAAATGACGCCTTTGCCACTATAAAAATATCGGTAAAAAATGAGTCTGAGGAAAGCTATAGCAAAATTTTGGATTACCTGTGCGACTTGCTGGAGTTCGGATTTTCTCACAGCTATGCTATCGAGTTCAAAGGGCAAAGCAAAGTATATCTTCCAATCAAAAAGCTTCCAAAGAAAGGTGTAAACCGGCTCTTTGCTAACGCAATTCTTTACCTTAAGCTCCATGATAAAATTGAGCGATATGCTAAATTAGCGATGAATGAGTTTGAGTGGTATCTAAATCTGGATGGCGAATATTGTGCGATGCCGGGGACCTTTGCTGTATTTGCATTAGGACTATACGATGAAAAATATCACGAGCTGGTATGCGATTATTTAGCTATGTGTGATGGGGAGCACCAAAGCATTCAAGGTGAATTTGTGCTTGCTTATATAGAAAAGTTTGGCTTCACAGAAAAAGGGTTTGAATTATATAAGCTTTGCGAGGAAAACATACAGGAACTACCAAAGAAGTTGGTTTCCTTATATAAAAAATTCACGAGGTAATTATGAATAAAAGTAATGAAGTAATCAAGGGATTTTTGATAAATCCACAAAATACAGATCAGCTTTGGGAAAGTAAAGCGCTCGTTGAAATTGATTGGCGCGAGTATGACGAGGATGTCGTAAAATATTTTAATAAGGCAATAGGCAATATGATTTCTGTCTGCAGGGAGGACAATAAAAAGCCGTATGGGGATGATATTATTTTGATCTATAAAGATAGACAACTCAAAATCCCTTATCAAGAAAAGATGGATAGAGACACAACGATAAAATCGATAAATGAAGTAATCAAAGATGATTTTTCGATTCGCCTGCTTGTCGACAGTGCCGAAGATGATACTTTCGCTTTTTGCGTTCTGCCAAATGAGCAATGGGAGATGTTAGAAAAAGAATTTGGGGGAAATAACTTAAACAGGTACTTTATCAAAGTTACACCTAAGATTAAAATGTTTGATTTGCAGTATGACGTGGTGGAATATTCAAGGCTCAAAAATGTGAATCCGGGCGCATCGTTTTTTACTATAGTTTCATATCTTGAAATAGAGAAGAGAGAAAAAAACTTAACTGAGCAAAGACATAAGAGAGAAATAGAGCTAAAAGTGTATTTGCAACAAAAGAAGGAAATAAGCTCTGAAAAAGAGAAGTTTATTTCAGAATATGGTTTGAAATTACCTGAAACAAAGTCAGTATAGATTGATATAAATTTCAATGAATTTTCAATGAAATGTTTTAGTAAATGTTCGAGGGAGCATAGCTTATGAATACCATCACGAAAGAGATAATCTTAGAGAGACTTAATCGTTTTAAGAATAGAGTTGACGAATTAGGCGGAACTACAGGTAAAATAGTTTGCAAGGAAGCTGCAACGGAAGAAGAAATCTTGAATATAGAAAAAGAATTGGGATATAAATTACCGGATGACTTCAGGTGGGTACTTCTCAATGTATCTTCTCATTTTGAATTTTTTTGGAATCTATATCGTGAAGAGGAAGAACTTTTAGAGTTACCAAAAGAATTGGTGGAAATTTTTTCAGGTAATTTGTATCTTGGTATTGATATTATCAATAGTTGTGAAGAAAGTCGAAAGGGCTGGATCGATATTTGTTATCCTGACTACAACAAGCCATATGACAAGATTTTTCACAATAAATTAGCATTCCAGAAAGTAAGAAATGGCGATTTATTTGCTATTGATTTGGAAGAAAAAAGCTATGGGAAAATCGTATATCTAAGCCATGATGGAAGCGAACTTCATGGATATGTAATGGCAAATTCATTCCAAGAGTTTTTGGAGGAATATACTATAATCGGGTGCGTAGGTGGCGAGGACTGGCAGTGGGAAGCTTTTACAAACAATCATACAACGCCTATAGATGCTAACTGCGAAAATGCAAAGAAATGGCTTGAAATAATGTTTAAATACAACTAAATTTTAGGGGGAATAGGTAAAATCATGATCACAGGTGTTGATTACATCTTATATACTGATAAAAGTCAGGATGCTCTTATAGAAAAAATAAAAGAAACTATTCCGTTTTGGGGGAATCCATACTTCGTTATTGATAATGAAGATGAAACAACAGATGTTTATATTTCCCGAGATGAGGATATGTTTCAGCTAATGGAGGAAAAAGGCTTTTATACAGATGAACTTTCTGGAGAAGGTCCGTTTTTATTAATGCTTAATAACAAATATTCATCAAAGCTAAATAGGCTAACACTAGTGCTATCCGAAGATGTTGATGAGTCCAAATTTTCCAAGCAAGTATTCGACTGGATCAAATCTATTTTGTAGAAAATCATAACAAACCAATATAATATTATATATAGAGCGAAATTAGGTAAGGAAATGAATGGAAAAGATTTTGTAAAACTGTGTTTTGAAGAAAAAGAAAATAGCTTAAAACAATACTTTGATAACAGCTACAAAACAGATGTTGGAAAAAGAATAAATACTCTGATAGAGAATGGGGCAAGCAAAGAAGAACTATACGAAATGATTGATTTGGTACTGAAGGAAACATACTATACACTGCTTCTTGCTTTAGATGGGGAAGCATCATTAGGAGGAAAGCAGCTTAGCTATGAACTACTTAATCAGAACGGGAATGTTATCAACCAATTTGGAGAGATTGAAGCAGAAGCATATAAGTACTTTGTGGAAGAAACGTTAATATAATACAATATATGATGCGATAACGGACTGTTATCGGGAAGGAGAGAACTATGTCGGAAGAGAAAAATCGTTTGAAGTTTAAAGCCATGAAATGCGCTACTTGTGCAGCACCCGTTTACTATGATACCTCGAAAAATGGATTTTTTTGTTTGTATTGCAGAAATTTAATGCCATATGAAGGCGATGATGGCGTTGAGGAAACATCCTTTCATCTCGATCACATCCCGGTTACTATTGAAAATGAATGCTATCGCCTAAAGCACCTCGGTGATAGCCGTGACATGAGCCACGGAAAAGGATGGAAGGCGGATAAAAACTGGCAATATATTGCAAAACAAAAGTTTCTCGATCACCAAAAAAGGCAAAGCTATAGCACAAGAGAACTCCTTATTCATAGTTGCCCTATGTGTGGTGCGCAGGTCGAAGCTTTTGCTTCCCAAAATATTTGGCATTGTGATTACTGCCGCAATAAGTTTATTAAAGACGAGATTCTGCAATCAAAGGACTACAAATCATACGAAGTAATTGATAATGGCGATAAGTTACTACCTCATTTCGCTATCCCGTTTTCAGTTTCCAGAGAAGAAGCAAAGCGTATTATTTTACGCTTTGCCGCCTTAAGACCGAATGCTTTTAAGGAACAAAATCTCGAAAAAAGAGTCGATGAGCTTTGGCAATTTTATGTGCCTTTTAGAATTAGCGATTCAAGTTTCTTAGTCGAGGTTGAGACTGAAAAAGGCACCGCTTTGCTTCTGCAGGATTGTATAAACCTGGTCACTCCGATTACTAACGATCACAATCAGCACATGTTGAATGATATCGGCCCCTGGGACTTGTCAGCTATTGCTCCATTCTCCGCAAAGTTTGCGGAAGGTGATATCGGGTTTGATGAGACTTATGAGGCGGATAGCTCGCCGGCCTTATTTATCAGGGAGAATACATTAAAACCGGAAATTGTCGCGGCAATCAAGAAATTATATCCTTCAAAAAATTATCGCATAAACTGGATAAGAGAAGAATTACGAACAGTCAAAACGGTCATGCTGCCGATTTATTTTCTTGATAAGATGAACAAGGGAATTAAAGTTTACTTTATGGTTAACGGGCAGACCGGTGCTGTTTGTGCATTAGGCAGAGGGCAGATGGAAGGTAGGGAAACATTGTTTGCTCCCGGGGATGCAGATACAAACAGCTTTAGGGAAACGACATTAAAATCAGGCTGGCAGCCGGTAATCGAACAAGAACCGCAAATTTACAAACGTGTTTCAGCGGATGAAGCGTTTAGAAAAAAAGGATTATTAAAACGGCTATTTGATATCAACAAATTCTAATTTGTAGAGATAAGATAATATGATGAGTCAGAGAAGCTTAAAAATGTTTACTGAATGGATAGAAAGAAAAAAGCGAAAACGTAATTGCAAAGTGCATTTTGGAAGTGACAGCATCAAAATGAAAGACTGCATAGTTGCTCCCGTTCATATGATTTCAGATGAGATTTATGATAATCAGGAGCTTGATTTTTATGTTGAAACCAAATACGATGTCTATCTTCTTCGCATTATAAATAAGGGAGATAGCTGCGGGATTATCTGCCCGGCGAAACGCGATGGAATTATATATATCATAAGTAACTTGCCGGTTAACACAGGAAATATTTTCGTGCAGGTTCAAAAGGTGTTAACTAGCGTAGAAAAATACGGGTTTCCGAATTTGAAGAATCCTGAATCTGAAGTAGAATTTGATATTAAGTGAGATGTGTGGGAGATGATATAAATGGCTTTTGACTATAAAAAGGAATACAAAGAATTATATATGCCGAAAAATAAGCCTGAAATCCTAACTGTACCCAAAATGAACTATATAGCGGTCAGAGGAAAGGGAAATCCCAATGAGAAGGGTGGCGCATATCAAAATGCGATTAGCGTGCTTTATGCCGTAGCCTACACTCTGAAAATGAGCTATAAGACAGACTATAAAATTGAGGGTTTCTTTGAGTATGTAGTGCCTCCGCTTGAAGGCTTTTGGTGGCAAGAAGACACTGATGGTGTAGACTATACGGACAAGTCAAAATTCAACTGGATTTCAGTTATCCGTTTGCCGGACTTCGTAAGTCAAAAGGACTTTGACTGGGCGGTAGAAACGGCAAGCAAAAAGAAGAAGCTTGATTGCTCATCGGCAGAGTTTATGAGCATAGATGAGGGCATGTGTGTTCAGATGATGCATCTTGGGGCATTTGATGATGAGCCTGCGACGGTAGCAATTATGGACGAATACATTAAACAAAATGGATATGCTAATGATATGAACAAAGACAGATTGCACCACGAAATTTATTTATCAGACGCAAGAAAAGTTGCTCCGGAGAAATGGAAAACAGTAATTAGGCATCCGATAAAGAAAGTGTAAAATCATACTTTTTTATACCGACACGCATCTAACTTTTGATAAATGATAAACTTAAGTTTATAAGATATCAAAAGTAAGAGAAATAATTAGAAGGAGTTTTAATGGGATATATCGTTTCTATAAAAACAGCAATATTTGTTTTTCCGGTTTTGGCATTCCTTATAACAGTGCCCTATATGATTTTCAACTATCGTAAATATGGTTCGGTTAATAAGCTGCGAACTTTGATTCTATATTCATTTGTTTTGTATTTACTAACTATTTATCTGTTAGTTATTTTGCCGCTCCCGAATCCGGAGAGCATCCGTACGACCTATACGGATATGCTTAATCTGATACCGTTTTCATTTGCTATGGATTTCATTAAAGACAGTCCGTTTGCTTTGTCAAGTCCGGCAACCTGGGTCATGGCACTAAAGCATCCGTCTTTTTATGTACCGGCATTTAATATTTTGATGTTAATTCCGTTTGGTATTTATCTGCGTTATTACTTTAAGTGCAGCTTCAAGAAGACAATGCTGCTTACAGCACTTCTCAGCTTATTCTTTGAATTAACTCAGCTATCGGGACTTTATTTCATATATCCGGGACCATATCGATTAAGTGATATAGATGATGTCATCCAAAATACAACAGGTGGATGCCTCGGATATGTCCTTGGTTGGTTTGCTGTGAAGCTACTTCCATCTCGAGAAAAAATCGATGAGAAAGCATTAGAGGCGGGCTTGCGAGTTTCTGAAATACGCATTTGTCTATCACTTATAATTGATACAATGATTGTATATATTCCGTACATGATATCAAAAACAACGCTTCCTTTGTTTCTGTTTATAGCACTGTATTTCAGTTTAATTCCTTTGTTTAATGGCAAAACATTTGGTAGCGCTTTGTTAAAGTTTGGCATAGAGTTTGAAAACGCAAAACGGATTCGTACGATTATAAGAGGCATATTGCTTACAGCATATTTTTACTTAATCCCTTTGGGACTAATTTATATCATGAATGGATTTAATAAATATGCAGACTCACCATTGTTCATCGGTCTATTTGTAACTGCTGCTTTGATTTTGCTGCTGTATGCAATAATTACAGTTGCAGTAGTGCTAATGAACAGACGTTTATTATTTGATCGTTTGTCCGGTACCGGCTACAAAAGTACGGTTCTAAATGAGTGAATTGAACTATATATATTTAAAAATGTATGCAAAAGTAATTATAAATAGCATTGTAGAAATTACACAAAATAAGGGGAAAAAATCATGAATCCATTTCTATTAGTAGCGATAAAGCTGTTAATCGGCTTCTTTGCAATGGTCATAATAATAAATCTGTCGGGTAAAGGGAATTTGGCACCATCGTCAGCCAGCGATCAAATTGTAAATTATGTGCTCGGTGGAATAATTAGTGGTGTTATATACAATAATAACGTCAAGATACTTGATTTTATTGCAATTCTTTGCATTTGGTGCATCCTTGTACTCGCTCTGAAGTGGGTAAAGAAGCATAATGTGAAGGCTAAGCAGCTGATAGACGGTAAGGCTTTAACTACATATAAATAAGAATCGAGGGATTAATACGGTTAAGCATTACTTTGTTCAATTGTAAATATATCAAAATCAGAAAATAGAAGGAGAGGTTTAAGATGAAGAAGCAGATTAAGACAACTGAAGCAATATTCCCTATGCCGGTATTATTGATTTCTACATTTAACGAAGATGGGACCGTTGATGTTATGAATGCAGCCTGGGGAACTATGCTTGAGAGTGATATGGTAGCCTTGAATTTGAGCGAGACACATAAGACGGTAGAGAACATAAAGGCACGCAAAGGCTTTGTGATTCATATAGCTGATGCGAAGCATGTCGCTCAAGCTGATTGGTTTGGTGTAGTTAGCGGAAGAGATGAAAAAGAAAAGTTTGCAAAGTCAGGTATGAGCTTTGTAAAATCCGAGTTTGTGGATGCGCCGATTATCAACGAGTTGCCAATTGCCATGGAATGCGAATTCGTAGAATATCAGAGCAATAATAATGGTATTGGTGTTATAGGAAAAGTTATAAGAACATCAGTTGAAGAAGAACATTTAAACGGTGATAAGGTGGATATTGATTCTGTTGAGGCAATATCTTTTGATCCTTATACACACGGTTATTATAAGCTTTGCGGCAGAGTCGGTGAGGCATTCAAGGATGGCTTAAAACTGAAATAAAAACCTGTGCATAATACAGAAATCCCCAATTTGTATAGCAACCACATATATGAGCATAATATCATAAAATCGTTAAGAAGTAATATAATTAGTAAAAATGGAGGTAAATAATGTTATTTGTATATTATCCAAAATGTTCAACATGCCGGAAGGCAAAGAAATGGCTTGATGAGAACAATTTTAAATACACTGAGCGTCACATCGTAGAGGAAAATCCTACCTACGAAGATCTGAAGGATTGGTATTTGAGAAGCGGCCTACCACTAAAGAAGTTCTTTAATACAAGCGGACTTCTGTATAAGGACATGAAGCTTAAGGACAAGCTGCCGAAAATGACTGAAGACGAGCAGCTAAAGCTACTTGCGACAAACGGAATGCTGGTAAAGCGCCCGGTTCTCGTAAGCGGTGACACTGTGCTTCTAGGCTTTAAGGAAGCAGAGTGGACGGAGAAACTGAAGTAAAAAATGAGTTTAACCTTAAATATTGAATTATCCCTTAAAATATGATATATTTTAAGGGATAAAACTTTTTATGAGGGGAACTTTTGATGAGAAACTTTAATTACCATAAAAATAAAGAGACCAAATGGGACTCGGAAATTCTTGGTCTGGTTGCTTCAATATATAAATACCAAGGTAAGCAGGAACTGTATTTAAAGCAGAAGCCTGAGGAACTAAATAAGCTTATTGAGATTGCGAAGATCCAAAGTACCGAGGCTTCAAATAAGATTGAGGGGATAGAAACAACAAGCGTAAGACTAAAAAAGTTAATGGATGAGAAAACTACTCCAAGAAATAGAGATGAACAGGAAATTGCAGGTTATAGAGATGTTCTAAACATTATTCATGAAAGCTTTGATACAATTTCTATTTCTACAAACTATATCCTACAGATGCATAAGATTTTGTTCAGCCATATGAATAACCAAATGGCAGGTAAAACAAAGAATGTCCAAAATTATATAAGTGTGACTCACACGGATGGAAATACTGAAGTCTTGTTTACACCTCCTTCTGCATTTGAAACCCCGGAGGCCTTAGAGAGTATATGTAATGAATATTGTATAGTCGTAGGTAATGCAGAGGTGGAACCGCTTATAGCTATACCGATTTTTATACACGATTTTTTATGTATTCATCCGTTCAATGACGGCAATGGCAGAATGAGTAGATTATTGACTTCACTGTTACTTTATAGGAGTGGGTTTTATGTGGGAAGATATATTTCGATAGAAGCTATGATTGCAAAAAGTAAATCTGATTATTATGCAGCTCTTAGAAAAGCCGGAGTAGGCTGGCATGAGGAAAATGAGGACGTATTACCATTCGTAAAATACATGCTGGGAATAATTCTCGGAGCATATAGAGAATTTGAGGACAGGTTCACGATTGTAGAAGAAAAACTACCTGCCGTAGAACTTGTTAGGAAAGCTGTGCAACAGAAGCTCGGCATGTTCACAAAACAAGATATCAGAGAACTCTGCCCATCGCTCAGCGTAAGTTCAATTGAAGGAGCCTTGAGAAAGCTTATAGATGAAGGAGACATCAAAAGAGAAGGTGTAGGACGAGCTACAAAATATATAAGGTTGAAATAATCCTTATACTCGCATATTTTTTAGGTTGGTGATAAAGAAAAATGAAAAAGCAAATATCGGAATCTATACCTTGTGGCATTCTTCTAGCTCTATCGGGGGGCTGTATGGATGCATACTCCTATCTATTCAGGGGACAGGTTTTCTCTAATGCGCAGACGGGAAACATGCTTTTGATGGGTGTAAATATAGCAGGGGGGAATTTTGCAGTAGCATCAAAATATTTCTGGCCGGTATTATTCTTTGCAGTAGGAATAATCATAGCGGATATGTTTAATGCCGTAAAAAGGATTAAAATTGTCCACTGGCGTCAGATATCCGTTTTTCTAGAAGCAATTATTCTCACAGCTGTTATGTTTTTACCGGAGTCAGCAAATGACCTCGCAAATTCCTTGCTATCATTTGCCTGCGGGATTCAGGTGCAAAGCTTTAGAGCAATTCACGGAAATAGTATTACAACAACTATGTGCATTGGGAATTTCAGAAGTGGAACATCCAATCTGGATCGTTTCCTAGTGACTAAAGAAAAATCCTACTTAAAGAAATCCTTGCTATACTATGGAATAATAGGGTCATTCATATTAGGTGCAATAATCGAAAGCTTTCTGATTCCAATTTTTGGTACCTATGCAATAATTTTTTCGTCAGTGCTTCTACTCATAGCTTTATTGATAATGTTCTACGAAGTCGCAGAAGAGAGTGCATGATTCGGATTGAAACGAGGGGACAAATGTTAGAAGAAATCAAAGCCTATTGGTACGAATTAAAAACAGAATACGAAAAGAAATATGGTGAAGTCATCTTAAGAAATTTTGATAAATCAAAAGAGTATCTTGAGAAAATGCAAAGCTATCTTTTAGCAAAGCAGGAAGAATGCCCATCAAATGTTGATGTTATATGCACTCTTGCATCTGTTAAGCTTGAGCTGAGATACGGTGACGAAGCTTATGTAGAGCTTCTTGAGAATTTCCTGGATAAATTTGCTGATACTTTAGATGACAAGGATAAAGCGAGAATCTATACAAACATTGCTTTTGTTGAAGACTATTCGAGGAAGTCGCTCGATTATTTGACCAAAGCTAAAGATATAAACTCCCCATATGCTGAGACATATACAGCACTTGGGCTTTACAACTTTTCGGAATATGAGTATTCAATGGATGTGAAGAATCTTGAGCTGAGCCGTGAGTTTTTCGAGATAGCTAGAGGAATAGATGAGAGCTACGAGAGTGCTATGAACTATGCAGTGTCTCTTTATGAGCTTAAGCAGTACGAAAAGGCCAAAACTATATTCCTAGATTTGCTTAGAACTTATCCGGACAGGATGTGGCTGAAGCTTTGCATCGCCTACTGCGAGGTGAATCTTGGAAACAAAGATGAGGCAATGCATTACATAGAACAGATAGAACCGGATAGCGAAGATGGATATTATTTAACAACTGATGACATAGCAGACTTTCAGATATTTGATGCTTATTATGTGCTTGAAGAGTACGATAAGTTTTTAGAGTATTGCGATGAAGAGGTTGACGAAAATTACTATATAATAGATTGCGATTACTTATTCTATACATTGTGGATAAAGGGGAAGCTTGAGCGATTTAAAAAGCTTGAAGATAATAACCGCACCTACCTTGAGGAGGCGCTTAAGGAATCTCTTGAAGATGAGTATGACAGCGAGGAAGAAAAGAAGGAAACCATCGAAGGCTGGGGAAAGGACTTAAAAGAATTTGAAGAAATGATATCATCAATCAAATCAGATGCCCCAAGACCTGAAGTGAAGCTTAAGCTATACCCTGAGTATTCCTGCTTTATGGTGGACTGCGTTAGGCATAAAATTTGATATAATATAGGAGTAGAATATGATATTTGAAACCGAGAGATTAATCCTTCGTCCTTTAGCGGAGACGGATGCGGAGAGTATATTTGAATATGCAAAGGATTCTGATGTAGGACCCGTGGCAGGTTGGCCGGCACATCAAAGCGTGCAGGAGAGCAGGGACGTGATTAGGGAAGTTTTGAGCGGACCTCAATGCTATGGACTTTGCCTTAAGTCAGATAATAGGGCAATCGGGGCGATTGAGCTAATCCTAAATGGGCATACTGCTTTGACGTATAGAGATGATGAGTGCGAGCTTGGATACTGGATCGGAAAGCCGTTTTGGGGTAATGGTTATATGCCTGAGGCAGCGAAGTGTTTGATTCAGTATGGATTTGAGAAGCTTGGCATGAGAAGAATTTGGTGCTCATATTTTGAGGGCAACGAAAAATCAAAGAGAGTCCAGGAAAAATGCGGATTTATCTATAACAAAACAAGGGAAAAATTAGAAGTTCCTTTGCTGAATGAGGTGAGGACGAGCCATACTAACGTCCTTACTAAGGAACGCTGGTGTGAACTTCACAATAAAAGTAAGATGTATAAATTTAAAAAGGTATAGCCTTGGATTAACCCAAGTCGACATGCCTTATCATTCTGCCATTTTGAGCTTAAGCCTCAGTACTTTTAAAATAACACCTTGTCGTGATATAATTAGGCTCAAGCAAATAAATTTAATGTTTATATCGGTTTGAAAGAGAAAATATATGATAGCAAAAGCAGGAGACGTCTACTGCGTCTACAACAAATCACTAAGTAAATACACTGCTTGTCAGGTGACAAAGATAGATGAGAGTGGAAAAGAAGCTCAAGCTGTTATTCTGTCACTTGATTGGGCCGGTGATGAACTCCCCAAAGAGGACGAGCTCACTTTAATGAAGCCGCTTTATATAGATTACATGTACTGGGGTGGAACTTTCAATCTAAAAAAGGTTAATGTAAACGTGCCGGCAAACTATATTTACGTTGGCAACATCACACCCCTTAATAACGATGATACATGTACATATGGCAGCTGGGGTAGCGGTATTGAAATATATAACCAGTTTAAGTGGCAAGAAATACCTAAAGAGCAAAGGGATAGATTTAAGGAAGCGAATTCAAGCGACGAATTTGTGGAATTTGAGGGTAAAAGACGAAGGAAAAATAAGCATAACGAAAATGATGAGTGGAACGATTTTGATGATGCGCTGAATCTAAGGGTCTTCCCTTGCCTATCTTCCCTGACAGTGACTAAATGGCATAGGAATCTATTAGAGTATTTGAACTCGAATTCTTTTATGAGAGAACTTGTTATTGAGGACCACGGAAAAGAGAGGCTCGATTTCTCAGAAACATCAATCGATAGGCTTTCCGTTGATATGACCGGGCTTGATGAGCTGATACTAAATGATGATTTGAGTATGTTATTTTTGCTCGGAGATGTAAAGGACGGTTGCAGGATTAAGGCATGCGATGGCGGAAGAACTTTGATTCTGCAATGCGATGGGGCGGTTCCTAAGATTCAGGGCTTAGAAGGTCTGGAAAAACTCCATATAATTAAGATAAACGAGCTGGATATGGCGGATATTTTGGGAGAATATCCTAAGCTTAAAGAGTTAAGGCTGTGGGGGAACCCCGGTAATCTTATCAACTTTGCTAAAGTCTCGGAATTCAGTGAGTTAGAGATCTTAACAACCATGGACCTCTTTGGATTTACAGCAGGTGAAGTGCCAAAACCGGAGGAATTAAAGAAACTATACATGCTTTGGATGAACAGTCTCCCTGAGGATGCTGCCAAGGAAGTTAAGAAACTTTACAAAAAACGCAAAGCTGAAGGCCTGGACCTTTGGATTACAAAGCCAAGAAAAGCTGAATGGCTTGCGCAGAATCTGGATAATCCTTTCCGCTCATGGGATGGAGAGGAGAATATCTCGCCTGCCAACGCCAAGAAGGCCGCTGCAATATATAGAAAGACAAGAGCTGCTATGGTTAAACTTGTTGAAGAACCCGGCGATGGCTTTATGAAGGCTGCCGAGGATTTGGTGAGAGAGTACGCCGATGGCTTTAATAAGATGGATAGACGCAGGCCCTTTATCTATACAGTTGAAAGAGACGAGATATGCATGGCTCTTGATGAAATCCTCGCTTTGATACCTGATGAGTCAGGCGTTGATAAGGATAAGCTTATAGATTTGTTTGATCAGCTAAAAGAATTTTAGGAGTATTAGGGAGATATTTCTTTAGTATTTTAAGGGAAAGCTGTAATGTATCGGAGAAGGGAAAAGATAGATGTCAAATTTTTTTCGTGTATTTGTGCCTATAATACTATTAGTAGTT
>ERZ773005.864-NODE-864-length-18934-cov-4.172308_pt1 | contig 18934 bp, 15 predicted proteins | sample MGYA00580666_ERZ773005 | MGnify/ENA primary metagenome ERZ773005 (study PRJEB29015, sample SAMEA2737999) | human oral metagenome | biome: human oral; feature: human-associated habitat; material: dental | place: China | collected 2061 ...
TCATTCGTCACTGGGAACTCTTGAATATGGAACCAGTCTTTGTAAGCTGAATTTTCACCATGCTTGAGAACATCCTGCCATTGAGCGGATTGATCGCCCATATGATTGAAAACCGCATCCAGCATAACCTTCATGCCACGCAGATGAGCCTGCTCCACCAGTTGACAGAAAGTCTCCTTGTCCCCAAAGTGTCGATCAACTTCAAAGTAATCCGTCGTATTGTACTTGTGATTACTTGGAGATTCAAAGATAGGGCAAAGATAAAGTCCTGTAATCCCTAAGTCTTGCAAATAATCCAGATGCTCAATAATCCCCTGTAAATCCCCACCAAAGAAATCACTGCTTTTAGGTCTGATAGACGAATCCCAATCTAGAGCTCCTTCTGGTGAAAGTTCAGCATTTCCATTGGCAAATCGTTCTGGGAAAATCTGATACCAGACTGTTTTTGAAACCCAGTCAGGAACCTGGCAGCCATCAATTTCGTGAATATAAGGGAGTTTAAAGCCATTGCCTTCTAAAGCAAGGTTTTCTGGACTATTGTCAGCGAAACCTTTATCTCCATACAAGATGCTTTGGCCTTCTTTATCTCTCAGCTCAAAGAGATACTGGAGCCGACCAAAATCAACCGACACTGCTACTTGCCAATAATCAAATAGAGCATCAGAGGTCACCTTGACCATCTCTTTCGTATCTTCATAAGCATTCTCGAGAAAAACAAAAGGATCTCCATAGTGCAAAAGGATTTTCTCTATATCCTCTTTCTTAGTCCTAATTCTGATATGCACTTGACCTCGTTTATAAAGATAGGCATACTCCGACTCCGGCCTGTGGTAAATGGCTGTTAATTCCATATTTTTCATCTCCTAGATTTCTCTTTTTGAGCTCATCGCAACTTTATGCAAACGATTCCATAACTAGCCCTAGTATACTATTTTAAAAAAAGGATTGCAAGTTGTGGGCTAGTTTATGAGCAGGAGCTTATCTGAGCAAGTTAAAAAGCCTTGGAGACAAGGCTTAATATTGGTTTCTATCTTGAGATTTCATTTAATTCTATGTACGGTCACATGCTCTACTTTTATTCCACCTCATATTTCCACAGAAACTTTCCTTAAATTACTCTTTAGTGCAGTACAAAAATCAGCTAGTATCAATCTATTAATGTGTCAAAAAATATAATATTGATGGTATAATCAATAGTTTAATTAAGCAAAAGGATTTCCATATTCTTTTTCTGAGAAGAGCTCATTATATTTTTCATTATAAATAGAATCACTTATTTTCCCTTCTATTCTTAAATTTACAAGATTCTCCTCTTTTTTTAGTAATGTACGAAGTTTATTAGTAATCTTTTTTAGTTCCCGTTGCTCATCCGTCAGGTTATCAACTGTCCTAAACGAACCGGTTGTTTTGGACTGCTTCACCCACTTATCAAGTGAGGAAGGCGTAAGATCATACTCTCTGATAATATCGCTTCGCTTTTTACCTGCATGATATAAATCAACGATTTGTTGTTTGAATTTATCTGTGAATTGGCGACGTGGTTTTCTAGACATATGGTTCTCCTGTTCTCTTTTCTTTAGTGTAAAACACTTTATAATTTCTGTCTAGTTTAGTGTAGCCTATTCAAACTTTTGCAAGATCATATTTGATACCTGATGGAAATTTACCAACAAGATATTGTCCATCACCGATTAGACCAATTTCATTGAAAGTTGTCCAATAATTAACTTCTGTAAATTCTTTAAAACAGAACTCAGCATAGTGAACAACGTGGCCAATATTTCCCGATTAAGGAAATCACCGTTAGAATGCAATGCTTCGGGAGTATCAAAATGATGAAGTACTACAAATGGTTCAACGCCACGCTTATAACACTCTGAAAAAAATTATGATAAAATTCAACTCCTTTTTCATTGACTTTTTGCAATATCCATAACAATTATAATCTATAGATATTGAAATCTTTAGGAGCTATGATCCAGCACTTTCATATGCATCCAAACCTTTGTTCCATAATTTTAATGATATGGTGAAAAATATTAATGAAATAAGGATTAATCCACCAATATTAAACAATCCATCCTTATCTTTCAAGAAATAGCTAGCTGGGTAGTAGGCTGTAAAAGCAAAAGGAATAATAAAACTTATCAACCAACGTAAAAATGAATTGTAGATGACAACCGGATATTTTGCAAAATCATTGAACATATAAAAAATGTAAATCACTGCTCCAGATTGTTTGGTCCAAAAAGCTATGCTGGCTGTTGCAATTTTTAAGGAAGTATAAATCAAGGTGGCAAAAGGTATACTAATTAAAAAGATAAAAACCTTTGTCCAAGTCCAAGTCAAGCTGGTTACCGTTACTGATAGTAATGAAATGCCTACTAACAATTCACCTAAAGCATCAATTTGAAAAGTTTCTACTAGAATATGAAATAAAGGATTAATGGGTCTTGTCAGGTATTTATCAAATTCGCCCTTACGAACCAGGCGTTGCCCTAGAGCCCATAAATTATCAAAAAAGAGATGATCAATTCCCTTGGGAATTAGGGAAAAGCCATAGATAAAGGCAATCTGCTGAAAACTCCACCCATCAAGTGATGGGATGTTTTGAAATATAATATTAAGGAATAACAGGTTTAACCCTTGCGTTAAAAAAACGCCTAAAACGCCAACAACGAAGTCAACCTTATACTCCACAATTTGCTTGAGGTATTGTCTGATAAAAATCAAGTGCATACGTTGATATTTCTTCATACTAACCTCCTTGAATAGTAATGTTGGACTGTACACGTTTCCAAATAATTTGGGACAAAGCAATCATAACAAGTAACCAAAATAATTGTAGCAAGACAGCTTGAATCATTTGACTAATGTTATACTTTCCTACAATAATCATCACTGGCGTATAAATTAAAGATGAAAATGGTAAAAAAGATAATATATCCGCAATGATTTTTGGAAAAAAAGACAAAGGAATCAAACTACCAGACATAAAGGCAACCAAAGAATTCTTTAGAAGATTTGACCCCCACAAATTTTTAAAAACAAAAGCGGAAAACCCAAAACAAATATTAAAGAAAAAATTAATCAAAAAAGCCAATATTAAGCTAAGAAAATAGGTCAAGGTCATTAGAAAAATTTGCAAGATAGGTTGTCCAGATAAGAGTTTTAAGCCTGTAATTATGATTAAAAACGGCAAGCCAACACTAACAAAGACTAACCACCTAAATCCAATCTCTGTGAAAAGATAAGAAGCTGCAAAATGAACCGGACGAAGCAACCGCATAATAATTGAACCATCCTTGACTTCTTCTCCAATCATAAATGAACTATCAGATTTTGTCAACAAGTTAGTCACAAAGCCCATGATGATGTACATGGTCATATCAGAAAAGCTAAATCCTCTAATTAAAGTTTGATTTGATGAATCAAAAACAGCTTTCCACAAGTAAAAAGCAACAAATGCTCCCATAACATCTCCGATTCGGTAAAGAAAAAAATTTACACGATATGTAATTAATTCCTGCATTCCAGCACTAATAAATGGTCTGTAGCGATTCCATAATTTAGCCATCTTAAAGCTCCTTTCGGTAGAAGCGACGGATAATATCTTCAATATCTGCATCATTCATCTTTAAGTCTCGAATGACAAAATCAGACAAGGTTTTTTGAATAATATCAGCTGTTTGATAATGCGAACTATCATATTGAATATTTAATAGCAACTCTTTTCTCGTCACATGAATATCCGGAAACTCTAGAAGTTGAGAGACAACATGATTTTGACCTGGATATAATTCAAAAGTAAGAGTCTTCATCTTTCCAAAAGTTCCTTTCAGTTGATTTACAGTACCGTCAAAAATCTCTTGTCCCTTATCAATCATAAAAATACGATCACATAATTGCTCAATATCATTCAAATCATGAGTGGTTAGAAGTATTGTCGTCCCTTCTTCTTGATTAATTTGTATAACCGCTCGCCGGATATTATCCTTGACAGAAACATCTAAACCAATGGTTGGTTCATCTAAGAAAAGAACCTTAGGATTATGCAGTAAAGAGGCTGCAATATCAGCTCTCATGCGTTGGCCTAATGACAAGGTTCTAACTGGATCCCTAATGAACTCTTTCAATTCTAATACTTCATTCAAAAAATCCATACGTTTTCGAAAGGCAGTATCTGGAACATCATAGATTTCCTTTAAAACCGAATATGTCTCTTGCAAGGGTAAATCCCACCACAACTGAGTTCTTTGCCCAAAAACCACACCAATATCTTTAACATAGGTCTGACGATTCTCTTGTGGAATCTTCCCATTAATACGACAAAAACCAGATGTTGGTTTCAAAATCCCTGTCAACATTTTAATTGTTGTTGATTTACCTGCGCCATTGGCTCCTATGAAACCCAGAATTTGTCCTTTTGGAACTTCAAAAGATAGCCCCTTTACAGCTTCAAATACTTTTTTTTCAGGATGGATAAAGGAACGAATGGCCCCTTTGAGTCCAGGCTCCTTTATGGTTTTTGAAAAAACTTTAGCTAAATTTGAAACCTCAATCATTGTTTCCATTTTAAAATCCTCGTCAATTTATATTAAAAATATCCCTTGTATAGACTTTATATTTAATATCTTCAATATCATCATCTAACCTATTAGCAATAACTAAATTAGAATTAGTTTTAAAATCAGTTAAATCAGTTTCAATTGTACACCTATCAACTATCTTCATAATTTCATCTTCTACATCTAGCAAAGGTTCGTAAATAATTACCTCTATGTCATTCTCAAGGAGATGCTCAATTATGGAAAGAATTGATGAATTCCTAAAATTTCTAGCATTTTTCTTCATAACTAACCTATAAACCCCTACAGAATTAAAATTACCTATTTCTTTTATTATCATATTTGTTATATATTTTTTTCTAATTTCGTTAGATTTATGAATAGAACCTCCAATTAACGTCAAACCCATACCATTCGTCATTTGTGCTAAAGCTAATGTATCTTTAGGCAAACAGTATCCCCCATAACCAAAGGAGGGATTATTGTAGCCTTTACCAATTCGTGGGTCGTTTTCCATAGCTTTGATAATTAAAGATGTATCAAGCCCTCTTGTTTCAGCAAACGTATCTAACTCGTTAAAAAAAGCTACTCTCATTGAAAGATATGCATTAGAAAAAAGTTTGGTCGCCTCTGCTTCTGATGAATTCATCAATAAATATTTTATCTCATTATTCTGTAAAGAACTTTGAAAAATTTTGAGTACTTTCTGTGCTAAAATAAGGTTATCATTACTTAAAATAATCTTATTCGGATGAAAAGTATCATATAATGGAGTATTCTCACGAAGGAATTCCGGAGAGAAAAGAATACTGTTAGTTTTAAAAGTTTCATTTAAATCACTAGTAAAACCTATTGGTACTGTAGATTTTATTACAATAACAGCTTCTGAATTTACTTCAAGTATTTCATTTATATAGTTGGTGATTAGTGTAGTATCGAACCCCTTGTCTGTATTCTTGGAAAAATTCGTAGGTAGTGCAATAATAAATAAATCTGATAGCAAGTAGGTTTTATCTGATGGGTGTACAGCGGAGAAACGATTTTGTTTTACTGACAACATCATCGAAAATAAATCGTCCGTTAGTGGATAACGACCACTGTTTATCAAAAGAATTTTTTTATAATCTAAATCTACACCCACTACATCATATTTTTGACTTAATAATATAGCACTTGAAAGTCCTACATACCCAAGTCCAATAATTGCAATTTTCATAATACACCTCACAAAGACAAATTTATAATCTAGAATCTAAATTAAAAATCCGTCCACTAACTCCCTGAAATTTATTTGAAGATATAAAAATAGTAAAATTAATTAAATCTGATAATACAAAATCTGGGCAGAATACACTATCAATTCGGGATTGTAATAACTTCTTTTTATTATTTCTATTCATTTCTGTCTCTATAAAACCTGGACAAATAGCATTTACTTGTATATTATAATTTCCTAATTCCATAGCTAAGGACTTTGTTAGTGCGATTACCCCGGCCTTCGAAGCAGCATAATTAGATTGATTAGCACTTCCTTTTTGGCCTTTGATTGAAGAAATATTTATGATTTTTCCACTTTTTTGATTAATCATAATTTTTGAAAAATATTTACAACACAAAAATGTTCCTCTTAAGTTTGTATTAATTACAGAATCCCAATCATAAATTGGTAGAGAGTTTATTGGATTATCTCGTATTATACCAGCATTATTAATCAATACATCAATTTTCCCATATTTTGTTTCCACAATTTTATAAATTTTTTTCACTTCTTGTTCACTTGAAATATCAGCTTTTATTAAGAAACACTTTCCGGGAGTATTTTCTGCAAATTTTAACAACTCTTTTGCTTTCTGATCGCTTTTGTTGTAATTAGCTATAACAACGGCCCCTTCATTTAAAAAAGCCATGGCAATTTCTCTTCCCAGTCCTCTTGATGCTCCTGTAATTACAACAACTGATTTTTCAACATAAATTTCCATTTTTTCGTCCTTTTTATCCAAACTATGGTATATTTTCCCCGATTTCAGATGAAAAAATATTATAATTTCTTTGTCTGACTATCTCTTTAGCAATATTTATATCAAATTTTGCAACATATAGTAGTTCTTCTAACCTATTCGGTGAACTGCTCGAAACCAATTTAGTAATCTCTTTTATTCCAATATTACCAAAATATTTTTGAAAAATTTCAGTATTCCTTATAATTGTTCTCTTTATCATTTCTACTTCATTGACCATCTTATTTGAAATCCTTTTTTTAGAATTATACATTCTATATTGATGAAATGGTTTTGGAATAAAGCAAATCGAATTTTTTTTATTTTGTTTCAGTCGTTGATTCATTAAAGAGACCCCAAATGACCAATCTTGCCATTTAAGAACCTCTAAATCATATAACGTTTTTACTCCATCCTCTCGTCTATATATTATACTTGTTGGAATATGATGTTTATGAACGGCTAACCACTCAGAAGTTGGATAAGAAGAAATCGTATATCCACAAAAGTCTCCAAACATATTAGACATTGTTTGAATGAATGCAATATCTGGGTTTTCACGTAAAATCCTAACACCATAATCTACAATTCCTTCTCTCTCAGTAAAGCGACAATCTGAGTTGAAACAATCATCAGCGTCTAAAGGTAATATATATTTAAACCTAGAGTTTTTTAACCCCTTATTTCTGGAATATTGTACCCCACGATTTTTAGAATTTATATATATCTTTATATCAGAATCATCTCGTAATCCATCCAATATTTTTTTAGTCTCCGTATCAGTTGAACAGTCATCAATTAATATGATTTCATATGGTATTTGAATATTAAGTCTTTTTATTGATTTTATAGCTTCTATAATAAAGGACCCAGAGTTAAAACAAGGTATAATTATTGATATTCCATCCATGAAATTCACCTTTCAATAAACAATCAAAACTGATTAATTAGCATGTGTTATTATTTATTTCTAAAAATATAGTGGATCATTTTTAGATACTAATACTATTCTTTTCTGTTTTCCCGGTTCCCTAACCGACTCACCTATAACTTGAATAAACTTCATTACAGGAATATGCGACTCTAAAGTACTTTTAGATTCATTCCCTGCTAACCAACTCGACATCAAAGCTTTATTACTATCACTATGAAACAAACCGTCATATGTATTTTCAATTACATAATCTGATGATTGTAATAGTTTAGCATTCTGCCTAGTGATAACTTTTGCAGTAGCATCTATTCTATCTATATTTGTATTCCTATGTACAGGAACATCAAAACAAGTAATATTTTTAGAATAAATTGTAGAAACTTGAGCCTCAATATTCAAACTTGAAATTCGTCCATTTTTATTATATAAACCTTCAGGAATTTCTGACCAAGTGCGTATAGAAGGCGTAGTCTGTTCTAATGCTATCGTACCAAGCGTCAAAACTTTCCCTGTCTCCTTAATTGTTAAAGAAAAAGCTGAAGTAATATCTGTTTCACCAAATAACTTTTTGTCATCAAAACTTGAGGGATTATCGCTAAGCTTATCGGAAACATATTTTGAAATACGTGTACTTTGATCTTTTGGAAGTCCAACATAAGACGTTAAAGCGAGCTCTAAAGTATAATTTGGATAAACATATTGATTCAGACATAAAATTTGAGTTAGGAGATCAACATAATGATAAGCACCGTGCATAAGCATACCATAACCAAATTTATATGGATGATCTTCTCTTGATTCAAACTCTTTGTGCAGATTCCAAACTCCACCTGCATGTCTTAGGTGAACTGAAGTGATTGGCGCTTGATTTTCAATTACCAAATCCTTCAAAACTTTAGTTAGTCTCTCATTATAGATATGATGATATCGACTAAGTGTCATGACTGAATGTTGCTCTGCCTTTGCCCCCAACCCTAACATTTCATAAAGGTTTTCACTTATCATCTCAGGTGCAAAAATATTATCTTTTAAAGGAGCAAAAAGAGGTTTTTCTGTCAAAGAAGGAATATTATGTTTCAAGCAGTATCTCAGATATCCTTCATGTGCCTTCAATTCTGTTGCTATATATACTTTAATTTCTACAAATTGAGTAATAAGTTTGTCAAAAATAGGTTTAAAATCTATTTCATTCGCCCAAATTCCTTTACTATTATTCGGCTCAGGAATAAAGTAGGTGTTATTTGGTTTCAAATCAATACTATTAATTCTCTTTTCTATCTCATCCTTCTGAGATTCCAAATCAATAATCGAATATCCGTCAATATACCCCTGCTTGATTGCTTCATCAATACATGTGATATATTTGTTAGCTACAATTTCATCAAATCCAACTACAACTAAATGCATCGTTTTTCTCCTTCAGTATTTATCAAGTTTCCTAATATAAAATTATATTTAGCTGGAAAAAATTCTTTATAGCCAGCTGTTGGAGTAAAAGTTAACTCTCCGAGATATATCCTATTTTTAACAATGTAGAAATCAATTCTTACATGTTTAAAAAATTTAGATATTTTTCGGGAAAGTGTCAGTAGTTCTTCTAACTGTGTAGGACGTTTTAAGGGTGTATTCAAAAAATCATAACCATATCTGATATCTAACCTATTCCAATAAATATCATAGAAATCTCTTCTATGATCCGAAAAACGAGTTTTATCTACTTGAATCATGATAGGTTGGCCATTAAAACAAAGAACCTTATAGTCCAAAATTTCTTCAAAAGAATCACCTAAATATTCTTCACAAATAATTTTAGGAACAATATCAAAATATTGTGCTTCACCAGTTAAACATCCAAATTTTTCAGATTGCCAAATATTAATTTGATTTCTTACTTTTTTTAAATTTAAATTATCTTTATCCTCAATTAGAAAATTATACGACCAGCCATGATTCAGTTTTAAAACAAATCGTTTTGGCAATTCCGCGAAATTTATTTCATCGCTAGAATTATAAGTAGCGTACAGCCTTGGAAGTATTTCATCAAGGCCAATGATTTTAATAAATCGTCTCATATCAAGCTTATCCGCACAGATCTTCATCAATTCGGTAATTTCAAAAACTTTAATCCACTGCAATTTTTCATTATATGTTTCTAATTTTTCGAAATTTAATCTTTTACCAGTATTTTTGTAGTATAAAATTTTTATAGCAAAAATAGGATTAGATTTTATAAGCTTATAATAATATTTCCTCCTTATTCTAGTAAATATTTTTGAAAAAAAATTACTGATACCCATAATTTATTCCTGATTCATTTTTTATCTTTTATTTCATTTTCGAAATAAGCAAACTTATTTTTGTCTTGCAATCTATAAAATTCGTCAAAAGAAATGAATATAAAATTCCAGTCACAATTATTGAAAATCCCATATTTTAAAGCCTCATTTTTAAAAAGTAACTTAACTATATTTTGTAATGTTGTGTCTCTGATTGATAAATAAACATCAAATAATCCAATTTTTTTTTGATAGAACTTGAATCTTGTAATCTGATTAACCTTTCTATTTACATTATTAATTATTTTACACAAAGTTGCGGAATGTTCTCTATTTATCTCATCTAAGAAAATTAAATCGTTACTCCTACCAGCCCGTAATTTTAAGGACTGTCTTTCTTGATTTATAATCCCAATATCACCGATATCATATCTAATAAAGGGCATTGCTATGGAATTAATTCCAGTAATAATGATTTTTTCCCCTATATTTTCTAAAACAACATTTTCTTCAAAAATACTTAAATCGTTACTTCCGTTTTTTTGCTGTGCAATGCCCATAACTTCTGTACAGCCATAATGATTGGATATTGGACAATTAAATGCTTGTAATATCATATGTCTTTGAAAAGGAAATAATGGCTCACTCATCAGCTCAACATACCTAATTGATTTTGGAGTAAGCTTATTGTATTTTTCATAAACATATATCAAATCACAAACTGAAGTTGGAGTTCCCATAATAAATTCTGGTTGAAAATGAAGGATAACTTTTGATAATTCTTCAAATTCTTTAACAGAAATACACGTTATATTAATAGCAAGAATATTATTGTTAACATGTTTAAACCGTTGATTTATGTTATCAAAACTATACCTACTTAAATTAAAAACAAGATATTTTGCAGATGGTCCAATTTTAAATTCCCTACTTCTAAATTTCCAAAGAACCTTTAATTGTGTTAACCAATCATTGGAAGATTTGTAAACCTCTAAAGGAATCCCAGTTGAGCCTGAAGTTTTCTTTAAAATTAGATTTTCTTTATTGTATTTTTGGTTTATGAAAGAATCTAAATTATAACTAATATCCTTTTTAGAAATAATCGGGTAATCTATTAAATTTAATGGATTCCTGTCTTTATTAATCTCAAAATAATTTTTATAAAAAGGAACATTTTGACTAGCTTCTAGCAAAAATGAATTTAATTTATGATTAACCATGATACCTCCCTAGTACTATATTACTTCCATCCTGTTACAAAAGCATTCATAGTTATTAGACGGATAACTAACTAATCATTTATCTAGTTCAAGACCGGTTTTCAATAATTCTCGTAATTTTCTACTATAATTTTTTTGATTACTTAGCAAGTTTTTCCATCTCTCTAATACGCTCAACAGTCACATCGTATTTGGTTTGATAGTCAGCTTGTTTGTCTTTCTCTTTTTGGACAACTTCTGGTTTAGCGTTGGCTACAAAGCGTTCGTTGCTAAGTTTTTTGCCAACAATGTCGAGCTCTTTCTGCCATTTGGCAAGTTCTTTTTCCAGACGTGCCAATTCTTCCTCAACGTTGAGGAGATCGGCTAGCGGTAAAAAGATTTCTGCTCCTGTGATGACGCTAGACATAGCAAACTCTGGTGTGGCAATATCTGAGCTGATTTCAAGCGTTTCTGGGTTTGTGAAACGTTTGATGTAGTTGCTATTTTCTTTGAGGAATTTTTCTAGATCGCTATCTCTTGTCTTAACCAAGATAGTGATTGGTTTAGATGGGGCAACATTAACTTCTGCCCTGCTATTTCGCACAGAACGAATCAAGTCTTTCAAACTTTCCACCCCCTTATGTGCAACAGCGTTTTCAAAGGCTGGATTAACCGTTGGGTAGGCAGCCGTCACGATTGAGCCCTTTGCATACTGACCGAAGATTTCCTCTGTCACAAATGGCATGATTGGATGTAGGAGACGCAAAATCTTATCCAAAGTGTAAAGAAGAACAGAACGAGTGATAACCTTTTCGTCTTCATTGTCGCTGTAAAGGACTTCCTTGGTCAACTCAACATACCAGTTGGCAAATTCTTCCCAAATGAAGTTGTAAAGGATATGACCAGCCACACCAAACTCGAACTTATCAAAGTTTTCGGTAACTTTGGCAATGGTTTCATTGAGATTGTGGAGAATCCAGCGGTCCGTCACATTACCAGCTTCACCAGTTGCAACTTTCGTGACATTGTCACACGCTACATCCATCATCAAACCTTCATTATTCATGAGAATATAGCGGGAGATGTTCCAAATCTTGTTGATGAAATTCCAAGCAGCGTCCATTTTTCCATAAGAGAAACGAACGTCTTGACCAGGAGCTGAGCCGTTTGACAAGAACCAACGAAGACTGTCTGTACCATATTTCTCAATAACATCCATTGGATCAATGCCATTTCCAAGAGATTTAGACATCTTACGTCCTTCTTCATCACGAATTAGACCATGGATAAGAGCATTTTTAAATGGACTCTTCCCTGTAAATTCAATTCCTTGGAAAATCATGCGTGATACCCAGAAGGGAATAATATCATGACCAGTTACCAGTGTTGAATTTGGATAGTAGCGTTGGAAGTCAGTAGTTTCAGTATCAGGCCAGCCCATGGTTGAAAATGGCCAAAGAGCAGAGCTGAACCAAGTATCAAGCACATCTGAGTCCTGAGTCCAGTCTTCTCCTTCTGGTGCCTCTTCACCCACATAAATCTCTCCTGTCTCGTTGTACCAGGCAGGGATTTGGTGGCCCCACCAGAGTTGACGTGAGATAACCCAGTCGTGAATATTTTCCATCCATTGTAGATAAGTATCATTGAAACGTGGTGGGTAGAAGTCAACCTTGTCATCCGTGTCTTGGTTGGCAATGGCATTTTTAGCCAGTTGATCCATTTTGACAAACCACTGAGTTGACAAGCGTGGCTCAACCACAACACCTGTACGCTCAGAGTGACCAACGGAATGCACACGCTCCTCAATTTTCACAAGAGCGCCTAGTTCTTTCAGTTTTTCAACAACTGCTTTACGAGCGTCAAAGCGGTCCATGCCAACAAATTCTGCCGCCAATTCGTTCATGGTACCGTCGTCGTTCATCACATTGACTTGTGGCAGGTTATGACGTTGACCGACCTCAAAGTCATTAGGGTCGTGGGCTGGCGTGATTTTCACGACACCTGTTCCAAATTCTGGGTCCGCATGCTCGTCAGCCACGATTGGGATAAGCTTGTTGATGATTGGAAGGACAACATTCTTCCCAATAAGATCCTTGTAGCGTGGGTCTTCTGGATTGACCGCAACGGCCACGTCACCAAACAAAGTCTCTGGGCGAGTGGTCGCCACTTCAAGGGCACGTGAGCCGTCTTCCAGCATGTAGTTCATGTGGTAGAAGGCACCTTCCACGTCCTTGTGGATAACCTCGATGTCAGAGAGAGCCGTACGTGCTGCTGGGTCCCAGTTGATGATGAACTCACCACGGTAAATCCAGCCTTTTTTGTAGAGGTCAACAAAGACTTTACGCACCGCTTTTGACAAGCCCTCATCAAGGGTGAAACGCTCACGAGAGTAGTCCACTGACAGACCCATTTTGCCCCACTGCTCCTTGATGGTCGTCGCATACTCGTCTTTCCACTCCCAGACTTTATCGAGGAATTTCTCACGACCAAGGTCATAGCGAGAAATGCCTTGCTCACGCAAGCGCTCCTCAACCTTAGCCTGAGTGGCAATCCCCGCATGGTCCATACCTGGAAGCCAGAGGGTGTCAAAGCCCTGCATGCGTTTTTGGCGGATGATAATATCCTGCAAAGTCGTATCCCAAGCGTGGCCAAGGTGAAGTTTACCCGTCACATTTGGCGGTGGAATAACGATAGAATAAGGCTTAGCATCAGGATTTCCTGACGGCTTGAAAACGTCTTGGTCTAACCAAGCTTGGTAACGTCCAGCCTCAACCTCGGTTGGATTGTATTTTTTCTGTAAATTTATCTTCATTCTCTTTTTTACACTCCGTATATCTTAAATTTTTAAATAACACTTCTATTGGTTTTGCTTTATTATATGTCTTACATCCTATTCCGTAATTGTCAATTTCATTGCTAGACAATTTCAAATTCAATAACTCATTATAACAATCTCCTTCAGCTAGCTTATACTGAAAAGAGAGTTCATTCCTAAATAATACCAATTTTAGGTACACAGAATCAGTTTCAACTAATGCTTGTGCAACCGATGATTCAATCCCAGCGATATCAATATTTACCCTTCGGCACGAATCTAAACCAAAATAGTATAAATTCCCTGATACGTTTATGAAAAATCCTGCTACTATGTTAATTCTTTTTTCTGAAATCTTGATAAAATACTCTTCTTCGAATACTGATATTTTTCCATCTTTAAAAACTACTTTTGGACTTTCATCTGACAACCATGAATTGTATATTCTATTACCATCAAAGTTAAAAACAATATTTTTCTTATTAATAGAAATGATGCTGTCAGTATCTGCTAAAACAGTTGGAATTTTCTTTTTATACTTCATTTCCTGTACCATTGATAGAATTTTTTCCAACACTATTATTTCGTTTATTATTATAGAGCTGTCAACATTAATTTTTTCTAACGAGCTTCTGGATAATCTACTCTTAGCATACAAGAAACAATATTTTTCCCAGTTATCACAAATTTTATCAATTTGTAATTCGAGATTAGCTATTTGCTTATTATCAAATGAACCAACATTTTTTATTTCTTTCAAAAGAATTTCAAAAAGCGCTCTTTTTCTTTTAGAAAAATTTAAAATAGTACTAACGTCTGGTATCGTTTCAATTATTTGAATCTGATTTTTGACATCAATTTTTTTTATAAAATCTATCAATATATCTATCCCAAAATTTTTGTTATCTTTGTTGTTTGTAATAAATTGAGAAAACCTGTCAAATACGATTACATAAGCTTCTTCTTTCCTGTTTATGTTTGTAAAATATGAATTGAATGATTTTTCTAAAATATCATATGGTATAGAAAAGTCTCTTTCTTCGGGGAAGTCACTCTTTAAATGGGTACCATCTAATATTTTTAAGACTTTTCTTTTTCTATCTATCCCTTTAACAACAAATGGATGTGCCCAATCTGATAGTTGATACTGTTCACTGTAAAATACTTCCTTCAAATTAATGGGTACAATTATTGGGTTTCCCCTATAGCACTCCCTCTCCAACAGCAATATGAAGTCATCTAATACAAAAACTTTCTTAACCTCCAATGGAAATAAGGCATTTATACTCCTAAGTGATTCAACTAAAAAAACATTTTCTAGAGGGTCGGAAAAGTAAATCCGATTAATTAATTTCAGGCAAAAATATATATTAGCATAGGAATTATCAAACGAGGACATACAGATTCCAATCGCTCTATCAAAACAATCAATTACATCTAACGGAATATTCCCAACCGTAGGTCGTATTTCATTATTTAAATGTACCATAATAAACTCCTTTGAAAATAAGCTATCGGCTTGAACATATATGTATAAAATAAACAAATTACTCTAACTAACTCTGCCAAACATTTGTTCTTTCTAACCATTTTTTATGTCTAATTTACTTTGAATCAGATACTTTATGGTTTTATAAGAGGAAAACTTATTTTTTTGTAAATCACTCGATGTTATCTCAATATTAAAATATTCTTCAATTCTTATAATCAACAAAACCAAATCTAGCGAGTTAAAATATAAATCATCAACCAAATCAATAGAATCAGAAAAATTCATAGTAGTATTTTTGTTTTTTATTTCTGCAATAATTGTTTGCAATTGTTCTTCAATTTTTCCCATTTACTTCAGCCTCCGTATTTTACCATTATATGTTTTAGGTATTTCTTTTACTAAATTAAATTCTTTGGGAACTTTCAATAAACCCAATCTTATAGAACAAAATCGTTGAAAGTTATTATCTATTGTTTCATCATAAACTACAATATCCGCACATGGCACTTCAACAAGATATTCATCACTTTTTGAATAAACATACGCTTCTCTAACATTATCATGCTCCAGCAAAATTGATTCAATTTCTTCTGCACTAATGTTAACACCACCAGAAATAATTATATTCTTTTTTCTACCAGTAATATACAGGAATCCCTCTTCATCAAAATATCCTAAGTCTCCTGTATGTAACCATCCTTCAAAAACGGTAGTATTTGTTGCAAGTTGATCTTTGTAGTATCCCCTCATCACACCAGGACTCTTCACTAAAATTTCTCCAACATAATTTGAACCACTGGTTTCATTATTATTGGAAATAATTCTCACTTCAACATTGGGTATGGGCTTTCCAACAGAGCCAATTTTAGATATTTTATACTCTGGCAGCAGACAAGTTATACGTGGAGAAGCTTCAGTTTGTCCGTAGGTTTGCACTATACCTATTTTTGGAAATAACTGTATAAAACTAAGAAGCTTCGATAATGAAATTGGTCCACCTCCAAAGCAAATATATCTTAGTTTTGGAAGGTGCTGCATTTTAGAATTCTTATCCTCTAGAATTGCATTTATTACAGATGGAACAATAGTATAATTTGTTATTCCCTCTTTTTTTATCACAGAAAAAAGTATACGAGGCAACATTAATTCGTTAAAAATAATGATAGTTGCTCCCAAATAGACGTGTGTAAGAAATTGAGAAGTGTTACTATATCCAAATAAAATAGGTAATGAAATTAAAACTTTATCTTCACTTGTTAAGTTTAGTGATTGTATATTTGATTCAACATTAGAAACTAAGTTTTCATTTGTTAACATGACACGCTTTGGGATACTCGTACTACCTGAAGTGTGTAATAAAATAACTGTATCACCAATATCAATTGTCGATTTTGGAATTGCACACCTATTATTAAAGGGGGTACTAAACTCGGCTGTAGAACAATTATATATTTCTACATTATAATAATAGTCCCCCAGTACTTCCTGAACAAATTCCAACTTACCTGCATCAGTTACTAATAAATCAATTTCACAAAATTCAACAACTTTTAGCAACTCTTCACTAGTTGAATCATAGCTAATAGGCACAATTACTCTATTAGAAAACAAAATAGCAAAATAAGTAACACAATAGTCTATAGAATTAGGTAAAAGTATACCAATATTTTTAGAGGTTTGATTTAACCTTTTTCTAAATCTTTCAGAGAGTTTTTGTGATAACGTGAACCATTGAGAGTATGTCACGCATTCATCATTACATTTCAATGCGATTTTGTTGTTATTTCGTTGCCTTGTTAGTAAGTCTCTAACTTCCATAGACTCTCCTCCTCTTAAAATTGCACTTTCCCTAATTATACTACTTTACTAATTGATTTTCAATCTAGGTCTATAATACTCACGACAAACGCATGAATGTTTCTTCTCTGTTTTACCATAGATGATCACTTTTTTGACTAGATTAATTTCATCAAATACTGGTCAAAGTTCATCCCTAAGTTGAATTTTTTCCGTCTCAAACTCATTTTCTTGCCAACATCTAACTGTTTAAGCACAGCTAAACAAAACTTATCCAGCACGTTCAAGTTAAAAGCTAATTGTTTATTCAAGGTCTTGTTGGCGTCCTCACGAAAGACAACATCCAACTGCCAATGCATGCTCTCAATTTGGCAATGCCCACGGACATAAGCACAGAGTTCCTTAGCACTTGCCTGACAACTTAAGATAAAGTAACGGGTATCCTCACTTTGTTTGCCATCCTTATCAATCCTGATACTGGCTTTTCCAATACACTGGATATGACCCCAGTTAGGGCGTTCCTTGCGTAACCAAGCCGTATCGTTAATGACTTCATAACGTCTAGTCTCAACCTGACCGTGAGCCTTCTCTACAGTTTCGTAACTGTCTGTCTCCCTTTTACCCACGTTAAAGAAAGGCTGAATATCCTCTAAGAATCCTTTCTGATTTTCTTTAACCGCCAAGCAATAATCTGCTTGCTTCTTGATAATCTTGTTGGCAATAGCTGTCTGAGTCCCCATAGCGTCAATACTAATCAAGCACCCTTTTACAGAAATCTTATCCAACAAATCGGGGATAGCTGTGATTTCATTACTCTTGGCATCGGTTGCCACTTGACCATAACAGATACCTAAATCTGTCGCATAGGCAGACACAATGTGCAAGGCTTTTTGAGTTTGACTGGAGTTGCCTTTAATGGTCTTTCCGTCAATCGCTAGGAGGCGTTTAACAAAGCTGGGAAAGGTCTTAGCAGACAGGTCAGCCTCACGGAGAATGTCGTTCCGCATCATGGTTACTTCCACCAAAACTTGCGCATCTAAGGTCGCAAAAACACGTTGCAGGGTGTCGTGAGATGGAATACCGTTTTCCAAGGTAAGTACACTACGTAAGGAAGTTTCATAGATATTTCCAAAATCCTCTATTTCTTCCCAGAATTCTGCACCTGAAAGGCGGGCAAAGAAGATAAGCAGCACAATATCAGCCAAGCTATGCTTGATCTTCCAATTGTCACGCTCATCACGGACAGTGATAAGAAATTCTATAATCTCAGACATAAAGACACCTCCTAAGTCTATTATAACTCCGGAGGTGGACTCTTTTTTATGAATCTATTATCTGAAAACGTTATTTTCTTCATGCGTTTGTCGTGGATGCAGATAAGTAGTTATAATAGGTCATGAAACCACCAATGACAATCGGCGCAACCGAGCAAAAGGCATCAATCCCATTGATAAAGAGACTGTTTAGCGTCCGTTGCTTTTCATAGGCGATTTCTTGCTCTAAAGCCTTGTGCAAATCTTTGGAAAACAGTTTGTAAAACAAGCTTTGTCCCCAATAATGTCGTATCGGACGAGCGCCCGCAATCATATTGGTCACTTGAGAGACATAGCCTTGGTTAGCCATGGACTTCTGCTCAGAAATCGTATCCAAGCGTTTAGAGCCAATTCCACTGCAAAGAACCGGTATCGAATAAAAAATGATAAAGAGCAAGCCGAGATAAAAATTAGTCCAGAGTGCATAACAGATGGAGACAGTTGTAAATCCCAAAGAAGAAATGATAATGACAGTCGGCTCAATATAGTTATCTTCTAGCTGTTTCACATCATTTTCCAGGTCGGACAAAACCTCTTCATCCG
>ERZ773005.867-NODE-867-length-18908-cov-4.018883_pt1 | contig 18908 bp, 10 predicted proteins | sample MGYA00580666_ERZ773005 | MGnify/ENA primary metagenome ERZ773005 (study PRJEB29015, sample SAMEA2737999) | human oral metagenome | biome: human oral; feature: human-associated habitat; material: dental | place: China | collected 2061 ...
GGCGCGCAAGCGTGGCGGTCTTGCCGGATCCGGGCGAGCTCATCACGTTGAGGAGGAACTGCCCGCGAGACCTGAGGTCCTCACGCACGCGGTCCGCCTCGGCGTCATTGTCGGCGAAGACGCTCTCCTTGAGCTCGATTACCCTGACTTCTTCCATGCGCTTCCCCTCCCGTGCGCTCCTGGCACGCAGGGCAACCCCCCACGACCCCGTACCGTGGGGCACCGGACGCATCCCCTTTGGACGCACCTGCGCCCACCTCGTGCCGTCTCCCTCACAGCTGAACATACCCTAACAGGCGTGCGTGGAAAGACGGATGCCGCTGGGGAGGGTTTCGCCTGTACGGCGGCGCGGCGCCTCCAGCCGGCCAGAGATAGTGCCCTCACAACAGGGGTCTCTTGCCGTGAGGGCAGGAGCACTCGAGGCGCAACAGGCAGTTCGGTCGGTCTACCTGCCCCCTGCCCGCTTTTGCTCGTACTCGGCCGCCAGCCTCTCCTGCACATCGTGCGGCACCTGCTCGTAGCCGGAGAGCTCAAGCGTGAACTCACCGGTACCGCGCGAGAGCGATCGAAGGCGCGTGGCGTAGTCCGTGACCTCGGCGTAGGGGATCGTCGCCTCTATGGTGGTCGATCCCGCCAGGGCACCCTTGTCGGACGCGGCGTTCATGCCCTCGATGCGGCCGCGCGATGCGGAGACGTCGCCCATCACGGAGCCGGCATAGCTGTCGGGCACGGTGATGGAGAGATGTGCCATGGGCTCCAGCAGCACGGGCTCCGCCTGTGCCACGGCCTTCTGGAAGCCGATGCGCGCCGCCGTCTTGAAGGCCATCTCGTTGGAGTCCACCGGGTGGTACGAGCCGTCATACACGGCGACCTTGACATCGATCATGGGATAGCCCGCAAGCACGCCGTCGGCCATGGTCTCCTGCACGCCCTTGTCGATGGCCGGGATGAAGTTGCGCGGGACATGGCCGCCCACGACCTCGTCCACGAACTCGTAGCCGGCCCCGGGGTTGGGCTCCACACGCAGCCAGCAGTCGCCATACTGGCCGGCACCACCGGTCTGCTTCTTGTGGCGGCCCTGCGCGCTGGCCACGCGACGGATGGTCTCACGATAGGGAATCCGCAGCCTGACGGTGTGCGCGGAGGTCCCCGTCCGCTCCTCCAGGCGATCGAGCAGGACGCTCACCTGCGCCTCGCCGATGGCGGAGACAACCGTCTGACCGGTGTCCTCGTCACGAGCCACGGAGAGCGTGGGATCGGCCTCGGCGCTCCTCTCCAGGAAGGCATAGACCTTGCCCTCGCTGCCGCGTTCGTCCGGCTCGATGGCCACGCGGTAGAGCGAGTTGGGGAAGCGGAAGGCCGCTGCCTCCACCTTTCCCGTCACCGAGAGCGTATCACCCGTGAGCGCCTCGAGCTTGGGCACCACGCAGACGTCGCCCGCGGCCACCTGCTTGAGGTCGACGGTCTCGCGTCCCGTCATCCGATAGAGGTGGCCGAGACGCTCCGTCTTGCGCGTGCGGGCGCAGGTGAGCTCCGTTCCAGGGGTGATGGTACCTGCCAGCACCTTGATGAAGGAGAGTTTGCCGTTCTGCTGATCCTGCAGGCTCTTGAACACGAAGGCCACGGGACGATCGTCATCCGGGGAGATCTCCAGCTCCTCGCCGTTCACGAGCGGCACGCGGCCATAGTCGGCCATCGTGGGGAACCACTCCGCCACATCCTCGAGCAGCGAGATGACGCCCTCCTCACGCACGCAGGAACCGGCGAACACGGGCACGAACACGCGCTGCATGAGGGCCTGGGCAAGCAGGCCCTCGAGTTCCTCAGGCGTGATGGGCTGGCCATCCAGGTACTTCATCATGAGGTCGTCATCGGCCTCCACGACAAGCTCGACGAGCTGGTCATGGGCCTGACGTGCGGCATCCGCATACTCGGCGGGCACGTCCGTCGTCTCCACCTTCCCGTCCCTGAGCGTGCGGGCCTTCTGGTGCACCACGTCGACGACGCCGGAGAACGCCTCGCCCGACCCCATGGGGATGGTGACGGCGGCAAGGCGATTGCCATAGCGCTCCTGAGCCGCAAGCAGGGCGGTGTCCCAATCCGCGTCGGGTCGGTCGAGGCGGTTGATGAAGAGGGCACGCGCCAGCGAGAAATCCTCGGCCGCATACCACAGGCGCGTGGTGATGGCACCGGGACCAGCGGCGGCATCGATGACGAACAGGGCGGTCTCGGCTGCGGCGAGGGCACCGTAGGCATCGCCCACGAAGTCGGGATAGCACGGGGCATCCAGCACGTTGATGCGGCAGCCCCCGTATTCGACGGGCGCGATGGTGGTGGAGATGGAGAAGCCGCGAGCGCCCTCCTCGGCATCGTAGTCAAGCGTGGGCTTGGTGCCGGCGTGACCGCCCAGACGGGACGTCTTGCCCGTGAGGTGCAGCATGGCCTCGGCCAGCATGGTCTTGCCCACGCCACCTTGGCCCACGAGTGCGAGGTTCTTTACCTTTCCAGTGCCTGTAGCCATGATCCCTCCTCGGATCGCACTGCAGGGTGACGGCGCCAAAAGAAGCGATGGGGCGTCACCGTGCACCTGTAACGCTTGCGGGCGACGCGGCTGCGCACGCCAAGACTAAGCGTAGCCGTGGTGGTGGCCGTTGGCGCGGGGGCATCGGGGAGCGCCGACACACGAACCGTGGGCGTGGCATGCGGCGCGGTCACGAAAGGGGCCTTGCCCCTGTGGCCAAGGCCCCTCTGCGTGCGCGTGGACATGGGTGACAGGCTAGTCGAGCACCGCCTCTTCCTCGGCGTCGTCCTGGGCGATGATCTTTGCCTTGCGATCGGTACCCATCATGGACATCTCGTCCTCGTAGACCTTCTTGCCCGTGGGGTGCTCGTCAAGCCATAGCTCCTTGGCCCTGGGAGCCCACTCCCTGGCATAGGGAAGGGTGCGCCTGCAGAGGTCCTCGGCAGCCTCGGGCGCAACGTACTCGCTGGTCTTGGCGCTGACCGACCTCTTGACGATTCGCGAACACAAGGGCAAGAATCTCAAAGGGCTGAAGATGGCGTACGTCGGCGACGGCAACAATATGACGCATTCTCTGATGTATGCGGCGGCAAAGACGGGCATGAACTTCGTCGCCGCGACGCCTGCAGACTACGCGCCCGATGAAGGGGTGACGCAGAGGGCGCAGGAAGATGCGAAGGAAATGGGCGCGAGCATTGCGCTCGTGACCGACCCGTTTGCAGCGGCGAAGGACGCTGACATCCTCGTGACGGACACATGGGCGAGCATGGGGCAGGAGGCGGAGCACGAGGAGCGCAAGAAAATTTTCGCGCCGTACCAGATCAACGGCGACCTGCTCGCCGCCGCTGACAAACGCGCCATCGTCATGCACTGCCTGCCCGCCTATCGCGGCGAGGAGATCATGGACGACGTCATGGAAGCATTCTCCGACGTCATCTTCGACGAGGCGGAGAACCGCCTGCATACGCAGAAGGCGATCATGGCTCTTTTGATGGCGGACTGACTTCATCTTATCTGCAATCCCGGCAGGAAAATTTTATGAAAGCGCGTATTCTTAAGGAGACGCTGAATTTATCAGTGTTTCCTTGATATAAAATATTTTAAGGAGCTGTTTTTCATGGCAAAGGCAAAAGTGAAGAAAGTCGTACTCGCATATTCGGGCGGTCTTGACACCTCCGTCATCATTCCGTGGCTCAAGGAGAACTATGACGGCTGTGAGGTCATCGCGGCGTGCGTCGACATCGGGCAGGGCGACGAGGTCGCTCCCGTGCATGACAAGGCGCTGAAGTCCGGCGCGTCGAAGGCATACGTCGAAGACCTCACGCAGGAATTTCTCGAAGACTACGTCTGGCCGACGCTCAAGGCGCAGGCGGTCTACGAAGGCAAGTACCTCTTGGGCACGTCGTTCGCGCGTCCTCTGATCGCCAAGCGTCTCGTTGAGATTGCGAAAGCGGAGGGCGCGGATGCCATCGCGCACGGCGCGACGGGCAAGGGCAACGACCAGGTGCGCTTCGAGCTGACGATCAAGGCGCTCGCACCGAACCTCACGATCATCGCCCCGTGGCGCGAATGGGAACTTGGCGCGCGCACGGAAGAAATCGAGTACGCGAAGAAGCACGGCATCCCCGTCGCCGAGGAAAACAAGACGTACAGCATGGATCGCAACATCTGGCACTTGTCGCACGAAGGTTCCGACCTCGAAGATCCGTGGAACGAGCCGAAGAACGAGATGTTCCTGATCTCGAAAGCTCCCGAGGACGCGCCCGACAGGCCCGAGTATGTCACGGTCGACTTCGAGAAGGGCATTCCCGTCGCCGTCAACGGCGAAAAGCTCGGCGCGGTCGAACTTTTGACGAAGCTCAATGAGATCGGTGCGCGAAACGGCGTGGGCATCACGGATATATGCGAGAACCGCCTCGTCGGCATGAAGTCGCGCGGCGTCTACGAGAATCCTGGCGGAGCGATCCTCTACTACGCGCACCGCGAGCTTGAGTACCTGTGCCTTGACCGCGCGACGTACCACTACAAGGAAGGCGTCGCCATTCGCTTCGGCGAACTCGTCTACGACGGCATGTGGTTCTGCCAGCTCAGGGAAGCGCTGCAGGCGTTCGTCGACAGCACGCAAGAGAGCGTCACGGGCACGGTGCGCCTGAAGCTCTACAAGGGCAATATCATCAGCGCCGGCTCGAAGTCGCCGTATTCGCTCTACAGTCAGGAATTCGTGACCTTTGAGCGCGACGAGGTCTACGATCAGTCCGACGCGACGGGCTTCATCAACCTCTTCGGTCTGCCCTTGAAGGTACGCGCTCTCATGCAGGAAAAGGCAGGGAAGAAATGAGCGAACAGCTTTGGGGCGGTCGTTTCTCCAAGAGCACGGACGAGATGATCAACGATTTCCAGGCGTCGATTTCCTTCGATAAGCGCATGTACCGCGAGGATATTGCGGGCAGCATCGCGCACGCGAAGATGCTCGCCAAGTGCGGCATCATCGCGGAAACGGATAAAGATGCCATCATCTCCGGGCTGCGCGATATTCTGCAAAAAATCGAGCACGGCGACTTCGACTTTTCTGTCGCGCTCGAAGACATTCACATGAACGTCGAGAAGCGACTGACCGACGCGATCGGCGAGGCGGGCGGCAGGCTGCACACGGCGCGCAGCCGCAATGACCAAGTTGCGCTCGACACGCACCTCTATGTGCGCGGGCAGACGCTCGCCGTGCTCGGCTGCATCGCCGATCTGCAGCGTGCGCTTGTCGAAACGGCGGAGCGCTATCCCGACGTGATCATGCCGGGCTACACGCACTTGCAGCGTGCGCAGCCGATCCTCTTCTCGCACCACATGCTCGCCTATTTCTCCATGCTTGCACGCGATTTCTCACGCTTCCTGGGCGTTTACGAGCGTGCGGACATCATGCCGCTCGGCGCGGGTGCGCTTGCAGGCACGACGTTACCCATCGACCGCGAATTCGTGGCGGAGGAGCTTCACTTCGACGCCATTTACACGAACAGCCTCGATGCCGTCAGCGACCGCGACTACATCATGGAGTTCCTCTCCGCTGCCTCCATCCTCATGGTGCATTTGTCGCGGCTCTCGGAAGAGATTATCCTCTGGTGCTCGCGCGAGTTCGCCTTCATTGAGCTTGACGACGCGCACTGCACAGGCTCTTCGATGATGCCGCAGAAGAAGAATCCCGACGTCTCCGAACTCGTGCGCGGCAAGACGGGACGCGTCATCGGCCACCTCATGGCGATGCTCACGATCGTCAAGGGCCTGCCTCTTGCTTACAACAAGGATTTGCAGGAGGACAAGGAAGGCGTGTTCGACGCCATCGACACGGTGAAATTCAGCCTCACCGTCTACACCGCGCTCCTGCGCGGCATGACGGTCAAAGGCGACGTCATGAAACGCGCCGTCACGGAAGACTTCTCCAACGCCACCGACCTTGCCGACTACCTCGTGAAGAAAGGCATGCCGTTCAGAAAAGCGCACGCCGTCGCAGGACGCGCCGTGCATCTTTGCATCGAGCAGGGCAAGTGGCTCGAAGACATGACCATGGATGAATTCCGCGCCCTGTCCGACCTCTTTGAAGCGGACATAAAAGACGCCATTCGTCCCGAAACTTGCGTAAAGAACCGCAATTCTTTGGGCGGCACCTCGTACAGCCAGGTTACATGGCAGCTCGAAAAGGCGAAAGCGCTGCTTGCGGAGGAAGGCAGGAAGCAGGAAAAGCTGAAGAAGAAAGGGATTCGGTTCGATTGATAGGCAATCCCCTTGTCGGACACGTTGTATCGAATCGTGCATCTCAACAGCAAAAAACGGAGTGTCGCTGTCGGCACTCCGTTTTTTGCTGTTGAATTCTATCGAAAGTGCAGAGCTTATCTGTGCTTTCGATATTTTTGATTTTTGCTGTTCGGTTTATCGGGAAGCGTGCGCTCGATTCGATTTTGTTCCAAAGCAGGGTGCAGATAATTTTTGCGGAAGGTTGGTCTGTGAGAAAGATGGAGCCGCTTCATCAGTTCCGCAGCGGAGAGCGTGTCGTTGCCGAGTGCAGAGAGAAGACGCTGAATCGCAGGGTTATCTTGGTCGCTATCTTGGTCGCTATCTTGGTCGCTGTCGCGACCGACAACGGTTACTTTGCCCAAGGCATCCCGAATGATTTCCAGCATCAGTTCCACGAATCCTGCACTATCTGCCTGTGTGTCTGCTGCGCCAAGCGCATCGTAGTATTCTTGTTGTCGGGCTTGGATCAATTCTTCAACGGGCAGCCAGAAAAAGAGTTCCTTCCATTGGGCGAGCAGGAGAGTGTGCCACATCCTGCCCATGCGACCGTTTCCATCGGAAAAGGGGTGGATGAATTCAAACTCGTAGTGGAAGATCGCGCTTTTCACTAATGGATGAAGTTCCGAATGCTGGTACCATGCAAAGAGGTTGTGTATATGTTCGGCCACAAATGCCGCCGGCGGAGCCATGTGTATCAGCGATATCCCTTTGAATATGCCGATGCCTCCGGAGCGGAATCGGCCGCTTTCCGGCACCAGACCGTTCATCATTTGTGCATGTGCTTTCAATAGGTCGTGCACGGACAGCGGATCCAGAAGCAGCAGCATCTCGTATGCATCATAAGCGTTCTGCACTTCGCGGATCTCGTTTGGATTGCCAAGAATACGTTTGCCGTTCAGGATAGCCGTCACTTGTTCCAAGGAAAGGGAGTTATTTTCGATGGCAAGAGAAGAGTGAATTGTTCGGATCCTATTTTTACGCCTCAGATGCGGGCTGATCGTGCCTTCTTGGAGGACAGTAATACGACCGACGTGTTCGCTGATTTCGGCAATCAGAGAGGTCATTCGATCCGTCATATGAAATGGTGGTTTGTAATCGCTCATTGAATGCCTCCGTGAATCGCTCTGGAAAGACTTCTGCCGTATTATACCATAGAATTCCTGCCGCATTAAAGCCATTCTGTAAGAAATGTTGCGCCGCTACACAAGGTCGATGCACATAAAAAGGAATATGGCTGAGCCGTCTCTGTGAGAAAAAATACAAAAGTTCTTGCGGGGGGGGCATTCTGTGTTAAAATTGCATGTGGCTTGTGTGAAAATGGGATAGATGTAAACTTTTGCAGAAGTGTTGGATTTGTCTGTGAAGATGAGGAGGATGGGCGGAGCGCATGGGGAATTTTGCTGGGAATGACTTTTTGCGGGATGCTTTGCTGCAGCTGCTCAGACGGCATTATGAGAAAGGGTATCGTCTGAATTCGCCGATTGAGATAAAGAAATTGCGCGCCAAGTGGAAGGATGAGCATGGCGGCGAAGAACTGCGGGCGTCGGATGAGGCGGTGCGAAAAGCGATTGCTTCGCTCACAGTTTCTGCGGGCGGGATGGCGTATCTCATTGCGCAGGATGTCAAGGATTGGCTGCAGTTCATCGTCACGCTGTATCTGGGGAAATCCGAGGCGATCTTTTACGAGGCATTCTTTGCTCGGCATCAGGAGAAGCTCACGAAGGCGCATATCTTTGACGAGCAAATTCTGCAGGCGGTGTTTGAGGAGATCTTTCCGCGGTTTCACTATGGAAAAGTGTATTTTGGGAAGGCTCAGGGGGCTGTTCCGGATATCGTGCAACATGAGATCTTGGATATCTGGGGCGAGAAAACGCTTTGGACGTACGAGCAGTTGGAGGAACGTCTCTACATCCCGCTCGATGCGATCAAGCAAGTCCTGGGACAGCAGCGGGAGTTCCTCTGGGTGGCGGAAGGGACATATACGCATATTTCGCGCGTGAATATCGACGATGAGGTAAAGGAGAACTTGCGTCAGGAAGCGCAGAAGCTTGCCCAAGGAAAAGATTTCTGGAGCATCAAGGAACTGCCCGTCGATGATGTTCTTGCCGCAAACTACGAGTTGGAAACGAAGACGAACTCTGCGATTTACGATGCGGTCTATGCGATCTGCCTGGAAGCGGACTTTGACCGAAAGGGCGATACGCTGACAAGGAAGCAGCAAGAGGACGATCATGTGCAGGGCAAGATGGCGCAGAAAATGTCAGCTGCAGAACGGATGCGTGAATATTGTCGCTCGCGTGATGTCTGCACGTTGTCGGAAATGCAGAGAGTTGCACGGTCATTTACAAAAAATACAGTAGCCCATTTACGTGCAGGAGCTGAGGTGATGGTTCGTCTTGATAAAGAGCATTATGTATCAGATTCGTATGTGAATTTTAATATAGTGGGTACTGATGAAGCTATTTCAAGAATTGTGATGGGCGACTATCTCGCTTTGAGAGAATTTGTGACTTTTGCACACTTTCCTGAATGTGGTGCGGAATGGAATTTGTTCTTATTGGAAAGCTATTGCAGGAGATTCAGTAGGGAATTTCGTTTTGAGACATCAGAATTTAACAGCAATCATGTAGGTACAGTGATACGGAAGTTAGCTCCGTTCAAAAATTATGATGAATTACAGGCGGATGCTGTTTTTCGTGCAAATATAGGATTGGATTGCAAGACGGTTGGGCAGTTCCTTTATGATTCTGGCTATATCGGAAAGATACCGATCGACAGACAGTTGGATCATATTATTAAGTTGGCGAAGGCGAGGGTTTGATATTTATTCCTATACATACGACGCCGAGACGGGCGGTATACTCTTGAATTCTTCACCGACGCGGATGTCGAAGGAGCCGCGTCCCGTCTATGCAGCGGAGCTTGATGTCCTCGGCTTTGATGCGTATTGGCAGTATGAGCGTCAGAACGATGTGCCGTATCTGTGGGCGGAAGCCAATGCTTACTACTATCGCGGCATGTTGATCGCGAAGCTCAAGGGCGGGGACGTGTATACGGCGCCGCAGATCCAGCTGATGGAGGATGAGCAGGGACGGATGCTGCTGCCGCAGGGCGCGACGCTGCAGCGCATCGATCTTGCGCGCATGGTCGAGAAGAATCGTGAGATGTTGGCTCTAGTTGAGCAGACGACGGTGAAGAAGATCGTCGCGGTCTATGAGAAGTATCATGCAAAGCTTGATTGCTTCCATGTTGCCTTTTCGGGCGGCAAGGACAGTTGTGTTCTTCTCGATCTCGTAAAGAAGGCGCTGCCCAAGGGCAGTTTCGTCGTTGTTTTTGGCGATACGGGCATGGAATTTCCCGATACATACGATCTTGTCGATGCTGTGGAAGCGGAGTGCAAGGCGGATGGCATCCCCTTCTATCGCGCCGCATCGCATTTCAGCCCCGAAGATTCTTGGCGGCTTTTTGGTCCGCCGTCGCGAACGTTGCGTTGGTGCTGCTCGGTGCATAAGAGCACGCCGCAAACTTTGAAGATACGTGAGATACTGGGGAAAAAGAATTATATTGGTATGGATTTTGTTGGAGTTCGAGCAGCGGAAAGCATTCGGCGAAGCACTTATCAGTATGAAAATTTTGGGAAGAAACAAAGGGGGCAATTCAGTCATAATTCAATTTTAGAATGGACATCAGCAGAAATCTGGCTCTATATCTATATGCATGGATTATTGATTAACAGAACTTATAAAACTGGAAATGCCAGGGCTGGGTGTCTGTTTTGCCCAATGTCAGGTGGGGTGAGCGGCTTTTTTCGACGAGCAAATTATCCTGAGGCGATACAGCGCTATGCGGATGCAATCAAGGACAGCTACAGCGGATCGCAAAAGAAAGCGGAAACGTACCTTGTTAATGGAGGATGGAATGTCCGCAAGAATGGCAGAGATTTGCGGAATAATCCATTTCGCTGTATTGAAACGGTAGAAAAAGATGCCATTCGTATAATAGTCACAAATCCTGATTCTGATTGGCAAGAATGGATGAAAACGCTTGGACATCTGCGTGTGGATGGAAATGCATATTGTTTAGAGTATAAGCAAGAAATGGTTAGATTCGTAGTGAAGGAAATAAAGGATGGTTATGAAGTAAGAATACCAGAGAGAATATTGAAAGAGCATCCTGTTTTGAGTAAACTGTTTCGGCAGGTGTTCAGGAAGGGATCATATTGTAGTGCATGTCGCGTATGCGAAACGAATTGTCCACACGGCTGTATAAGCTTTGTAGGCGGGAAAGTAAAAATCGAAGGTTGTATTCAGTGTCATCAATGTCATGATATTGATAGTGGATGCTTGATGTTTCATTCATTAAGGCATCCGCAGGGAGGAGGCAGAACAATGAAGAGTTTGAATGCGTTTGCAGATCATGCACCGAAACCTGAATGGCTGAAAATGTTTTTTGAATTGAAAGAGGATTTTTTTACTCAGCATAGTTTGGGGCCCAATATGTATGATGTGTTTCGGAGATTTTTGCGTGATGCGGGTTTGAATGAAAAGAATCATTTCACACCACTAGCTGAGCTAATTTATCAATTAGGATGGGAAACGGCTGCGGCAGAAGGGGTTATTTTGCTCAATTTAGCTATGGATAATCGTCAAATAGCTTGGTATATCGAAAATCTTGAATTAGATCAGATTTATGACAGAAAGACTGTTGAAGATATGCTTGTCTTGCACGATGTAAAACCAAGAGATGCGAGGTCGATTGTGAAGGCATTTAAGCGTCTCGTCACAACGCCTCTTGGCACAGTTCTAAACTTTGGCTACGTTTCGGACGATGGCAGTCTCTGCCGTACGAAATGCGTTGTTTCCGATGCTCGCGTGTTCCTCTACGGTCTTTTCAAGTTTGCCGAGAAGTGCGGCGACTACAAGGCGTTCACGCTTTCGACGCTGCTCAATGATTCGATCGAGCGCGACGGCATCAGCCCGACACGGATTTTCGGCGTGACGCGCGAGGAGGCGGAACCGATGCTGCGCGGACTTTCGGCGAAGTATCCGGATTTCATCGACGCTTCCTTTACGCATGATTTGGAGAAGATCACCTTGGCAGAGGGCAAGGGTTCGGCAGATGTATTGGAGTTGTTCCGTACAGAGGAGGCTTGAGGATATGGCGGAGGAAACGTACCGTTCATATTTCGATATTGACGAGAACTATTATCCACAGGTGACGGAGTCGGCGATTGAGAAGTCGAAAGATCTCTGGAAGCGCACGTATCCGCATGGGAAGTTCCTGGAATTGCTCAAGACGACAGAGCGCGTCATGGCGCGGCAGGAGAAGCGCTCTGTATGGATTTCGGGTGCATACGGCACGGGAAAGTCGCAGTGCGCCTATACGCTTAAGAAGATGCTCGACGTGCCCGAGGAGGAATTGCGGGCGTATTGGCAGGAGTACAAGAACTTGCAGCAGGAGGGGGATCTGCTGCGAAAGCTGCTGGGGCTCAAGAAAGAGGGCGAAGGCGTTGTGACGGTGTACCGCTATGCGGGAACGCCGCAGTCGACGCGCGATCTTCTGGTCGCTGTGCAGGAGAGCGTGCAGGCGGCTTTGCATGTGCGAGGTCTTTACGAGGGCGAGAACACGCTGAAGGACAGCGTCATCCGTTGGCTGGAGGAGGACGAGGCGAATCGGATCTTCGTGGACAGCAAGCTGCAGCAGCCGGAGTGGGCGGCGCTGTTCGGCGGTATGACGACGGCGGATATTTTGGCGCGTTTGCACGAGGGCGGCGAGGTGCGCGATCTCATGGAGCGCATCGCGAAATTTGGCAACGATGAGGGATTTGCCTACATGCGGCTGGACATCGATGGCGTTCTTGACTGGCTGACCGACGTTCTCGTGAAAAATGAGATCAAGATCGTATTCATCTGGGATGAGTTCTCGGATTATTTCCGCGTCAATCGGGAGAGTTTGGCGGATTTTCAGAAGCTGGCGGAGCTTGTCAATGCAAGGCCGTTTTTCTTTATTCCTGTCACGCATGAGACGGATCATCTTTTTGCGCAGGCGGATGAGACGTGGAAGAAGATTCGCGATCGCTTCGTCGACGTTGCCATCACTTTGCCGGACAATATCGCCTTTGAATTGATCGGTGCTTCGTTCAAGCCGAAGCCAGCGGCAAAGGCGGATTGGGCGCTGTGTGAGGGGGATCTGAACAGCCGTCTGCACGATTCGCGCCAGCAGGTGATGAAGGCGGCAGGCATCGTTTCGGAGGACGTCATCAAGAGCATCATGCCGCTGCATCCGATGACGGCGCTCGTCCTCAAGCACATCGCCTCTTCTTTCCAGTCGAACCAGCGCAGTATGTTTGACTTCATCCTGTCGGTCGGCGATGAGAAGGTCAAGGCGTTCCAGTATTTCATCGACCACACGGGGCCGCTTTCCGATCATCCGCTGCTGACGGTCGATCAGCTATGGGATTTCTTTTATGTGCGCGGCAAGGCGGACTTGGCGACACATGTCCGCATGATTCTCGATACGTACGAGCAGCAGACAGATTTGCGCGAGGAGGAGCAGGCGGTGCTCAAGGCCGTCCTGATCTTGCTCGCCGTGGAGAAGCAGCTTGGCGGCAATATCGAGCTTTTGCAGGCGACGGACCGCAACCTTTCCTATGTGTTCGAGGGGGACGATTCCCTCGTGAACAGCGTGCGCACGGCTACGCATTCCTTGAAGGAGCGCGGCGTACTGATCGTGACGCCGCGTCAGAAGGGCGAGCCGACGTATGATCTGGCGATGCTCAGCGGCGATCAGGGGAAGGTCGAGCAGCACAAGGAGGAATTGCGAAAGACGACGAAGACAGACAAGCTCGTGCAGGACGGCGGCTTGGGCAAACTGCTGACGCTGCAGCCCGAGGGGCTGAAGCCACGCTTCCTGGACGCTTTGGGCGCTGTGCAGACGGCGACAGTCGATTCTTTCGCGCGTACCATCCGTGATATGATGCCGAAGAAGCCGTGGCAGTTCCAGGCGGTGCTCGCCTTCGCCAAGGACGAGAAGGAAGCGGTGGCTTTTCGCACCAAGATCAAGGAGGCGGCGCGGGACGACCGCTATCGTCATGTCATTTTCCTCGACGCTCTGGCTACGCCTCTGGGAGACGACGCTTTCCAGCGATATGTGGATTTTGCCGCGATGGCGGCTTATTACCAAGGAAACAATCGAACGGCGGCAGAGCAGCAGACGCGGCAGGCGAAACAGATCCTTGAGCAGGAGTGGAAGAATCGCATTTACAACGGACGCCTCATCGTCTATACGGCAGAGCAGCCCGAGGGCATCCAGCTCGCGCGGGCAAGCGAGGTGTCCGACGTCCTGAAGACGATCGTGCTGCGCCGACAGCCCCATGCGTTCGATCTGGAGAAGATGGCGACGGAAGGCTACTATAAGACGAACGCTTTGAAGCAATCGGCGCTTGCCGCGCTCACGGGCGATGTGAAGGGCACGATCAAGGATGCGGAGAGGCGCGTGCTGCCGGAAGTTTGGGATGTCGAGGAGTATTGGCGCAGGGAGGATATGCGCGGGCTTTCTGTCTCCGTCATGAAGGCGGATCTGGAAGAGCGCATTGCCAAGAGTTTTTCTGCGGGAGGGCAGATCGGTACAGCTGAACTGTGCGATTGCCTGTTGGAAAACTACGGCATTCCGCCTTGCAATCTTGCAGCGTTTTTGCTGGGTTTTTTGCTGCGCCCTTATGCCGGAGAGCCCTACCGCTACGGCGATGCGGCGGGAAGTTCGGGCGAGATGACGGCGGAAAAGCTCGCGGAGATGCTTGGCGACTATCTGGGGTATGTGGCGAGGGGCGGCAGGACGCCGCGTGAGACATTTATCGTGCAGATGACGGCTGAGGAGCGTAGCTTTTACGCTCTGACGCGCGAGGCATGGGGAATCGCTTCGACGGCCTGCGGCTCCGTGGCGCAGGCTGCAGCTGCCATCAAGACTCGTATGCGGGAATGGAGATTGCCTCTCTGGTGCCTGCAGGATGTGGCGGAGGAGAAGGACTTTCTCGCCGTGCAGCAGTACAGCGAGCTGGGGCGCAAGGAGGGCAAGGAGGCGCACGCCATCGCGCTCGGACTTGGCCGGATGGCGCAGGAAGATCCTGCGCTGGCCGACGGGCTGAAAGCTCTTCTGAGAATGGAGCGTCTGCAGGAGGGCATGGAGAAATTTCTCACGACTTTCTTGCAAGGCGAGATCTTGCAGCTTTCCGAGGAGCTTTCCAATCGCGGTCAGCTGATGCAGGATGTGCGCCGCAAGTTCGAGCAGGATTATGCCTGTCTTTGGAGTCGGGAAACGGGAGAGGAGCGCCTTCTGGAGATTCGGACGGAGTATCGGGCGACGCTCGCGACGAACGAGGTGCTCCGTGAAACGGCGACGGGCTGGGACAAGGCGCGCAATGCATGGCGGGAGCGGCTGAATTTCCTGCGCGTTTCGGCGGACAGTCTTGCGGAGCAGTCTGCCGCTTTTGCACAGATGAAGGATTTTTTCCCCACTCTGGCAAAGGGCAGCGATTTTCTGCCCGACCGCCTGCAGGAGTTCGTTCGTCTGTTGGAGGACTGCAAAGAGGAGCTGACAGAGCTTCTTGGCGAGGAGGAAACAGTCTTTGCCAAGGCCTATGCGCCGTATCTGGAAGGGCTTTCGGAGTCGGACAGGGATAGGATTCGCGGCAAGGTGGAGAAGGGGCTGTTCCTCAAGCCGAAGTCGTATGCGAACGAGAAGGTCAAGCAAGGGGCGGATGAATATCGACGCGGCCAGTTGAAGGAGCAGCTGAAAGACGTCTGGAAGGAGAAGACGGGGACGCTCGGCCCGCGCGATTGGTCGGAGCGGTATCGGACGCCCGTGCTCGCCTGCGTGGGACTCGATGAGTATGATGAAGCAGCGCGTGTCTTTTCGCTTCTTGAGCACCGCGACGGCAAGGATGCAGATCTCAAGAAGGCGATCGCCTTTTTGCAGGGGGCGTCGTTCTTTGCGGTTCTTTCGGATGAGGAGCGGCGCGATGAGGCGTTTCGCAGAAATGTCGTGGGCAAGTATGCGAGTCTGCTGCCGGATCTCTTGGCGGTGCGCGAGAAGCTGTTGGCTCTTAGGATCGCGCCGTATGAGTGGAAGGGGAATCCGCGCGTCAAGGAGAAGCTCAAGGAGATGGCAAGGGCGAGTTACGAGGCGGGCGGCTCCTCCAAGGTGCTTTCCAAGATTGACAGCATGGACGATGCGACGCTCAAGGCGTATTTGAAGCGGCTCGTCGTGGACAATATGACGGTCGGCATGGAGATTCTGGGCGATGAATGAGCAGGGAGGCGCACCATGGAGCTGAATCTGACAGCCATCGAGCGATATTTGCAGGACAGGGCGAGGACGCCGTTCTTCCTCTTCGCCGAGCGCACCGCTCTCGCTGAGTTGCGCCGGGGGCTTCAGGCGATGGGGCTGCATGTGCTCTCTTTGAGTGCGCTTTGTCCGGCGGATGATCGACTGCCGCTCTTGGACGATGTCTTGCAGACGCTCAAGGAGCGGATGCGCTCTGGTGAGAAGATTCTTCTCGTCGGTCTGGGAGAGTGCCTTGCGCTGCGCGGAGCGGCAGAAGCGCAGAAGATGCTGCTGCGCCTCAAGGATCTGCCATGTGCGGAGGGGGCGCTCGTCGTGCTCATCGGCGGACTTTCGGCTTTGGCGGAAGTTCTCCGCGCGGATCTGCGCATCGCGCAGGGGGAGCGGCGCATGGCTTTTTGTCGCTCGGAAACGACTTCGGAAGACGGCACAGGGCAAGGCGTGTCACTGACGGTATTGCCGCCGGAGCCGCACTTGGAGAGCGCCGTTCAAGGCGTTCGCGCCTTGCTCGCGCTCTTGGAAAAAGGTGGTGCAGGTTCGTATCTCGTTCAAAGCCGCCAGCGCTTTTTGCAGCCGCTCTTCACGGTGCGACAGGCGGACGACGCTTTCGGCGCACTCGTACTTTTCTGCGAGGGATTTTCCGCGCTTCGCCCTTGCGGAACGGACGAAGAGTGGCAGATGCTCTTGCGGGAGCTTTTTGCAGCGGATTTGGATATGTCTGTCGTGTTCGCGCGTCATGGGCTGGATGGCGATCCGGCGCAGGAGTTTTCGGCTCGCGCGGGGCGTGCGGATTTCGAGGGTTGGCTGTATTTCATCGCGCTTCGTTTGGCGGGAGAGGAATTGTCGCGCAGGCATCCGTACCTAGTCTTTGCGGCAGGTCAGACAACAGCTGCACGCGATCTGCGCTCTGCTGTCGTCTCTGCCATCGCGGATGTTTCTTTGCAGGATGAGCGCTTCGGCGCGTTCTATCGTGAGCGCAAGATGCTCTTGCGAGGCTTCTCAGAGGCGGAGTTGGCAGGGTTCGTGACGAAGAACCGCAGGATTCGCGCGGAGCGTTTGTATCGTTTGACGGATGGGACGGAGGTGGAGCGCGAGGATGTCCTCGCGGCTCTTTCCCGCGACGATGCCGGCGGGTATGACGATTGGAAGGACTGCGCGATCTTGCAGGAGATTTATCCGGCTCTCGCGGCGTATGCGGCGGATTATGTGTTCAAGGGATGCGCACGGGCGGATGAGCTGACGAAGTATTTCATCGCCTACAAGCGGCAGAAGCTCAGCAACTGCATCGAGGAGGATTTTCTGCGCGGGGTGGAGGAGCTTGCCGTCCGGCGCATTTACAATGATCTGCCCGCGCGTGAGGCTCTTTTGGAAGCCGTTCCGCAGGAGGGGGCGCATCTCTTCTGGCTCGATGCGCTCGGCGTCGAGTACCTGAGCTTGATCACATGGTGCGCCAAGCGGCTCGGCTTGAGCGTTCGCGTGCAGGTGGGACGCGCCATGCTGCCGACGATCACTTGCGCGAACCGTGCATTTTTCGATGAATGGCGGGGCACGAAGGAAAAGGACGAGCGACTGGACGATCTCAAGCACGGCGAGAAGAGCCGCTACAATTATACGGAGGAGAAGCATCCGATTCATCTGGCGCGGGAGATCGCCGTGATCGAGGAGATGATGCAGCACGCGGCGACGCAGCTTGCGGCGGGCAACTGCCGCCGCTTCGTCATCGCGAGCGACCATGGCGCGTCGCGTCTGGCTGTGCGTCGCGAGCAGGAGGAGAAATATGCGACGGATACGGGAGGCGAACATTCGGGCCGCTGCTGCCGCATGTTTGCAGGCTATGCGCACGATCTGCCCTTTGCGACGGAGGAGGGCGGCTATCTCGTGCTTGCCGACTACGGCAGGTTCAAGGGCAGCCGCAAGGCGAGCGTCGAGGTGCATGGCGGAGCGTCGCTGGAAGAGGTGCTCGTGCCGCTCATCACGCTGGAAAAACAAGGCGGGACGGCTGTTCATGTGAGTTTGACGGATGAGAAGGTGACGGCTGACCGCAAGGCGGGCGTGCGTTTCACCCTCTTTACTGATGCGCCGCTCAAGTCTCTGGGCATCGTCTGGCAGGGGAGGTTCTATGCGGCTGAGCGGCAGGATGCGCAGCATTTCATGGTGCAGATTGCAGAGATGCGTCATGCGGGCACGTATCGCATGGAGGTTTACGCGGGGGATGCGCTTTTGGATGAGATCGAGCTGCATGTGGAGAGCAAGGGAATCCAGATGAACGATGATTTTGATTTCTGATTCCCTGATTCATGAGGAGGCAGGATCGGTGATTGAAAAACTCAGGAACGCTTTTGATGAGATGATCGTTTACAAGGATTTGAAGAAGAGCAGCTTCCTTTCTGCGCTCGGCTTGCCCTCGTTTTTGCGCGATTGGCTGTTGAAGCGATTCGCGAACGAGGCGGGCGTGTTCGATGCGGAGGAGTTGACCTCTTTCGTGCATCGCTTCCTGCCGAGCAAGGAGGAATGGACGGGGATCAAGAGCCGCATCATCATCGAGCGCGAGCAGGTGAAGCTCTTGGCGAAGATATCCGTCGATGTCGACATCAAGACGGGGGATGCGTCTTTTTCTCTGCCGGATTTCGGTCTTGTAAGCAAGGAAACGCTCATTGAGGATTGCGTCTGGCAGTTGTGCAAAGACGATCTGATCGCCGCGCGAGAGACGTGGGGCATGGTGGAACTCGGCTATCGTCCGCCCCTTGGCAGGTCGCCGCAGGACAAGGGGAAGATCAAGCTCGTGTCCTTCAAGAATTTTTGTCCGTATACGATTGAGTTGGAATATTATAAGGACGCGCGGCGGGATTTCACGACGGAGGAATGGCTGGACGTCATTCTGGGCGCGGTCGATTACAATCCTGCAGGGTATCGAAATGAGGAAGAGAAGCTGACGATGCTCACGCGCCTGCTGCCGTTTGCGGAGAAGAATCTGAACCTCATCGAGCTTGCGCCCAAGGGAACGGGAAAGTCCTATTTGTTCGGGCGCGTGAGCCGCTTCGGCTGGCTGGCGAGCGGCGGCGTGATGAGCCGCGCGAAGATGTTTTACGACGTGGCAAGGCGTCAGGATGGACTCGTCGCGGGCAACGACTTCGTGACGCTGGATGAGGTGCAGACGATCACATTCCCCGATGAGAATGAGATGCGCGGCGCGCTCAAGTCGTTCTGCGAGAACGGCTGGTGCAACATCGGCACGCACCGTGTCGATGGCGACGCCGGCGTGATC
>ERZ773005.868-NODE-868-length-18883-cov-30.525760_pt1 | contig 18883 bp, 14 predicted proteins | sample MGYA00580666_ERZ773005 | MGnify/ENA primary metagenome ERZ773005 (study PRJEB29015, sample SAMEA2737999) | human oral metagenome | biome: human oral; feature: human-associated habitat; material: dental | place: China | collected 2061 ...
AGCCGCTCGCGAACGCCGGCGGCGACCTGCGTGCCGGCCCATCCGGTGATGGCGTCAGTGGCCGACAGGATGGTCCCTCGCTCGACGTCGACGACGCCGGCGGTGCCGATCCCGACCGCCGTGATCGCCGCGGCCTTGCCGGGTTCCTGGTGCGTTCCGGTCTCGACGACCGTCGCGATCAGGCCGCTGATGGCGTTGAGCATGGCGGTGGGACCCTCATGAGCCGGGGTCGGGCAGGAGCTCACCGGTCCTTGCAGGGTTCCGCCGGAGTCGACCAGTGCGGCGGCCATCTTGGTGCCGCCCAGGTCGAGTCCGACGACGAGCGGGGCGCGACCGGACGACGATGATGATGGGGCAAGGGGGGTGGATGGGAGGACATCCTGACTCATGACGCTCTCCGACGGGATGTTGGGCGCTGGCGCACCGGGGTGAGAAATGGATGAGGGGCGGCCGCAGGAGGCTGCCTGGTGCGAGGCTCTAGGCCTCGCCGCTGCCACGGCGGCTGCATGTCCGGATCGGTCGGTGCCGCGACCACCGGCCATGCAGCCGCCGGGACGTCAGATGAGGCCCTGGGCCTTGACGATCTCCAGGACCCGCTCCTTGGTCTCGCCCTCGAGCGCCTTGACGGGGAAGGCCATCTCGTTGGTGGCGATGATCCCGATCGCCTCCATGGCGGTCTTGAAGGCGCCGATGCCGGTCGCGTCGGCCGAGCGGCCCTGGGGTACGAAGACGATCTCGAAGCCGGCGCAGACCTCGTCCTGGAGGCGGCGCACCTCGTCCCACGCCCCCTCGCGGGAGGCCTTCCACATCTCGGCGTAGCGGACCGGGTCCACGTTGCCGTATCCGGGGACGAGGCCGTCGGCACCCAGCAGCAGCATGCCGTCGACGACGCACTCGTGGCCGGTCAGAAGGGCCAGGGGGTGGCCCGCGGCCTCGTTGGCGGCCACCAGCCTGCGGAAGGCGACGTCGTTGCCGGAGGAGTCCTTGACACCGGCCAGGACGCCCTCCTTGCCCAGCTCGACGAGCAGCTCGCAACCGAGCTTCGCGCCGCCGAGGCGCACGGGGACGTCGTAGGCGAAGACGGGGACGTCGATGGCCGCGGCGATGGCGCGGAAGTGAGCCTTGATCTCCTCGGCGTCGTTGAGCGCGTAGAACGGGCAGGTGGCCACGATCGCCTCGGCGCCCAGGGCGGCTGCCCGACGAGCCTGGTCAATGACCCGGTGGGCGGTGGTGTCGATGGCACCGGCGAGCACCGGGACGCGTCCTGCCGCAGCCTTGACGACCCGCTCGATGACGGCGTCGCGCTGGGCGTCGGTGAGGTAAGCGACCTCTCCGGAGGACCCCAGGGCGAACAGGCCGTTGACACCACCGGCGATGAGGTGCTCGACGACCTTGTCCAGGCTGTCGAAGTCAACCTCGCCCGCGGCGGTGAAAGGGGTGACGACCGGCGGGATGACGCCGGTGAAACGGTTGTCCATTGTGGTGACTCTCTTCATTGAAAGGATATCGGACGTCTGACATCTGACGTCACGAGGTATTGTTGCAGATGCTCCCGGTTGGCGCCACCCCGGTGCCTGTGAGCATGCGATCACTCACGTCACAGGCACCGAAGCGGCAGGAGGCGGACCGGGGACCGCCCCGGAGGCGCTACTTGACGGAGCCCTCCGAGAGCCCTCCGGAGATGTGCTTCTGAATGATCATGAAGAAGACGACCGACGGGACGATCACGATCACGGAAGCAGCCATCATGGCTCCCCAGTCAAGAACCTCCGACCCCTGGAGAGAGTAGAGGCCGACTGCGACGGGCATCCTGTCCGACTCGGTGATGAACAGGAGCGCGTAGAGGAACTCGTTGAAGGTGTTGATGAAGGTGTAGACGGCGGTGGCCACGATCCCCGGAAGGATGATCGGGACCGAGATCTGCCAGAACACCCGGAACCGACTGGCCCCATCCACGGCTGCCGCCTCCTCCACCCCGATGGGGACCGTCTGGAAGAAACCGATGAGCATCCAGATCGCGTAGGGGATCGAGAACGACAGGTAGGCGATGATGAGCCCGAAATAGCTGTTCATGAGACCGAGCTTCACCATCGTGATGGTGTACGGGATGGCGAGCAGAATCGGCGGGAACATGTAGGTGCCGATGAGGAGCTTGGTCAGCTGCTTGCCGACACGGGGGAAGAATCTCACGATTCCGTAGGCACCCAGCAACGAGACCAGGACCGCAATGACCGTCGAGCAGCCCGCGATCAGCAGTGAGTTCTTCAGGTTCGTCAGGAACCCGATCTCCTCGACCACCTTGCGGTAGTGCTCGAGGGTCGGCGAGCTCGAGAACAGCTGCAACGGATTCTGCGCCAGCTCGTGGGAGGTCTTGAACGATGAGGAGACCACCCATACGAGCGGGAAGACCGCAACGAAAGCAGCCACAATGAGAATGAGATACACGCACACGGTACCCCATGGACCACGACCAGCACGTCGCATGATTCAGCCCCTTTCCTTTTCCCAGCGGTTGAGCATCTTGAAGGCACCGAAGGCCAGCGCCAGGAGGAAGAGAAGCAGCAGGATCGTCACGGTGGAGGCGACCCCGAGCTGCCGCAGATTCCAGCCCTCCTGGTAGGCGAAGATCGGTAGCGTCGTCGTCCTCTCCCCCGGACCTCCGCCCGTCAGGAGGAAGAGCATGTCGAAGTTGTTGAAGACCCAGATGGTGCGCAAGATGACCAGCAGGCCGATGACCTCTCGAATATGAGTCAGCGTGATGAACCTGAACCTCTGCAGCCCAGAGGCACCATCCACCATGGCCGCCTCGTACTGCTCCTGAGGGATGGTCTTGAGGGCGGAGAGGATATTCACCATGAACATCGGGGCGCCGAACCAGATGTTGATGAGCAACGCCACCCAGAAGGTCGTCGAGGGGTTGCCCAGCAACGCCATGTTCTTATCAGTGAGACCGAGAGTGGTCGCAAGATTGGGCAGGAACCCGTAGACGTCGTTGAGGATCCACTTCCAGGCGAACGCGGTGATGATCGCCGGGAAGGCCCAGGGCACGATGAGGAGTGTCCGGAACACCCCAGAGCCCCGGGGCACCCGGTCCAGCGCCAGGGCCAGAACCAGGCCCACAGCGAGCTGGCCGATGATCGACGCCGCGGTCCACTTGATCGACACCCCGAACGCGTTCCAGAAGCTGGAGGATGCCAGGAGGTCGGTGTAGTTGGACAGACCCACCACGTGATAGCTGTGGCGCAAGAGGTGCTTGTCGGTGAAGGAGTACCAGATGCTTGAGAACACCGGGTAGATCAGCAGGGCAAGAACAATGAGTATGGATGGCGCCACGAAGACGACGCCCGTCCAGTTCATTCGCTTCATTCGAGTCATGAGCTCACCTTTCGGACTGGGCGGTGGGGAGATTCCTCTCCCCACCGCGTTGCCGAATCACTTGATGCTGGCTCCGGCGGCCTTGAAGGCCTCGTTGAGCTTCTTCTCGCAGTCCTTGGCAGCGGCCTCGACATCGGTCTTGTCGATGATGATCGAGTGGTACATCTTCTCGATCAGCCCCTGGCTGGTGAGGACTCCTGCCTGGACGAGCGGGCCCTTCTCCATGCCGATAGCGGTGCCGACACCCACCTGGTCCTGAATCACCTTGATGGAGTCGGAGTACTTCTTGATCGTCTCGTTGTTCGTGTAGCTCGGGTCCTTGGCGATGTCGTTGAGGACCGGCAGCATGCCGCCGGGGACCGAGTGCAGGAACTCGATGTACTTGTCCTTGGTGAACAGGAACTCCAGGAAGGCCTTGGCCTCCCGCTTGACCTTGGAGGCCTCCCACACCACCAGGGGCACGTTGGACACCTCGGCCGGGTAGTTCGCCGGGTCGGAGGCCTTCATACGGGGAAGAGGCGCCGCAGCGATGGAGTCGACCAGGTTGGGGCTGTCCTTGGCCACTCCGGAGATGTGGAAGCCGGAGTTGAAGTCGAAGGCGGTCTTGCCCTGGTAGAAGAGCGTTGCCTGGTCGAGGACCGCGTAGTCCAGCGATCCCTCCGGGGAGACTGACTTGTACAGGTCAGTCCAGTACTTGATGCCGCCCAAGGCGGCCTCGGAGGTGAGGTTGGCCGTCCCGTCGTCCTTGAGCAGCCTCTGGCCGGCGGAACGCACATAGAAGTTGAGGTAGCGGGCGCCCAGCATGTCCCCCGTCCCCAGAGGCACGGAGAGTCCGTAGAGGCTGTCGGACTTTCCGATGGCCTTGGCGGCCTTGGCCAGCTCCTCCCAGGTCGTGGGAACGGACAGCCCCTTGGAGCTCAGCACGTCCTTGCGGTACCACATCACCTGGGCGTGGGAGTAGATGGGCACGGAGTAGGACTTTCCGTCCGACTGCCCCTCGGCCAGCGCCTGCTTGGGGAAGCGGTCCCGGCCAATGGAGTCGATGACCTTGTCCAGCGGCACCAGGGCCTCGGAGTTAATCATCTCCACGACGTCGTTGGGCAGGGCGGTGGAGATATCCGGCACCTGGCCCGCGGTCAGTCCAGTGGTCCACTTCGTCTTGAACTCGGACCAGGAGAACTGCTCGATCTTGACGGTGACGTCGGGGTTCTTCTTGTGGAACTCCTCGGCCATCTTCTTCATCCAGTCCGCACGGGGCCCCTGGGTGAAGGAGGACCACATGGTGACCGTGCCGCGCAGGGGCCCGGTCCCCTCGTCCTCGGCGGAGTCCTTGCCGCCGCATGCGGCCAGCGCGCCGCACATGCCGATGCCGCCCAGGACCATGAAGCCGCGACGGCTGAGTGCGGAGGCCGAGTGGGATGAGACGGGGGTGGAGGGAGTCATGACAGTTCTCCTTTGAACGGGGGATGACGGATGGGTGGTGAAGTGAGGTGTGGATGACGGGTGATTCATCGTCATGACCGCACGTCCTGCGACTCGGCCTGACGAGGATCGACGGTCTCGAGGCCGTCGGAGAACCAGCTCAGGGGCAGGCGTGAGAAGTACAGGCCCTGGCACTCGTTCTCCCAAAGAATCCCGATCCTGCCGTCGGGTAGGACGCACATGCACTGGTAGACGTAGTGCCCGGGGTTGAAGGTCCGCGAGTACTTCCAGCTGCGTCCGCCGTCGAGGCTGAGCCGAATGACTCCGCAGCCTCGAAACGGGAGCATGAGCGAGGCGTTGGCGAAGACGATGCGGTCCTCCCCCTCGGGCGAGGGCAGACTGATCGCATTGGGCTGGCACCAGATCTCGGGCAGCGCCTCATCGAAGCGGATCGGCCCCCAGGTCTGCCCCGCGTCGTGGGACTCGCTGACGGCGACCCGCCCACGGGGGTGCTGGTTGCGCATGAACAGCACGAGCACGCCGTCGTGCCGTTCGACCACGGCGGCCTCGTGCAGCGACCAGGTCTCGTCAACGAAGGTCTGCGGGTCGAGCTCCCCCTGGGGGGTCTGCCGCCCTTCATTGGGGCCGTGACCGAGCTGCCAGGTCTCGCCGTGGTCGTCGGAGTAGGCGACCGTCGCGCACATCGCCAGCCAGTTCTGGTCGTTGTTGAAGTAGAGGGGAACGATGAGGCGTCCGGCGTGAGGGCCGTTCCTCAGGGCGATGCCGTTACCCGGGCAGGTTCCCAGGAACCTCATCCACGGCTGCTTCAGTTCGGGGTTGAGGTCCCGCGGCCGGCTCCATGTGAGGCCGTCGTCGTCGGAGTAGGCGATCTGCAGGTAGCTGGTGGGGATGGCCAGGAGGGTCTCGGCCGGGTCCGCTCCGGGGGCCAGCTCGATGTTGCCTGCCGGGTTGCCGTCACGCAGCACGGTGCCGTCATCCAGCACTCGGAACTCGGTGGCCTGGCCCTCGATCGTTGTGACCGTGCCATCGGGCTCGACGACGTAGCGTCCGTCGTCGAGGTCTCTGAGCTGCCGCCTGCCGTGCTCGTCGAATCCGGTGGAGGCCCAGCAGTTGGGCTGTCCGATCCCTCCCGGGAAGTGGTCGATGAGGACGTAGACCCGTCCGGTACTCGGATCCTGAACCATGCAGGAGTCGATGACTGACGAGGCGTCCTCCCCAATTCCCGGGCAGTCGATGACGGTGCTCGCCGGTTCCCAGCTCCGTCCCGCATCCAGGGATCGGCGCACGACGAAGTTGATGTCGTTGGGAGAGTCGTTGGCATTGGAGACCCGCTGGTCGGCCCCGGCCAGGATGGTGCCGGAGGACAGCGTCAGCAGGGAGGGGATCCGGTAGGAGGCCGAGCCGCAGTAGCCGCGGTCGAACAGGGCGTCGGTCTCGATCGGCTCCACCTCGGACAAGCGCTTGATCTGCGCGTCGCTGAGCGCGTAGTCGTAGAGCCCCGCTCGCTGGACCTCTCCGGACAGACGCACCCCCTCGCAGTCCTGGCCGACGACGATCTCATCGAGTCCCTCGACGCCTGCGAGGAAGAACTCGCCAGGAGCGTGCGTCTCACGGAAGCCGTCGACGTAGAGGTCGACCGCGCCGTGCCCCACGGCGACCACGACCTCGTGCCAGCCACCATCGCTCCAGGCGCCTGTGGCCTTGACCTCCCTGGACTCCCCCGTGGTGCTCACGGCCGTGTAGCTGATCCCCTCGGGTCCCACGGACACGGTGAGCTGCTCGCGCCCGTGTCCGCCGGCGGCGAGGAGGGCTCCTTGCTGCATCCGTCCCCGCACCCGGAAGCGCAGCCAGAAGGAGCCGTGCCGCACGTCGGCGAAGCGGGCGACGTCGTGAGGGCTCAGACGGTTGGCGGCGACCTCGACCAGGGGCTCGGCTCGCTTGGACAGGGCGAGGACCTCTCTGGCCGTCAGGACCCGGGGGTGCACCGTGAAGGCTGTGACCTCAGGACTGTCCCCCTGCCCCACGACGGCCTGCGTCAGACCGGGAAGGTCCTTGAGGAAGGTCGTGGTGGTACCGCAGAAGACCTGGTAGCCGTCGAGGTAGAGGCGGGTACCGGCAGAGCTGACGGTGACGACGGCGCTGTGCCAGCGCCCGTCGTCGAGTGAGCGCACGTCCTCGGCCTCCAGCTTGCTCCACCTGCCTGGAACCGTCACCTCGTACACGAGTGACGATCCCACGATGCGCAGCTCAAGACCGGCCCCGTCGCCGCCTCGCAGCGCGAAGAGATTACCGTCGGACCTCGACCGGAACTCACAGGAGATGCTTCCTGTCTCAGAGTCGAGGATTTCTTCATCAAGCCGCAATGCGGCACAGACTGACTCAGTCACTTGTCACCTGTTTCTTAAAATGGGCATAGAAGTACCCATCAGTCACTATGTGGATCGCAATCCCTGGAATTCCGCACCCAACATCATGGGCCGGCCTCATCAAGAATGCGTCTGATCGCAGACGCGCCCGGCTTCAGCGACTCACGCGCGTCTCGACTTTCTCATCACCTCATGCTTCGCCGCGATGAGGCGGCACCGGAGGAGCGCTTACCGCGCCTCACTCGCCCCTGACGCGACCCTCTGGTTTCTCACCAGCTGGTCAGAGGCGAATCAAGGACGGGCCCCGACCCTCACGCACGACGGACTGGCGACGCGCCGTCGTGGTCACACGCCATGGCGCTGTGACATACATAGGAGACCCTCCTTTACATTCAACACCTTTGTTGGCGGCTGTGTGTGCCGCTATCAGCTCCTCTCTGAACTGATAAAAGTAATCTACACGACATGTGACCCAGAAGTCAATGCTCACACGCTCAGATTTCATACGAGATCGGAAGAGAAATCTCTCGCAATCACCACACCAGCACCCGGCCTCTAACAGCATCGACATAGATAACAATCCCCCTCTTGAACGGAACCGATAGACAGGTGAGGGGCGGACCCAGTGGGTACGCCCCTCACCTGGAGGTGCTAACGCCGCCGGCCGCGACCGGGCGCCGTCTACTCAGACATCGAGCAGTGAGGGCACTGCCGACAGCAGAGTGCGCGTGTACTCCTCCTGAGGGTTGTTGAAGATCTCCTCAGTGGTGTTGAGCTCGAGGATCTTGCCGAAGTACATGACGGCGATCCGGTCCGAGACGTAGCGCACCGTGTTGATGTCGTGACTGATGAACACCAGCCCCAGTCCCAAGGAGGCCTTGAGGTCCTGGAGGAGGTTGAGCACCTGGGCGCGCACCGAGACGTCCAGGGCGGAGGTGGGCTCGTCGGCCACGATGATGTCGGGGTCCAGGGCGAGCGCTCGGGCGATGGCGACGCGCTGGCGCTGACCACCGGAGATCTGCCGAGGCAGCACGTTGAGTGCGCTGGGGGGCAGCCCGACCAGGTGGAGCAGGTCGCGCACCTTGGCCTCACGCTCCTTGGGCGACCCGATTCCGTGGACGTTGAGCGGGTCGATGAGCGCGTCGTGCACGATCATGCGCGGGTTGAGGGCCGTGGCCGGGTCCTGGAAGACCACCGAGATGCTGCGTCCCAGATCGCGACGGTCCGAGGCCGAGCGCCCCAAGGGACGGCCCTTGAAGATGACCTCACCGGAGGTGACCGGCTGCAGCCCCACCATGACTCGGGCCGTGGTGGACTTGCCGCAACCCGACTCCCCCACGAGTCCCAGCGTCTCTCCGCGCTTGACGCTCAGCGAGACGTCGTTGACCGCGTGAACCGTGTCCGGGTGGAACAGGCCACCGGTGCGGGACTTGTGGATGACATTGACGTTCCTGAGCTCGACGACCGGCTGGTCCTCGCTCCATGAGGACGATGCAGACGTGTTGGGGGACATCAGTGCTTCTCCTTAGCGAGCAGAGCCTCGAGCTCGGGGGTGATGGCGTAGCTGTGCTCCGTCGTGCCCGGCACGGGCTTGAGCACCGGACGGGTCTCAAGTCCGACCGTCGGGTGGGACGATCGCGGGGCGAACCGGTCGCCCTTGACGAACTCGCTGGGTGAGGGGACGACCCCTCGCACCTGGTGGAGTCGCTTGGAGCCGGACTCGATGGAGAGCACCGCGCCGAGAAGGCCCCGGGTGTACTCGTGAACCGGGTTGGCCAGCAGCTCGCTGGTGGGCGCCTGCTCAACCACCTGGCCCGCGTACATCACGGTGATCCGGTGGGCCAGCTTGGCCACGAGGGCCAGGTCGTGCGAGACGAAGACCATCGCGAAGCCGAGCTTCTCACGCAGCTCGTTGAGCAGGTCGATGACCTGCTTCTGAACGGTCACGTCCAGCGCGGTCGTCGGCTCGTCGGCCAGGACCAGGGAGGGGTCTCGGGTCAGCGCCATGGCGATGAGGACGCGCTGACGCTGACCGCCGGAGAGCTCGTGCGGGTAGCTGCGCAGCGTGCGCTTGGGGTCGAGCCCCACCAGCTCGAGCAGCTCGGCGGCACTACGGGTGCCTCCGCGCGCGCTCAGCTGGGCCATCTGGGTGCGGATGAGCATGGAGGGGTTCAGTGAGGACAGAGCGTCCTGGTAGACCATGCTCATCTCGTGACCACGCAGCGCGTTGTGCTCAGCCGGCGTCATCTCAAGGATGTTGCGTCCCTTGAAGAGGATCTCGCCGGAGATCCGGGCCGAGGGAGGCAGCAGCCCCATGACGGCCATCGAGCTGATGGACTTGCCGCAGCCGGACTCGCCCACCAGGCCCATGGTCTCGCCGGGACGCACGGAGAAGGACACGCCATCGACGATGTTGACCTCACCGTGCTGCTCGGGGAAGGCGATCGTGAGGTTCTTGACCTCCAGAACCGGGTCCTCGCCGGTGTCCTCGTAAACCAGGCGGTCTCGCCGGGCGAGCTCGGCCACCCGCAGGGAGCTGAGCCGCTCGGACAGAGGAACATCCTCGGTTGCCGGGGCGGCGACGCCGGTCAGTGAGCTGAACCCATTCGTGGCGTCGTCCCCGTCGGCGACGGAGGCGTTGGCGACCACCGCCTCAGCGGCGTCGTCCCAGGCGTTCAGGGTCTCCTGGGCCTCCATGGCCTCCTCATCGGCCTGGACGTCGGGCTTGGCCTTGATGCGCGGGGAGGCCATCGCATCAGTGAGCCCCTCGGACAGGATGTTGAGGCACAGGGTGGTGATGAGGATGAGCAGGCCGGGGAAGAAGGTCGGCCACCAGTGGCCCGACAGGAGCAGCTCCTTGCCCTCGGAGAGCATGTTGCCCCAGGTCGGGGTGTTGACGGACTTGATGCCCGCACCGATGAAGGACAGCGAGGCCTCGAAGACGATCGCGTCGGCCACCAGGACGGTCGCGAAGACCATGATGGGGGCGATGCAGTTGCGGGCCACGTGCTTGAGGAGGATCCACGGCACCGGGGCACCCATCACCTTGGAGGCGGCCACATAGTCCTCGCCGAACTGGGAGATGATGTTGGCGCGCACCACGCGGGTGAGCTGGGGGATGTAGAGGATGCCGATGGAGACGATGATGACCGGCAGCATCGGCAGGCGGGTCGACATCGCCGAGACGAGGACGGCCGCCAGAGCGATGCCGGGGAAGGACATGACGACGTCGAGCACGCGCATGAGGGTCTCAGCGATCCACTTGCGCGACGTGGCGGCGACGGCCCCGAGGACCGAGGCCACCACGAGGGCCAGGCCGGTGGCCGTCAGGCCCACGACCAGTGAGACCCTGGCGCCGTAGACGGCACGGGAGAAGATGTCACGACCGGTGCCGTCCGTCCCGAACAGGTGGGACGCGGAGGGGGCGACGACAGGGTCGGAGGAGGTCACCTCACCGACGCCCTCGATGTAGGAGGTCGTCTTGGTCTCCGCCAGCCCGGTGGCACCGGGAGAGTAGGGGGCGACGACGGGAGCCAGGATGGCGATCAGGGCGATGAGGCCCAGCACGATGATGGCGATCTTGGAGCCGACGGGCAGCGCCTTCCAGCCCTGGAAGCGCAGCCCGGGCCGCGAGGCCTTATCCAGTGTGGAGCGGTGCAGCATCAGATGCTCCTGATTCGTGGGTTGACGAGGACGTAGAGCATGTCAACGACGATGTTGATGATGATGAAGGCCAGTGCCACCGTGATGGAGACGCCCTGGACGATGTTCACGTCGTTACGGGTGATGCCCTGGAAGATGAGCTGTCCCATCCCCTTGATGTTGAAGATCATCTCGATGACGACGGCACCTCCCATGGCGTAGCCGATGCGCAGGCCCAGCACGGTCAGCGGAGTGATGAGCGCGTTGCGCAGCACGTTGCGGGCCACGACGACGTTCTTGGGAACACCGCCGCCGATGGCGGTGCGCACGTAGTCGCGGTCGAGCTCCTCGACCATGGCAGTACGCACCACGCGGGTGAGCGAGCCGGTGTTGGGAACTGCGATGGCCAGTGCCGGCAGGAAGATCTGGTTGAGGTACGTTCCGGGATCCTCACTGAAGGGAACCCACTCGGACACCAGCGCGGGGAAGGTCCCCGTTCCGCCCGGAATGTCGGAGAACCACTGGATGAGCAGCAGGGCGAGCCAGAAGGACGGGGTGGCCAGGCAGGCGATGGAGATGACGCGGATGACCTGGTCCTGCCACTTGTCGCGGTAGAGGGCCGCGATGATTCCCAGGATCGTGGCCAGGATGACGGCCACGAAGATTCCAATGAAGGTCAGCTGGAGCGTGATCGGGAAGGCCGCAGCCACCATGTCGGAGATCTTGGCTCCGGTGAAGGAGGTGCCGAGGTCGCCGTGGATGAGGCCCAGGAGGTACTCCCAGAACCGCTTGAGAAGAGGGTCGTTGAGATGGTGGGCGGCTCGGTACTGCTCGAGGGCGTCTGGCGTGGCCGACTCGCCCAGCGCAAGGCGCGCCGGGTCTGCCGAGGAGAACGACATGACGATGAAGACGAGCAGCGTCACGCCCAGCACCATGACCGGCAGCGCGACCAGGCGCCGTCCGATCAGGCGGATGAGGTTGGACACTGAAATGCTCCTTTGCGTTAGCGTCCTGCCGCCTTTGGAGGGCGGCTGGGTCACGTGGCAGCCGCAGAGCCAGCCGCCATTCCGATTGTCTGACGTCTGACGTCAGATTGCAAGTCCGTTGCTTTCGCCTTGGACACACTGACACCCCGAGCACGACACGGGCGGTGCAGCAACCTCCAGCGACTGCCGCACCGCCCGCACACGAGTCTCAGGACTTGGTCGAACCCGTCCCCACGAAGGACAGGCCGGTCAGTGCGATCGGCTTGAAGTTCTCCAACGTCGTCGAGTCGTAGGCCGTCGGAGCCTTGCGGTGGAAGATCGGGTAGAGCGGAACGTCCTCAGAGAGCTTGTCGAAGATCTCCTGCCACTTGGCGACCTGCTTGTCACCCTCCAGCTTGACCGCCTCATCGAGCAGCTTCTGGACCGCGACCTGGCTCTCCGAACCCTTCCAGTGCATCCGAGTCTCGGTCCACACGTCACCGCTGTACCACCAGCGCATGAGCAGGTCCGCGTCATTGCCGAAGACCGAGGGGTCCCCAGGAGCGATGAGCACGTCCCACGCCCCCTGCCCGGAGTCGATGAAGGAGTAGGCGTCCGCGGACTTCTTCTCGTCGTACTTGACCGTCACCCCCAAGGCCTCGAGGTTCTCACGGATGATGGGCCTGACGGCGGAGAACCAGCCGTGGTCCGTGCACAGCAGGTTGATGGTCGTGATGCCGGCCTCCGACAGGAGCGACTTGGCCTTGGCCGCGTCCTTGGAGTAGACCGTCTTGGCCTTCTTGTACGCCGGGTGCCCGTCCTGGACGAAGCAGGTAGCCGGCGTCGCCAGGCCGGCCATGCCGGTGTCGCAGATCTTGGCGTAGTCCAGCGCGTAGAGCACCGCCTGACGCGCCTTGACGTTGGAGAAGGTGGTGTTGTTGAACATGGCGAAGAGCAGTCCGAAGCCCTGCTGCGCCGCCACCTTGACCGGATCCTTGAGCGTCTTGAGGTTGGACGCCGGGACGGCGTCGATGGCCTGCACGGAACCAGAGGTCATCGCGTTGGTGCGAGTGGTGTCGTCAGGCAGGACCTGCCAGGTCATGGACTTGGCCAGCGCCGGGCGAGGACCGTTGTACTTGTCGTTGCGCTCGAAGACGAGCTTCTGGCTGGCGGCGCCGTTGTCGGTCATCTTGTACGGACCGCTTCCGACGGGGTTCATGTCGAACTTCTTGGCGTCCGCCTCAACAACCGCCTTGGGGACGATCTTGACGACGCTCAGACGCTCGGCCACCAGGGAGAAGGCGTACTTGAGCTTGATGGTCACCGTGCCCGCGTCCTTGGCCTCCACCTTGTCGATGAAGGGAAGGAACTGCGAGTACAGCGACTTGTTGGCCGGGTCGAGCACGCGCGTGAAGGAGAAGACGACGTCGTCGGCAGTCACGGCCGAGCCGTCGGAGAACTTCGCGTCCTTACGCAGCGCGACCTCATAGGTGGTGTCGTCCACCTTCTTGGGCATCTCCGCAGCCAGAGCCGCGTACACCTCGCGGGTGGCCGGGTGGAGCTCGGTGAGCCCCTCCAGGGTGTGCCAGTTGGCAGCGACCGTCAGAGCCGACGACGTCGTCATCGGGTCGTAGCCGTTGGTGCCCAGCTCGTAGGAAATACCGGCGGTGATGACACCGTCCTTGTGAGTGACTTCCTGATCGGTCGCCATACCACTGGCCTTTGCGCCACCCGCGGTCTTGCCCTTACCGCCGCAGGCCGCAAGGCTGACAGCCAGGCCAGCAGCCATTCCGAGGGTGCCGGTCAGCCTGATGAAGTCCCGGCGGCTGGAGCCGGCCGGAGTCGTGATCGCCATTGATTCTCTCCTGATGTCTGACGTCTTATGTCTGACGTTGGTAGGATGACTGTAGCAGAAGTCAGGGCGTCCAGACCACTCACGACCTCGCAGGCAAGGCGTTCGCGAACTGCCGCCCCACCGCTGGGGCGAGTCGTTCGACGAGCGGAATCACATCGTAGTGACCAACAATGATTGACAGAGCAAGAACCGTGGCCGACACCAAGAAGAGCAGCACCATGAACAGAGCCTCCGCACCGCAAGCAACCACCACCGCAGGAAAAGAGATGAACCTCACGTCCGCAGTCGATGAGCCGATCATCCCTCACGGCCCCTACTCCACGCTGATGGCGTCGCCCACCACCCAGGCGGAGGCCACGATGGCGGAGATCAAGAACTACATCCTGCGCTCCGGTCTGCAGATGGGTGACGCGTTGCCCACGGAGTCCCAGCTGTGCACCGACCTGGGAGTATCCCGCTCCTCCGTGCGCGAGGCCGTCCGCACCCTCGTCGCCCTCGACATCGTCGAAGTACGCCACGGACACGGCATGTTCGTCGGCCAAGTCTCCATGCGCCCCATGGTCGAGTCCCTCATCTTCAAAGGCCTCCTCAACCCCGGAGACGACCACCGCGGACTACGCGACATCGTCGAAGTACGCATCACCCTCGACAACGCCCTGGCCGAACCCGTCACCCACGCCTGGCACAACCGCCACGACCCCGAGCTCAACACCCTCGTCGACAACATCGAGCACCTCGCCTCCCAAGGCAAGCTCTTCACCGACCAGGACCGCTGCTTCCACACCCGCCTGCTCCAACCCCTCGACAACCACCTCTACCTCCACCTCACCGAAGCCTTCTGGGCCATCCACACCCTCACCGTCCCCCTCCTGGACGCCCCCAAGCTCGAAGACCTCACCAGCACCGCCAAAGCCCACCGAGCCATGCTCCAAGCCGCCCACGCCGGAGACACCCCCGCCTACCGCAAAGCCATCACCGACCACTACGCCCCACTCCTCGCCGTCCTCACCTAAGACAACCCAGCGGAGAACTCCTCCGTCAGGGCCGGATAGGTGCCGGCCTGCGCCACGGCCACGACATTGAGGCGCGGGTCCTCCGGACGAAGCAGCCTGTCCATCCACAGATCGCGTGCCGCCGTCAGCCCCTGCGCGAGCCAACGCGCGTTGACGAACTCCATGGCGTGAGTGCCCCCGGGATAGACGTGCAGCTCGGCATCTCCGCCATCGCGCCACACCCTGGAGGCGAAGGCGACGTCCTCGTCCCGGAAGACCTCTGCGGAGGCCACCGAGATGAACAGCGGCGGCAGCCCGCCCAGCCAGGGGGCACGGGCGGGGGCCTCATAGGGGGTGACCGATTCCGTGCCTCGCCGCTCCCCCAGCGCCGCGTCCCAGGCGACGTTGTTGTACGCCGTCGGCCAGGTGCCGTCGTCCGGGTACTGACGCGCCGAGACCGAGCCCTGCCAGTGCGGCATGCCGGTACGGTCATCCAGCATGGGGTAGTCCAGCAGCCCGCCGAGAACGGCCGGCCCTCGCCTGTCTCGCGCCATGAGAAGCGTGCCGGCGCTCAGCCCGCCCCCGGCACTCGGCCCGACGACGATGACGCGCTCCGGATCAGCACCGAGCTCCCCGGCGTGCTCGACCGCCCAGCACAGCGTGGTGTAGCAGTCCTCGACGCCGGCCGGTGCCGGATCCTCGGGAGCCAGACGGTACTCGGGGCTGACGATGACGCCCCCGTACCGCCGCAGCCACGGGACAACGGTCGACAGACCATTGAAACGGCACCCCATCACCAGCCCTCCCCCGTGCAGGGAGAGGAACAGGGGGCCGGGGCGGCCCACGCAGGCGCCCTGGGCGCTTCGTGCAACCGCAGCGAGAAGCGTCGTCCCGTCCTGCCGAAGGACGTCAACGTCCTCCAGGTCGATGTCGGGGTGCCTGAGCTGGAAACCTGCCCGGACCTCGTCAGCCGGTGCACGCCAGCTCGGAATGGCCTGCACCGTCATGGTCCCGAAGACGCCGAGCGGCTCGATACGCTCGAGCAGGGCGGCGGTGGCACTGTCGTAGGCAGGACGGGCGGGGAGCTCCTCATGCGTGCGAGACATGCCGTAACTGTTGCACTGTGAGCGCTGTAGCACCAACTCACTCACAATCAGTCACTGATCTACAGTACCGGCGCCCAACGCCAGCCGGCCGACGACGTGTCTCTCGATGGCACCCGCCCTCAGTGCGGCATCCGCCCGGATGCCTCGAGATCGCACGGGTGAGGACGATTCGACATTCACCAGCGTAAATGAACCAAAAGTCGGACAATGGGGTCATGCAGATATCCCGCGGTGTCATGTCCGGCCTCACCACCACCCCGATGACTCAGTCATCCACGGCGATGGCCGAGATCAAGAACTACATTCTCACCAAGGGCCTGCATCCTGGTGACGCGTTGCCCACGGAGTCCCAGCTGTGCACCGACCTGGGAGTATCCCGCTCCTCCGTGCGCGAGGCCGTCCGCACCCTCGTCGCCCTCGACATCGTCGAAGTACGCCACGGACACGGCATGTTCGTCGGCCAAGTCTCCATGCGCCCCATGGTCGAGTCCCTCATCTTCAAAGGCCTCCTCAACCCCGGAGACGACCACCGCGGACTACGCGACATCGTCGAAGTACGCATCACCCTCGACAACGCCCTGGCCGAACCCGTCACCCACGCCTGGCACAACCGCCACGACCCCGAGCTCAACACCCTCGTCGACAACATCGAGCACCTCGCCTCCCAAGGCAAGCTCTTCACCGACCAGGACCGCTGCTTCCACACCCGCCTGCTCCAACCCCTCGACAACCACCTCTACCTCCACCTCACCGAAGCCTTCTGGGCCATCCACACCCTCACCGTCCCCCTCCTGGACGCCCCCAAGCTCGAAGACCTCACCAGCACCGCCAAAGCCCACCGAGCCATGCTCCAAGCCGCCCACGCCGGAGACACCCCCGCCTACCGCAAAGCCATCACCGACCACTACGCCCCACTCCTCGCCGTCCTCACCTAAAACAACCCAGCGGAGGACCCGACGCCTGGAGCGCTGCCACAGCAGGACAAAACGAGGCCCCGCCACCCTCAATGTGGGTCGCTACCCAACTGCAGCGGTTCGTGCTATGCTGGATACAGCTCATCAACCATGCGTTGAAGGAGTATCTGGAGCCGTTCACTGGGTGGGCGGCTCTTGTTTTGCCCAGTAGCCGTCATGCTCTCGCTTGAGCTTTCGCCGGCGATGCGCTTGTTCAGCGTAGTAGGCAGTAACCAGTAATGCGTAGCCCTTACGTTGCTCGACGACCACGACATAGTCGAAGTTTGGACGAGTGATGACATATCGTGGCTTCGACGCGCGTTTCGTATCAATCCACCAGCGAATATCGAATTCGCGAGGGAACTCCGCGTTGAAGATCTCGATGATAATTCGAATCCAACGCAAACGTATGCACCGTTGAGGCTCCAGTTGTCGACAAGACTCATCGCCAGATCCACCTGAGATGATATGCCAAAAGATCGCATGACGGCCATCAATTTCTGGATTCCTGCGGAGGCTTACCGTCAAACCGTCTCGCTTCCAATAGAGAGGGCGAGATACGAGGTCCGCGAGAAAGATTTTATACAGGGCATGGACGTATTCGTCACGCGTCGTGATACCTGAGTCGAACCTCGGACCAAGAGGAAACAGTTTGTTCACTGTGATCACTGGGCCCGCCATCGAAAGATGTTCATCTTTGTCTCGGATAGCAACGTTGTATGAGTCAGACTCACGCCAGACCGGCCCCGAATTCGCTCGATCAACCGCAGCTTTGCCACACTCGAACTGTCACCACGGTTGGCATAGTTGACTGCACCAATGAGTAGATCCGCAAGCTGGAGGGGTCCGACTTGATTTGACTCGACGATTTGAAGACGTCGAATCTTGCTGCGTCCGAAATCGTATTCCGCATTGGCGATCACGTTACGGAGTCGCTCGATCTTCTCTTGCCCGTTAGTATCTTTCTTATCGAGATAGATGAAAGCCTCGTCTTGAGCTGGGAGTACGTTCCTGACGAGATAGAACATCATTTTATAGTACCAGTCATCGTGCGTCTGTGCGAAGCGCTCATGATCGAGTCCCGCCTTGGGGGCTACGACGGCACGAAAACTAAGATCATCATCATCAAAGAAGTAGTCGATAACATCGAGGTAGAAATCGATTTTCGACGGGGAAACCTTTGTCCATTTGATCTCGACATCCGGACGAATTTTATGCTTTGCGCGAATCTCCCTTAGTCGAACGGCAATCTCTCGGGCACGGTTTGCGGGGCACACGATAGCCCCAAGAACCATGTAAGGTCGACCGTCATTGGGCAGATGTGTACTCTCATCACAGTAGATATTCAATGAGGACACCGCTTCGCCTCCTTCAAGCGGAAAGATGCACAAGGACGCGACACCGGAAGCGACGGGACTTGGCTGGAAGACACCTGAGGTGGCTCAGAGTCTAACGAGGCTGCGCCCCTGGTTGCGAGCGGGCGCGCCGCGCACCTTCGGGACGCTAAGACCAGCAGCCCTGGACACCCACCGAAGCGGGCAGCGGAACCGGTCATGTTGCCCCCGATGCTACCCCACCTGCCCCATATCGACTAACCTGTTTCAGCGTTAATGTCCGTTTTAGGCGATTGGATCAGACATCATCGTGGTCTTCTGGGTTGGTTTGATTGTGTCGTTGTCGTCGGTTGTAAGCAAGTCGTTGCCGGCGGCTCGCTCCAGGCCGTCCTGGCGGGCTTTGCGGATGGCTGTTCCGCGTCCCTCGTGCTCGTTGAGAGGAGTGACGTAGCCGATACCTGAGTGCAGTCACCGGCTGTTGTACTCGGTCCACACCAAGTCGAGCTCGGCTCTGAGCACGGCGGGGTCGGTGATGGCCAGCAGATGAGGCCACTCGGCCTTGAGCATTCCGTTGAGTGACTCGAGCCAGGCCTGATCAGTGGGTGTTGCCGGGCGGCAGAAGTGTCAACAATCGGCCAGAACTAGCCAGCAATCCGTCATCTCTGACGCGCGTCATAACGCTCTCACTAGGGCTTTTGCGTCGAAAACGTGAAGTCTCACGCACGGGGGGCCAAAATGGCACACGCGCAAAACAAAGCGCCTGCTGGCACGTGAGCGCATCAGCGCCAGCAGGCACATGGTGGAGATGGGGGGAATCGAACCCCCGTCCGACGGCCGCACAACAGGACTTCT
>ERZ773005.869-NODE-869-length-18866-cov-7.006273_pt1 | contig 18866 bp, 19 predicted proteins | sample MGYA00580666_ERZ773005 | MGnify/ENA primary metagenome ERZ773005 (study PRJEB29015, sample SAMEA2737999) | human oral metagenome | biome: human oral; feature: human-associated habitat; material: dental | place: China | collected 2061 ...
GGATGCGGAGCGTAAAGGCTTAGGTACTCCCGCCACCCGTGCAAGTATCATTGAAAAAATCATCAAGGCAGGCTTTGTTATAAGAAAGGGAAAGCAGCTTATCCCGACTAAAGACGGAATAAACCTTATCTCCGTACTTCCTGAAACGCTCACCTCTCCGCTTCTTACGGCAGAATGGGAAAACGAGCTTTCAAGAATTGCAAAGGGAGAAGCGGATGCTGACAGCTTTATGGAAAAGATTGAAGCAATGACAAAAGACCTCATAGAAAATGCGGACGCCGAAAAAGCAAAAGCAGAACTTTTCAAAGAGGAAAAAACCGTAATCGGCTTATGCCCGCGCTGCCAAAGTCCCGTTTATGAGGGAAAGAAAAACTACTATTGCAGTAACAGGGATTGCCTATTTTCCATGTGGAAAAATGACCGCTTCTTTGAGGATAGGAAAATCACTTTTACCCCTAAAATTGCATCTGCACTACTCAAAGATAAAAAAGTAAAGGTAAAGAGCATCTACTCTCACAAAACAGGCAAAACCTATGACGGAAATGTGGTTCTTTGTGATACCAGAGATAAGTATGTGAACTACCGTATTGAGATAGACAGGAAGAAAAAAGAAGAATAGCAAGCATAGGAAAGGGGTACCCTTTCCGTAAAAAATCTCCGTTTTCTGCAGCTGCGGAACGGAGATTTTGCTTGCTGGGATAGTCCCAGACCCTTAAAAAACGAAAGGAGAAAAAACCATGCCATATATGGGAAAAGCAGAAGAAACAAAAGAAGTTCAGCCCATTGTCCTGACCTCTGAAAATCAAAAGGACAGACTAAAGGAAATCACGGATCGTTTGGAGCAGGGAATATTAGAAGTTTTTGAAAGCGAAAGGTACAAGGAATATCTTCGCGTTATGTCAAAGTTTCATCATTACAGCTTTAACAATACGATGCTGATTGCCCTGCAAAAGCCCGATGCTTCCCTGATTGCAGGCTTTAGCGCGTGGAAAAATACGCACGGAAGAACGGTCAAAAAGGGAGAAAAAGGAATCCGCATTATCGCTCCTGCACCCTTTAAGGTAAAGCAGGAAATGGAGAAGCTTGATCCGAAAACCAATATGCCACTTGTCGGAGCGGACGGAAATGCAATTACCGAAGAAAAGGAAATCACCATCCCGGCCTACAAGGTGGTATCGGTGTTTGATGTATCACAGACGGAGGGAAAAGAGCTACCCTCTATCGGAGTAGATGAGCTGACAGGCGATGTGTCGCAGTATGAGGATTTTTTTACAGCACTGAAAAAGGCTTCTCCCGTTCCGATTGCTCTTGAACATATCGAGGGAAGCGCTCACGGCTACTATCACCTTGCGGAAAAAAGAATTGCGATTGACGATAACATGAGCGAGCTGCAAACACTAAAGACTGCCATTCACGAAATCGCCCATGCAAAGCTGCACGACATTGACTTAAATGCACCGAAAGAGGAAAAGGAAAATCACCCAAACCAGCGTACCCGCGAGGTTGAGGCAGAAAGCATCGCCTATACCGTATGCCAGCACTACGGGCTTGATACCTCCGATTATTCTTTCGGGTATGTTGCAGGCTGGAGCAGCGGAAAAGAACTGTCCGAGTTAAAGGGCTCCCTTGAAACCATCCGTCTTGCCGCATCGGAGCTGATCGACAGCATAGACGGGCATTTTAAGGAGCTTCAAAGGGCAAGAGAAAATGAGCTTTCAGAAAAAGAAACAGAATTGCCTTTGCAGGAAGAAAAACAGGAAACAGCTTACCTGCTTGAAAACGGAAACTATCTCTATATTCAGACCTGCGAAACAGGCTATGACTATACTCTGTATCAACCGGACTTTACAGACCTTGACGGTGGGCAGCTTGATAATCCGGAAATCTCTATTGAAAAAGCCCGTGATGAAATCCTAAAAATGCACGAGCTTTCAGGGCAAGGCTTAACGGAACTTTCCATAGATGATTTTGAGAAAATGCAGGAAGAAGCTTCACAGGAAAAGGAATCTGAAATACAGGTAAGGTACTACCCAATCAATGAAGCCGCAGCAAAAAGGGCAAAGGAAATGAACAGCTTTTCCGACTACACGGCGGAAAGTGCAACCCTTGAATACAAAAGCCTTGTGGCTCAGGCGGCGGAAATTGCTGAAAATCAGAAAAAGAGAGTTGATCCGTCCTTTCACGGTAAAATCGACGCCCTGCTTGATACCTATTCAAGAAAGCTTGCCGCAAATATGAATAACGGATTTGCCATCGATGCCCGCGTTCCCTCTGTCCTGATTGCAGGAGGTTCCAACTTCCCAACGCGAAAAAAGGAAAAGCAAAACGCCGCCCGTGATAAAAACTACAAAGAATGGAAAGACATTCAGGGACTTCTTGAAAAAATCAGAAGCACCGGAATGGGCGGAATCAGTGCAGATGATCCGGACGCCGTAAAAAAACTGAATGCAAAGCTTGAAAAGCTGACAAAGGCACAGGAAACCATGAAAGCGGTCAATGCTTACTACCGAAAACATAAAAGCCTTGATGGCTGCCCGGAGCTTGACAGGGAAGCAATCGAAAAGCTAAAGGCAAGAATGGAAATCCGAGGCATACAGGATAAGCCCTATCCGTCATGGGCTCTTTCCAATAACAATGCGGAAATCCGAAGAATTAAAACCCGTATTCAAAGCCTTTCTGTAAATAAGGAAACGCTTTATACAAGCTGGGACTTTGCGGGAGGAAAGGCGGAAATCAATATAAAGGATAACCGTCTGCAGCTTTTCTTTGAAGAAAAGCCGGATAGTAAAATTCGTGATGAATTAAAGGCAAACGGCTTTCGCTGGTCGCCGAAAGCTTCCGCATGGCAAAGACAGCTAAACAGCAATGCGATGTATGCGGCGGATAGTATCAGCAGCATAAAGCCCCTTACGGGAGAACGTGTTACAGAGCTTCAAAGAAAGTTCAGAATGAAAGGTAAAAAAGAAGCTGCCCATGAATATATCTATAAAATCAGAGAAGATCCGGAAAAGGAAGATAAAAAAGAAAGTTGCCGCCTTGAAGCCTATCTTGTAAAGGAAGACGGTAAGACAAGCTGTGAGATCTTATATTCCGGCACAAAGGAATGCTGCACAGAGCTTTTGGATGAGGTGCATTCCGGGAAGCTGACAAGGGAGCAAGTCAAAGAGCTTTATGCAAAGACCGAAAATACCGAGCCTGAAAAAGATACTTTTAGAATTTATCAGCTGAAACGCGGTGAAAAAACAAGAGAGCTTCAATTTGAATCCTACGAGTGCCTGAAAGAATCGGGACAGGTTCTTAACCCGGAGAACTATGTCAAGGTATATGAGGCGGAGCTTACGAAAGGACTTTCTCTTGAAGATATTTACACCCGCTTTAATGTGGATCATCCAAAGGATTTTTACGGGCACAGTCTTTCCGTTTCCGATGTGGTCGTACTTCATAAGGACGGCAAGGACAGCGCTCACTATGTAGACCGCTTCGGTTACAGGGAAGCACCGGAATTTCTAAAACCGGAGAACTACCTGAAAGCTGCAGAGCAATCCACAGAACAAAACTACAATATGATTGACGGAATTGTGAATAATACTCCGCCTGCGCCAACCGTAGATGAGCTTGAGCAGAAAGTAAAGGCAGGAGAATCCATTTCCCTTACCGAGCTTGCAAAAGCAGTGAAAACAGAGAATCGCAGTTCTGATGAACCGGAGGAAAAACCGTCTATCAGAGCGCAACTAAATGAAGCACAGAAAAATCCTGCACAGAAAAAACACAACACGAAAACAAAAAATCATGAATTGGAGGTATGAAAATGAATCCTTTTACAGTAGAAGAAATGAATTTACTTGCTATTTACAAGGGAGAATCCAAAGAGGAAGTAACGGAGAAAATAGCATTCGCACTTTCTTTTATGGACAGCGATATGCGGGAGCTTGCAAAGCGCACAGTCAAAAAGGTAAACAGCTTATCCGATAAGGAATTTGCCACGCTCTCCATTGAACCCGCCGATGAAATATGAGAAAAGCAAAATCGCTTTCCCCTAAACAGGTAAAGCGTGTCCATCGTCTTGTAAGAAAAGAATGCTGTAACTTTGATAACGGAAACTGCATTTTACTTGATGACGGAGAGCCTTGCCCCTGCCCGCAGCTGATTTCCTGTTCGCTTCTTTGCAGGTGGTTTTCTGATGCGGTTCTTCCGCTTGACAGGGAACTATTTGCAGAGCTTTATGCCCCGGAAGAAAAACGCCGCTGCACAGTATGCGGCTCCCCTTTTGCTTCAAAATCCAATCATGCGAAATATTGTCCTGATTGCAGAAAGAAAATCACAAGAAAGCAGGCGGCGGAGCGTATGAGGAAAAAGCGTAGCCTTGTTACGAAATAGAGAGTGTAAATACCTTGCACAATCTTGTTTTTTAGGAGCTTTTCAGCTTAAGACAGGGATTGATACCTATACCCTTAAAAATGAGGTTTTACTGCGTAACATAAAGAAAATCTATCCAAAGAAAAATGGACACGACAGCTATGAACTTGTGGTTGCCGTGTCCGCTATTTTTATTTCATAGATAAAATAATTTTAACCTTTTCAATCTCATAAAAATTTGCAGTGAAGTGAATAAAAGCTAAACATTTTCTCTCGGATTTCTCTATTAAGGACTTTAGTAGTGATATATTTTCTCTCTGCATATCATTTAGTCTTATAGTTTCGTTTATAATTTCCGAGTTGCTTTTAGAATTTGCATATAGAAACAATTTTCCTAAAAGACCAATAATGACATCAGATAATTGAATCCATTGATTGCTTTCAGATTTAACGAAAACGTAATTGCGAAGTATTTGATTATCAATGCTAATAGGAAAAGCCTTTAATTTATTTATTATCTCTACTTCTTCATCAAAAATATGTTGTGAATATGGGAACATATAAATAGGCTCAATATATAGGCTTTCATATCCATCCATTAAAATCAAATCTTCATTGTTGCTTAAAAAGCAAAGATTTTCCTTTTTCTGAGAGGCTTTTAATAACTGACGAACTGATTCTAATCCAAAATCTTCTTGTTCATTTTCAACATTTATGTTTTCTATCCAAGCAATGAAGTCTTCACAAAATGGCTGCACATTATCAGACTGTATATTCGGATAATTATATTTCAGAAAAACAGAATGAATATAATCAATATCTGCATTGATATATTTATATAAAGTGTTTTTCATGAGATTGATGTAATCAGGTGGAAGCATAGAAAACTTTGTATCATCAACTAATGAATCAATTATATCTACAATACCGAAGTATAAATTATTCATTGCCATAAAATGTACATATACTTCATTTTCAATAATCCATTTTAGTAAAAGTTGTAATTTAGGTGATTTTACACATTCAAGGAAAGTTTTACCGGGTGCGATATGTTGACGTTTGATCTCTTTTACATTGGATTGCAATTTGAACGACTGAAATAATTTGTCAAGGCTAAACTGTCTGTTTTCACCTTCATAAACAAGCCCACCTATAACAAAATCTTCATCTTTTGATGAGTTGAAATCTTTTTCAGTAATTCTAAACTTTCGAGAATTATTAGTTTCATCATAATAGAATGTATAGGTATCATCCATTCCTGATAAACCTGAAAATTCTATTGCTAATTTACGGATGTCAGTATAGTCCATAAAAACACCTTTCTGAAATTTATTCTTTTACAAGCCTGTATATCGTAAGAGGAATATACCACGCTGCAACAAGAAGCTGCCATACAATCACGATACAGCCGATCAGTCCACCTACAATGATATTTACGGCAAATATTCCTACGGTTGCGGTGAAGTCATGATTTACAGGAATCAGCCATAAAAACATTCTTCTAATGCCGAATGGAACGCCGCAAAACAACCATATATAGAAATAGTTTGTTTCTCCGTTTTGAGTAAATATATTTTTCCCAAAATAAAAGAGGATGGCTATCAGAATAACAGGTATTATTACCTTCTTAAAAAAATCTTTCCATATTTCTCCACGTGTCATAATATCAGCTCCTTTTTCTGCGGGAACTGTTTTCTGTCCTTAAATGTATTGTCTATCCCGTTTCTTTAGTTAGTCTTATCATACCATGAAATATATATCCCATCCACAGAAAGAATCATTCAAGGCTCTTTGTAAGTTCTCTGCCTGTATCTTCTCTTTGAATAATCCGGTCAACATTCTGCTTGATCCGCTGATATTCTTTGACTTTCTTTTTCAGCTTTCCGTATTCGGAATACAAGGTTTCTTTTTTCTTTTGCAGGGAAGTATATTCTTTCTGCAAAGCGGAAAGATCCGGAAGTTTTGTAATTCCTGCTTTCTTTAATGCCTTTGCCGCAGCTTCATAAAGAATCAGGTTGCTTTCGTGCTTCTTCCTATATGCTTCCTTATCCTTTGCCTTGATATATCCTCTGTAAACATTCTTTGTTTTTTGATAAGTAGAAAGGTGTTTTATCATAACAGCCATATCGAAAAGCTTCTTTTCCGCCTGCTTTAAGCTGTCTGCTGTCTGTTCACTGTCAAGAACCATTTCGTCTATACGCGTTATTAAATCCTCATACTGCATAATGTTATTTTCTGTAAGGAAATTCATTGTCTTTGCCGCCTGTTTCAGATTGTGGATCTTCGCCCAATGCTCATATCCCGTCGATTGCTGTGCCTTGATATTGTTTTCCATGTCAATCAACAGAGATATTCCGTTCTCCTGTGTCAGTTTCTTTCCGGTGTGGTTCTTAATTCCTGCAATGCGTTTTCTGATTGCTTCTTCCGTATAATCTGCTCCGAGCGTTTTCAGTCTTATAAATCGTTCTTGTCCGGGTGCTCTGCAGGAAACATATTTACCGCGTTTGATTTCATAGCCGGAAGCTTGAAGCTTATGTAAAAGCTCTTCAAAATCCGTTACCTGAGGAATAAGGAGATTGACCGTTTCTTTAAGCTTTCCTTTCCAGTTTGTACCTGTCTTTGCCGTTTGATACTCAATATAGCTTTTTCCTTTTCGTCCTTTTTCCGGAGTGATAACCGATAAGCCGTTTTCATAGCATAGACGGTCGCTGATATTTCTTATTCCGTAATAGCTTCTTTTATTGGAATTATATTTGTGATAGTCCACGAAATTTACGGCACAAAAAATAATGTGATTATGGACATGACCTTTATCAATATGGGTGGTAAGAACATACTCATACCGACCTTTTGTTACGGCGTCTGCAAGCTGTTTTCCAATCTCATGGGCTTTCTCAAAACTGACTTCTCCCGGCTCAAAGGACTGTATCAGGTGATGGGCTAAATTGTTTCCTTTATCAAGTGCCTGTGAAAGTGTGAAGGCAAACTCTATATCTGCGGTTTCATAGCTGCATCCGAAAGAAGAAACGAGCATTTTGTCATCGGTTTTATCTGGATTTTGGATATATTCAAGAGCTTTTTTCAGTGTGCTTTTAATAGGCTTAATCTTTGTCGCCATATCTCTTTTAATGCTCCTTTGATTTCTTCTATATCTTCCGGATACACGTTCCCCGTTGTATTTGTTCTCCTTGCAATCTGATTGATATTAACCCCGATTTTTTGAAGCTCTGCTGTCATTTTCTTTATATCGCTGTGGTCGATTTGAATGATATATCCGTCTATTGCCATTTTCCGAAGGTACGCTTCCATGTTGCTTGTAGGCACCTGTTTCATCTTTTCTTCTATCAAAGTGCGTTCTTCTTCCGTAACACGGAATTTAATCTGTATATTTCTTTTTCTATTTTCCATAGGCAAAATTCCTTTCCGTTTTCATAGAGGGTTTGGGATACTTCCCAACAAGCAAAATCTCTATCTCCGGAACTGCGGAAAAAAGAGATTTTTTACGGAAAGGGTACCCCTTTCCTATGCTTGCTATTCCACTTATTCCTTAATCTCTACAACAATGGAAAGTTGCTTTTTGCCAAAAATTCAAAAATCCAAATTTCTTGAAAAAACTTCAAAAGGTAGGTATGGAGAAATAAAATTTCATAGAGAGTTGGGATGATAATCAAACTTGATTTTCGTGCAAAGATTTTTATGATGATAGTTTTCATTGATAAAGTTTGTAGGTTTGTCAAATAAAAATAACACTGCTATCTTGACAAGGGTGTAAATTTAGGTATAATAAAAATAGCACCGCTATTTTTATAAAAAGGAGTTCATAATGAGTAAAAGCGACGATACAAAACAATTGATTTTGGATACGGCAAAAATCGAGTTCATGGATAAGGGTTATAGTGATGCTTCGGTTCGTAACATTGCAAAACAAGCCGGACTGACCACCGGAGCAATCTTTCGATATTTTGCTGATAAGGAAAGTTTGTTTGCGTCACTTGTTTCACCTGTAGCAGACCATATGTTGGAGTTATATCGCAAAGGTGAAAAAAGAGGATTTGATTCTCTAACAGATGGATGCCCTGAAAACATGTGGAACATTTCGGAAGAGGTCATTTCTATGCTGGTGGAATACATTTTTGCTAACAATGATGCATTCTATCTGCTCATCAGCAAATCAGCGGGAAGTGCTTACGAAAACTTTGTAGATCAGCTTGTTGCGGAAAGAGAAAAGCAAACTTATGAATTTCAGCAGGAGATGATCCGGCGTGGTTACCCTTGCCGTGCGTTAACTCCGGATGAAATCCACGTTCTACTTAGTGCACAGTATTATGCGATCTTTGAGATTGTACGTCATAAGCTGGAAAAAGAGGAGGCACTTGACAGAATACGCCTCATTGCGGATTTTTTTGGCAGTGCATGGAAATTGTACTTTGCGTAAGGAGGTGTTTTTTTGTACGTTAGTTAGCCTAATCTAACTTATCGCTTTGTGTATCCTACAGATCTATTTTTTGAAAGGAGTTATCTATATGAATACTACGACTGAAAAGAAAAAATTTGTTACACGAGATGTGATGGTGATTGCAGCCATGATGGTCTTGACCTTTGCAGTATACGGAGCCGTTGGCACGCTGACACTACCGTTTCCATTTTTCTACCTCTACCTTGCTGCCGGCATTCAGGAGTTTTTCTGCGCAACATTTTACCTCGTTGTTGCCAACCGTCTGAACAAACATGGGATTTTGCTGATTTGGAGTACTGTGTTTGGCATCATCAGCGCTCTCGGAGGTTATGTGTTCCTGCTTCCTTATTTCTTGCTGGTAGGCGTTCTTTGCGAGCTTGTTATGCTTGGTAAGGACAGTTATCGGAAACCTTTGCGCAACGCTATTGGTTGGTCTTGCTACGGGCTTGGTATGATTATCGGAAACGCTGTTCCAATTTGGGCAGCATGGGAAAGCTATGTGGCGAAGGCATCTACGGAGGGATTTTCAAAGGAAGTATTTGATATGCAACTGGGTATGCTCTCCAATCCGTGGCACATGATTGGAGCCTGCGCTATCACGGTGGTTCTTGCCTTACTCGGTTGCCTCTTCGGACAGCGGATTTTGAAACGCCATTTTCAAAAAGCCGGGATCGTGAAGTAATGGGGGAAATAATAAACAACGGAAAAATAATTCGCCGTGTCAATATTTTTACATTGCTGATACTGTCCATCTGTGTTTGTACCGTAGCCTTTTTCTGCAAAAATATGTGGCTGCATATTGCTTATACGACTGCGTTGTTTTTGGTGATGGCGATATTCGGATGCTTAAAAACGGGATTAAAGTTTTTAATCTCTTTTCTCATCAGCTACGGATGGCTCATTTTCAATGTGCGATATGGGATCAATATACCCTCTCCAATGCTCTTTACCTTTCTGATTGAGTTGATTCCCGTTTTTATGGCGGTCTACCTGCTTTCACAGGCACCGTCTGGCAAACTCACAACAGCGCTTCGGCAACTGCCGTTGCCATCCTCTATAAGGTTGACGGTGATTGTTATCTTGCGTTTTATTCCTACGGTCGCTTCGGAGTTTTCCGATGTGCTGGACGCTATGAAAACACGAGGACTTATGCGTTCTCCTTTTCAAGTCATCTTACATCCTCTTAATACCTTTGAGTATGTGATTGTACCTATGGTCTTTCGTTCGCTAAAAATTGCGGACGAACTTGCCGCATCCAGTGTTGTCCGTGGGATTGAGAGCCCATATAAGAAAAAGGGTTACTATCTGAATAAAATGGCTGTAAGCGACGGCATTATGATCGTTTTGTTTGTATCAACAGCGATAATATGTATCTTATTGTGAGGTGAGAAATTGAATCCGACAATTGAAATAAAAAATCTCAGCTTTTCTTATACAAGCACAGATGACCAGTTAAAAAATATCAATCTCAACATAAGACCGGGAGAGGTCATTGTACTTACAGGTCCATCCGGCAGTGGGAAGAGTACGCTAACCCGCGTAATAAATGGTTTGATTCCATATTTTTTTACAGGAGAATTGAGTGGCGAAGTCAAACTTTTCGGAAAAAACATGAATGAAATTCCCTCTTGGGAACGCGGCAAATATGTGGGGAATGTATTTCAAGATCCACGCAGTCAATTCTTTGCCAATGAGGTGGCCGGAGAAATTGCTTTCGGCTGTGAAAATTACGGTATCTCCCATGATGAAATTGTAAAAAGAGTTCAGGGTGCAGCGGAGACGCTGAGTATTACAAACCTGTTAGAACAAAAGGTCAGGTATCTTTCCTACGGTATGCGTCAGCGTGTAGCAATCGCCTCCGCCGAGGCCATTGACCCAGATATTTATGTTATGGACGAACCCTCTGGCAATCTGGACATGGGAGCCACGGAGGATTTTGCTGCATTTGTACGTCTTTTGAAAAAGCAAGGAAAAACGATTCTGATTGCGGAGCACAGACTCTACTATCTTCGTGATATTGCGGATAGGTTTGTCTATATGAATAATGGCGAAATTATCAGCATAATGACTCCGCAGGAAATGAAGGAATTATCCTACGAACAGATTTCGGAGTGGGGGCTTCGCGGTATGGAGCTTTTACGTTTGCCGATTTCTGCACAGATCTATAAAGAAACTGCATCCGGTCCGGTACTGAAAGTGGAGAATCTGTGCAAGCATTTTGGAACTCAATCGGTCTTGTCGAATGTTTCGTTTTCCTGTGCACCGGGAGAGATCGTTGCAATAATCGGTCCAAACGCTGCGGGAAAAAGTACGCTTGGGAAACTGCTGTCCGGACTTTTACAGGAGGATGCAGGTATGATTCGTTTCGCGGAAAAACCGATGAAAAAGAACAAGCGACGCGGACTAATCTGGTATATCATGCAGGATTTGGACAGTCAGCTGTTTGGAGAAAGTCTGACCGATGAGCTTTTGATCGGCAAAAAGGAGACATCCGCTTTGATGCAGCGGGCGAATAAGCTGTTGGCGCTCCTGAATTTAGATGAATTCTCAGAGCGTCACCCGGCTACCCTATCAGGTGGACAAAAACAGCGTCTTGCCTTGGCGATCGCGCTTTTGAATGAAGCTCCGGTGATTGTTTTGGATGAACCTACCAGCGGTCTGGATGGTCGCAATATGCACGCTGTAAGTGAGCAGCTTCACGCACTTGCGGCAAAGGGACACATCATCCTTATGATTACCCACGATCTGGAATGTGCTCTTGCCACTTGTAGCAGGGCTCTGGTGATCCGTAATGGTACTTTAATTGATGATTTTCAAATTGAGGAGGCGGCGAAGCTAATGGCTGCCATGCGGGAATAACAGGAGGAAATATGGAAAAGAAAAGAAAATCCGGCGCTGCTTACCTAATGCAACTGGCCGGGAAATACAAATTACATCTATTTGTATCTGCGTTGTTTGGAATAGCCAGTGCATTATGTACATTTTTGCCTTATGTTATGGTGTACCGAAGTATTCTGGTTTTGCTGGGTGGTGAAGGAAATGCCCTGCACTATGGTCTGATTGCCACAGTATCGATCCTTGGGAAGTTTATTTTCTCCATCATTTCGGGAACATTTTCTCACGTTGGAGCTTTTAATACGCTTTACAATGTTCGCGTGCAAATTAGCCGTCATATTGCGAAGATAAACTTGGGATTCTTTACAGATCATGCTTCGGGAGAAATCAAAAAAGTCATCATTGAGGATGTGGAACGGATTGAAAAATTCTTGGCTCATCAGATTCCGGATGTGACCGCAGCCATCTGCGTGCCGATCATTGTCTTTATTCACCTGCTGACAATCAATATCCCGATGTCCTTATCTCTTCTGGTTCCGGTGATATTGGGGCTCATCATCCAAGGCACGGCTATGGCGATTACCGGCAAGCAAATGCCGACCTATCATCGTCTGTTGGAAAAATTGAACACGGCAATCATGCAGTTTATCAACGGAATGCCTGTTATGAAAGCCTATAATATGACGGCAGAGAGCTATCGTGATTATGCAAGCACCGTAGATGAATACAACGCCTTTTGGAAGCAATGCACCAAGAGTCAGGGCTATACCTATGGACTTTTCGTCGCTCTCGTAGAAAGCGGAATCCTATTTGCACTGCCATTGGGCGGTATGCTCTACTTCCGTGGAACACTACCTAAGCAAGATTACCTTTACTTTATGATTATGAGCATAGTATTTCTCTCCGGCTTGCTGAATTTGTTAAACCTCGCCATGATGTTCAGTCAGATCATGAGCGGCGTGGGACGGATACAGGACATCATGGAGTTGCCTTGCACGACCGAGGGAGACAGTACACTAGACCGCACACAGCCTCATGGCGTAAGCTTTGAGAATGTTACTTTCCGCTATGATAAGTCCGACGTGCTAAAAAATATCAACCTCACCATGCCTGCGGGCAGTCTAACCGCTTTTGTGGGAGCTTCCGGAGCAGGAAAAACGACCGCCGCACAGCTGATTCCCAAATTTTGGGAAGTCACCGACGGAAAAATTTGCATCGACGGCAAGAATATTTTGGATCTGAAAAATGAAAATCTGATGGACTTGGTATCCTTCGTCTTTCAGGAAACCTTTACTTTGCACGACAGCATTCATGAGAATATCGCCATAGGAAACAAAAATGCTACTCGCCAACAAGTGGAGGATGCCGCTAAGGCTGCGCAAATCCATGATTTTATTATGAGTCTTCCAAACGGCTACCAAACCAAGCTGGGCGAGGACGGAGTGAAATTATCCGGAGGTGAGAAGCAGCGTATCTGTATTGCACGAGCAATCTTAAAGGATTCGCCCATCATTATCTTTGATGAGGCAACAAGCTTTGCAGATTTGGAAAATGAGCATAAGATCCAGCTTGCCCTGTCACACTTGTTGAAGGGGAAAACAACCATTATGATCGCTCATCGGCTTCATACAATTACCGGGGCGGATCAGATTTGCGTATTCCACGAAGGACAGCTTTCAGAAAAAGGAAAGCATGATGAGCTCCTGTCCGAAAACGGGCGATATGCTGATATGTGGAAAAGCTATACTCAGGAGGTAGCCATATGATGTATATATTCAAAATGATTCAACAGGTCGCCGGCAAAAACAGCAGATCTTTGTATTTACCGGTTGCATTGTCCTGCGTGGACGCTTTGCTTCACATGGGGATGTTCAGCACGATGATATTGACGATTATTGAACTGATCGGCGGCATCTTTACAGTGGAAAAACTGACTTTATACAGCATTGTCCTCGGGATTCTGTTTTTGGTGCGTGCGATCCTCTTTTCTATAAACTATACACAAGTTCAATATCGGGGTGCGGATATTTCGGCACAACAGCGTCTTTTCCTCGGAGACCATATCCGCAGCTTAAATCTCGGATATTTCAACAAGAACAGCATTGGACGACTGATGAGCACATTGACAACCGATATTACGGACTTTGAACAGATCTTAACCCATTCTTTGGCAAGCTTAATTAAAGTGCTGTTTTTCAGTGCTTTGACGCTCTTGTTTGCCTTCATGGTTTCGTGGCAATTCGGATTGACTGCTACCGTGCTGATTCTAATTGCTTTTCCCTTGATGCAGCTCAGCGGAAAAATGTCTCAGAAGTACGGCGGCAATCAGCGCACGAGTATCAACCGAGTGATTTCTCGAATCGTGGAATACATTAACGGGATCAAGACATTTAGGCTCTATAATTTGACCGGAGAAAAATTTGAACGATTGGATGACAGCTTTACCACCTTAAAAAGAGATTCTGTAAAATTGGAGCTTGCGATTATGCCGTTCTCCGTTTCCTTTGGCTTTGTGACATCGTTGATTCTTCCTGCCGCATTGATTTTGGCTCCCGGTTTGTATCAATCGGGAGTGATTGACACAAACCGGATGGTCGCTCTTCTGATGATCGGCGTTTCTCTCTCCAGCATGATGGCGACACTGGGCAGTCTGTACCCGGAATTAAAATATTTGAGTAAGGCGGCAGAAAATATCTTGGCGGCTCGTCAGGAGGAGCCCCTATCGTATCGTGACGATGCGGTACAGCTCAAAGCATTTGACATCAGTTTTTCTCATGTAGATTTTTCATACGAGAAAAATGTTCCTGTGCTACATGATGTCTCTTTTTCTGTAAAACCCGGAACGACCACGGCTTTGGTCGGTCCGTCCGGCAGCGGTAAAACCACAATTATCAGTCTGATTTCACGGTTTTGGGATGTGACGAAGGGCACGATTACCATCGGAGGCTGCGATATTCGAGAACAATCGCCGGATACACTCGCTGAGAATATCGCTATTGTCTTTCAGGATGTATATCTTCTACACGATACCATTGCAAACAATATCCGCGTCGGAAAGCCGAACGCTACGATGAAGGAAATTGTCGAAGCGGCAAAGGCGGCACAGTGTCACGAATTTATTTCCGCACTGCCGGACGGCTACGATACGATGGTGGGTGAAGGCGGCAATACACTTTCCGGAGGGGAAAAACAAAGGATTTCCATCGCCCGCGCTTTGATTAAAAATGCACCCGTCGTTTTACTTGACGAAACCACTTCCAGTCTGGATGCGGACAACGAAAAAGAAATTCACAAGGCATTGGACGCGCTGATGAAAGACAAAACGGTAATCGTCATCGCTCACCGTCTGAACACGATTATCGGCGCCGACCAAATCCTTGTGCTGGACAAGGGGAGAATCCGTGAACAGGGAAATCATGAGCAACTGTTAGCACAAAATGGCTGGTATGCTCGCATGATTGCGGAGCAAGCCAAGGCACGAAACTGGAGTATCGAATGAGTACAAAAAATATACAATGCAAAAAGAGAAAAATTGTTGTATGGATTATTTCTATCGGCATTATCGCGGCATTGTTCTTTGGTATAAGTAAGTTTATCTCATATCGAACGATGCCACCTTTTGCTGCGGAACGGGAAGCTCTTGAAATAGACTATGGTGATTATTTAGAAATCGATGGCTTCAAACTTTGGTTTGAACTTCTGAATGAAGATTCAGATAAAATACCAACATAGCTATACCTAGTATAAACAAAATAATTGCCACATAGCCAAACATTATTAGCTCTTTCATTGGTAAAGAGAAGTGAGCAAAATAAAACAATATCATTACAATTGCAGCTAATAACGCAAAAAAATATAATAGTATACCTAACTGATTTGCGACCGATTCAATATCATATTGTGCCTTTTCTTCATCCGGCATAGTATTGTACCCTGCTATTAAGTCGTATGCTTTTAATTCTCTAATTATAATACCGCCGCCGGCGAATGAAAGGAACATTAATACTAAAATAATATATAACATAAAGCACCTCCGAGCACTTTAGCGTGTTCATTCATTTCATAAGCAAAATCGAGCATTATCATAATTAGCTAAAAAATTTTTTGCTGTTTTTACAAGTTCCGCTTGATAATCTTTTGGAGATACGACGGTAACCGCATTCCCGAAGCTGAGGAGTAAGGCCTTCCACAACCGTTCTTTTGCAGGAACACGGATATGGGTTTTATATTTTTGAGATGGCAGCGTTTCGATAACGGAGTCGGGAAAATACTCTTCGATGAGTGGAATTTCCGCTTCGGAAAAAACGATTTCTATATCAATGCAGGTCTTGTAATACGCAAGTTCGGCTTCTCTCATCCTCTGCTGTATATCGCCGTGATTTGCAGCGGCAGTTTCTTTTGAGATGGCAAGCATTTGAATCCGTGCAACTTTAAAAGTTCGATACTCTTTTGTTTCTTTAAGGTATGTAAACAAATACCACGCATACCATTTGTAATGGATGGCAAGCGGTTCCGCACAAATATGCGAACTTTTTCCTTCGGAATTACGGTAATCGAATACGATATATTTTTTATCGCTTATCGCTTTTTCCAACAGCAGATTGAAATCTTGTACTTTTTTATTTTCTTTTGTAACACTAAAATCCCAAAAGACTTTTTGCCCCTCTCCTTTTTCGATAATTGCATTGTATTTTTTGATTAAAGAGTTTAAGCTCTCGTTTGTGTATGACGTTGCAAGGCTTTCCAACGCATTGACAATGATTTGCTGTTCGCTGTTTTTGACGGTGAGGTTTTTTATTTTATAATGTTCTAAAACGGCATAACCGCCGTACCTTCCGCCTAATGTATACACCGGTATACCGGCTTCAGCGATACTCGCCATATCACGCTGAATAGTCCTTACCGATACCTTAAAATACTCGGCTAAGTATTTTGCTGATACTTTTTTATGATTTAATAAATAGATAATTATTTCAAGGAGCCGTTCCAGTTTCATAGTGTGAATACTTAATTGTATATAACAAAAGCATATATCGATCAAGGTAAAAAATCAGACTATGCGTCATGATGTCATAAATGATACTGCTGCGTTACAATCACGACTTTTTTTGCACAAAAAATATCCCGCGCTCGGTAACAGCGTGCGTTTCATTTTCACTCATAATCTACTCCTAATTAATTTGATTTGTTTACGTATTGACTGCTATTATATCAAAACAATTCCAGTTGTACATTCGGCTTTCTGGGGATTTTATCAAAAGCGCTTAAATACGCAAATATGATATCAGGGTTTGTTTCTATGCCGTTTTCTTTGCACCGCGTGCGGAAAATATTCATCAGACGTGTATTGTGCGGACTCATAACGGAATAGCGGGTACCGTAGCGTTGGATATATTGTTCTTTTAAGCCCGGAAACGTTGCATCAAGGTTTTTATAAAAATATTCTCGGTTGCCGTCTCTGAGCGTTAAGCCCATGCCGAAACAGATGATGCCGCGTACTTTTGCTTCGATACAATACTGTAAAATACCTTCGAGATTTTCCACCGTATCATTGATGAATGGAAGAATAGGTGTAAGCCACACAACGGTGGGAATATCTGCGTCGCGCAATGTTTTTAGCACGGTAAACCGTTCACTGGTAACGGCAACATTCGGCTCAAGTATTTTACACAAGCTATCATCATAGGTGGTCAGCGTCATTTGCACAACGCATTTTGCTTTGGTGTTTACCGCCTGTAAAAGTTCGAGGTCGCGCAATATAAGCGGGGATTTTGTTATCACGGTAAAACCAAAACCGTAGCGGTGGACGGTCTCTATCGCTTTCCGCGTCATACCGAGTTTTTCTTCCAGCGGCATATACGGGTCAGTCATAGAACCGGTACCGATCATGCACTTATTACGCTTCCGCCGCAAGGCATCTTCGAGAAGCTCTATTGCATTTTCCTTTATTTCGATATCTTCAAAGCCGTGATTTATATGATAACACTCACTGCGCGAATCGCAATAGATACATCCATGTGTACAACCGCGGTATAAGTTCATCCCATTTTTCGCTGATAAAATTCCTTTCGTTTGTACAAAGTGCATCTGTTATTCCTGAAAATCCGGCAGTTTTTACATTATCGTGTTCTATATTTTTTCAACGCTTTGTTTTATACCGATTTTGCATAATCTCTTTTTGCATAAAATATATGCAATATATGTACAATCTTTTTTTTATCATCAATCGAATACAACGCTAGATAGTTTTTATAAAAAAGGAATCTATGATATCCTTTCTTCTGCAATTTTATATCATTACAAAGCGGATACATATATGGCGAATCCTGTAAATTATTTTTCTGTTTTACAAAGTCTGCAAGCAAATTGGCGGCAGCGGTTACATTTGAAAGCTTTTCTGCAATATACCTGATAATCTCATCAAGATCAGTCTTTGCTTTATCGGTTACTCTGACGTTATAAACCATACTTTGATTTTAGTTCCGCAACTGCATCATCAACATCGGTAACACGGCCTTCTTTTACATCCTGTTCCGCTGCATTCAGATTATCATACAGACGATCGAAAAAAGAGTTTCTTTCAAACGTTTCCATACTCATAATCACCATATCACCGTAACCGTTTTTTGTTATAAAAATAGGTTCATTACTTTCATGACACAAGGCGGAAATATTTGCAGTATTCTTTAAATCACGTATCGGAACTATTTGCGGCATAACTATCCCCCTATGACATGATAGTACCACAATAAAGCCGTATTGTCTATGAAAGATTATACACAGGCAATTCGGCCGTTGTTAGAGATGGCTGTTATCGTGTTCGGTATTTTTTCAAGGCTTTTTTAATATCCTTGAACGCCCAATCGTAGTGGCTCGAAGTTGCAGACACGCAATAGCTGCCGAGCGTCGTTGTTCCCGTCCAATCGAAAACGCCTTTGGAAAAAAGGGCTTCATTGGAAAATGTTTCGATAAGCGCCATCACCTCTTTGTGTGTTTTTTTAAGCATTGTTTCCGCATCGGCATATGATGTGCTTTGATGTTTTTCCCAAAATACAACATTCATCTGAGGATAGGTTTTCCAATTATAGGGCGCCGGCAAAAAAGGGGCCGGCTTCCCGTTTGTGTTGGACCGTATCCAATTCAGCAAAAGACAGTGCCACTCATAGAGGTGCGCAAAAACATCCCGCACGTTTTTATCGCGTTCGTTCGGAACAATATC
>ERZ773005.870-NODE-870-length-18832-cov-7.591415_pt1 | contig 18832 bp, 19 predicted proteins | sample MGYA00580666_ERZ773005 | MGnify/ENA primary metagenome ERZ773005 (study PRJEB29015, sample SAMEA2737999) | human oral metagenome | biome: human oral; feature: human-associated habitat; material: dental | place: China | collected 2061 ...
AGGCGTAGCGGTGCTACGTCGAGGATTTGTCGACGACGAGAGGACAGTGCAGATGTGTGAAGATGGGTGGCTGAATTTATCAGTGATTCCTTAATGAAGGAAGACTGACTCAATCAGCAATCCTTGGAGAGCGCCCGGCGCTCTCTTTGAAGAAGTATTCCTGCATACCCCCGTGGCGGGGCGAAAGAGGAGGCAGTAATGTGGACAAGCGGGAAAGCATGTGGGAGCGTTATCTCCGCAACGGCCTGAGCCGCCGCGACTTCCTGAAAGGGTGCGTCGCGCTGACATCTCTGATGGGGCTTGATACGGGCATGGTCTCGAAGGTCGTCGAGGCGGCGGAGTCGAAGCCTCTGCCGGTCGTGATCTGGATGCACGGTCATGAGTGCACGGGCTGCGACGAGTCGTTCATTCGCTCGGCGGCGCCGATGGCGTCCGACCTGGTGCTGAACATGATTGCGCTCGAATACAGCCACGTCCTGAGCGCGGCTTCGGGCGAACCGTTCGAGGCGCATCTTGAGCAGACGATTGAGAAGTACAAGGGACAGTACATCCTCGCCGTCGAGGGTGCGATTGCGACGAAGGACAACGGCGTCTACTGCATGTCGGGCGGTCATCCGTTCATCAATACGTTCCAGCGCGTGGCCAAGGATGCGGCGGCGATCATCGCCTACGGCACGTGCGCGACGTCGGGCGGCATCCAGGCAGCTGCGCCGAATCCGACAGGCTCGGCGGGCGTCAGCCACTATGTGGGCAACAAGCCGGTCATCAATGTCCCGGGCTGTCCTCCTATCCCCGAGGTCATGACGGGCGTCGTCATGCACGTCGCTCTCTTCGGCTCGGTTCCCGACCTCGATATGGAGAGCCGTCCCAAGCAGTTCTACGGCAACCGCATTCACGATACATGCTACCGCCGTCCCTTCTTCGATGCGGGCATGTTCGCCGAGCGTTTCGACGATGCGGGTTCGAAGGCGGGCTGGTGTCTCTACAAGCTCGGCTGCAGAGGCCCCGAGACGTACGCTTCGTGCGGCAATCTGCGCTGGTTCCAAGGCATGAGTTATCCGATTCAGTCGGGCGCGCCGTGCATCGGCTGCACGAACGCGAACTTCTGGGACGATGCGCCGTTCTCCGACCGTCTGCCGAAGTACGGCCCTCTGGGCAGCATCGACAAGATCGGCGTCGGACTCGCGGTCGGCACGGCGGCGGGCGTCGCCGTACACGGCGCCCTGAGCCTCGCGCAGCGCGCAAAGGCGGATGCGGCGATCGAGAAGGAAGAGGAGCAGGCGAAGAGAGAGCAGGTGCATAAATGAAACATGTAACGGTCGATCCGGTAACGAGAATCGAAGGGCATCTGCGCGTCGAGGTGCAGGTGGACGAGGCGACGGGCAAGGTCACGGACGCTGTTTCGAGCGGCACGGCATGGCGCGGCCTCGAACTCGTCATGAACGGGCGCGATCCGCGCGACGCGTGGGCGTACATCCAGCGTATATGCGGCGTCTGCACGACGGCGCACGCGCTGTGCTCCGTGCGTGCCGTCGAGGATGCGCTCGGCATCCGCATCCCGACGAACGCGAACTACATCCGCAACATCATGGCGGGCTGCCTGACGGTGCAGGATCATCTCGTGCATTTCTATCATCTGCACGCGCTCGACTGGGTCAGCCCCGTCGAGGCTCTGGCGGCGGATCCTGCGGCAGCGGCGAACCTGCAGCGTGAGATCCTCAAGCTGCGCCTGCCTTTTGCCGGCCCTGCGGGCCTCAATACGGAAGCGTACCCGAAGGACTTCCCGAATGCGACGCCCGAATACTTCGCGGCGTTCAAGCAGAAGATCGAGCAGATCGTCAAGAGCGGGCAGCTCGGCATCTTTGCGGCGAATTGGTGGGATCACCCCGACTACAAGATCCTGCCGCCCGAGGTGCATCTCATCGCGGTCGTCCACTATCTTGAGATGCTCGACAAGCACCGTGAGCTCATGACGCCGCACGTCGTGTTCGGCGGCAAGAACCCGCACGCGCACTATGTCGTCGGCGGCATGCCGTGCGCGATCTCCCTCGACGACGGCAATGCGCCGATCAACACGGCTCGCCTCGCCATCGTCGACCGCGCCGTGAACCTCACGCGCACGATTGTCAACGAATATTATCTGCCCGACGTGCTCGCCATCGGCTCGCTCTACGTCAAGGCGGGCAAGGTGGACGGCGGCGGCATGGCAAAACGCTGCGTCATGGCGTTCGGCCAGTTCCCCGATCAGAGCTACACGGGCACGCGAAACGGCGACTTCATGCGCCAGCTCTTGATCCGCTCGAACGGCGTCGTCGAGAACTTCGGCGCAGGCCTTGCGGCGGCGACCTTCACGGAGGTCAAGGCGGAGGATCTGTCCGATCCCGTCGCCTTCACCGAGGGCGTCGATCATTCGTGGTACGAGTACGAGGGCGCGGAGAGCGATCTGCATCCGTGGGCAGGACAGACGAAGCCGAAGTACACGGCGCCGAAGGTCGGCACGCAGACGAACTGGCAGGAGCTCAACGAGAAGGGCAAGTACTCGTGGCTCAAGACGCCAAAATGGCGCGGCAAGCTTGCCGAGGTCGGCCCTCTGGCGCGCTACATCATCATCTACGTCAAGGCGAAGAAGGGTCTCCTGCCCGATCCGACGTGGGCGGAGCAGCTGATGCTCAACCAGATGGACGCGGTGTCGAAGGCGATCGGCCTCGCGCCCGAGGTCTGGCTGCCGACGATGGTCGGCCGCACGGCGGCTCGTGCGCTCGACGCGCAGCTCAACGCCGAGATCGAGAAGTACTACTTCGACAAGCTCATCGCGAACATCAAGGGCGGCGACCTCGCCGTCGCAACATCCGACAAGTGGGATCCCGTGACGTGGCCGAAGGAAGCGAAGGGCGTCGGCCTCTACGACGCGCCGCGCGGCGCGCTCTCGCACTGGGTCGTCATCAAGAACGGCAAGATCGCGAACTATCAGTGCGTCGTGCCGACGACGTGGAACGCTTGCCCGCGCGACGATGCGGCAGGTCACGGCGCTTACGAGATGGCGATGATGGACACGCGCGTCGCCGTGCCCGACAAGCCCTTGGAGATCGTGCGCGTCATCCGCTCGTTCGACCCGTGCATGGCCTGCTCCACGCACGTCTACAATGCGAACGGCGACACGCTCAAGATCATGACGACCGATCCCTATGCAGGACTGCAGGTGGAAGAATAGAACGATCACGCATCGTGGAAAGGAGAAACTGCCGCGAGCGGGGCGTTCATCGCGCGTTTTGCGGCAGCAGGGACATGTGATATGAGAGAAGTCAAACGCAGGATCTACTACGTTTTCAGTCCTTGGCTCAGGATCTTTCACTGGATCATGGTCGTCTGCATCTCGGTCCTCTTTGCGACGGGATTGATGATCACCGAGCCTTGGCTCATTTACTCCGTCGAGCCGACGTTTAGCGGCATGACGACGGACAACATCCGAAACATCCATTTCATCGCGGCGTTCACCTTCATGGCGGCCTTCCTCCTGAGGATTTACGGCTTCTATGTGAACCGCGGCGACCGTCTCTTCCCGCGCTTCTGGGAAGGGCTTTTCTGGCGGGCGATCGGCGACGTCATCCTGCATTACATCTTTGTGCGCTACGAGCACAAGTCGTACCTCCGGAACCCGATCGCGCGCATGTCGTACACGCTGCTCTACGTGCTCGTCGCCATCGAGGTCTTGACGGGCTTTGCGATGTACGGCGCAAATGAGCCGGAAAGCGTGTCCTTCATGCTCTTCGGCTGGGTCATCACGTTCTTGGGAAACGAGTTCATGGCGCACCTCGTGCACCACTACGTCGCCTGGTTCATCATCCTCTTCGCCATCGGCCATCTCTACATGGTCATCCGCGCGGAGTTCATGGAGGGCGAGAGCGAAGTGTCGAGCATGTTCTCCGGCAGGAAGATCCTGACGCATGAGCCGCTCGACGCTTACCAGCTCAGCCATCCCGAGGAAGAGCACAGGGGCAGGGCGAGCTGAGGAAGGAAGAGGTCTATGTGTAAAGAATGCGGCTGCGGCGCGTCGAACGGCAATACGCGCCTGCAGTTCAACGTCAAAGGCTATACGGAGGAGTCGGCGAAGGGCGCGGAAAAGGCGCTTTTGGGTCTTGCGGGCGTGCTTTACGTGCACATCCACGCGCACGACGGCGAGACGACGGTCGACTACGATCCGGCGAAGACAAAACTCACGGAGATTCTTGGCATTTTCGAGGAGCGAGGCCTTTCGGCTGCGCTCTGAGTCGGACGGTGCGCTTTTGCCGCATCGTTTCAACAGGGAAAGATGGCGCCCCCTTTCGGCAAGCCGCCGGAGGGGGCGCTTTTCGCATAGGAGGAAGTTCGGTGCATGAAATGGCGATCGCCGAGGGCATTTTGGGCATCGCGCTCAAGGCGATGGAGGAAAACGAGGCGAAGCGCGTCGCGCGCGTGAAGCTGCTCGTCGGTGAAATGGCGGGCGTGGAATGCGAGTCGCTGCTCTTTTGCTTCGAGGCTCTGACAAAAGGCACGGCGGCAGACGGCGCGACGCTCGACATCGAGCGCGTGCCGCTCGTCGGACGCTGCGGATCTTGCGGCAAGGAGCAGCATGTCGAGCGATACAGCTTCTTGTGCCCTTCGTGCAGGAACGGCGCACTTGAAATCATCTCGGGACGCGAACTCAAGGTGGAATCTTTGGAGGTGGACTAAGAAAATGGAAGTCAAGGTCATGAAGAACGTTCTGGCGATGAATGATGAAGCAGCAGCGGAGAATGCAGCGCTTTTTCAGCGGAAGGGGATCTTCGTGCTCAATCTCATGGGATCGCCGGGCGCGGGCAAGACGACGCTCCTGGAGCGCACGTTGGAAGCCCTGAAGGATGAGATGCGTCTCGCCGTCATCGAGGGCGATCTCTTCACGTCGAAGGACGCCGAGCGCATCGACCGCCTCGGCGTGCCCGTCGTGCAGATCAACACGAGCGGCGGCTGTCATCTCGATGCGCCGATGATCAAGAGTGCGCTCTCTTCCCTCGACCTCGACTCGCTCGACATGCTCATCATCGAGAATGTCGGAAACCTCGTCTGCCCGGCGGAATTCGAGCTGGGGCAGGACAAGAAGGCGGTCGTGCTGTCGATCACGGAGGGGGACGACAAGCCCTTGAAGTACCCGCTGATGTTCAAGGAGGCCGACGCGGCGCTCCTCAACAAAGTCGACCTCCTGCCTTACACGGACTTCGATCTGGAGAGTGCGACGGATGACATCCGGACGCTTCATCCGGGCATCGAGGTCATGGCGATCGCGTGCCGCACGGGCGAGGGACTCCCCGCATGGCTCTCGTGGCTTCGGAAGAATGTGCGCGAGAAGAAGGAGGCGGCTCGATGAGTGAAGCGTTCTTGGGCGTATCGCCCGAAGAGATCGAGCGTGCGAGAAAAGAGCTTGAGGCGACGCCCGCCGTGACGGTTCTCGGCATCGGCAACGTCATCCTGCAGGACGAGGGCTTCGGCGTGCGCGCCGCCGAACTCCTGCGCGAGAAGTACGACTTCCCGCCTGCCGTGCAGATCATCGACGGCGGCACGCTCGGTGCGGAGCTTCTGGGCGTCATCACGGGCACGGAGCACCTTCTTGTGCTCGATTCCGTCAACGGCGGCAAGGAGGCGGGCACGCTCTTTCACTTTGAGAATGAGGGAATCTCGGCGCACTTCCAGGACAAGCTGTCGGTGCACGAGGTCGGCATTCAGGACGTGCTCGCGACGCTTTCCGTGACGGGGCGCGCGATTCCCGACGTCGTCGTGCTCGGCGCACAGCCCTACGCCGTCGGCGCGGGCGTCGCGCTCAGCCCGCAGATGGAGGCGCTTCTGCCCGAGATCGAGCGTCGAGCCATCGACGTGCTTTCGCGCTGGGGCGTCGAGGTGCGGGCGAAGGACGCCTCTCGCGAGGTTGCCTTCACGCGCGTCGCCGAGGCGAAGCATGAGAAGGCGGGCGCTTCGTGCGGCTTCGTCGCAGAGGACGAGGCCGATGCGCCGCTCGATGTGTCGATGAAGCAGGCGGGCGAGGCGATGCGCACGGCGCGGCAGACTTTGCCGCACGAGCTTCTGACGAAGGGAGGCGAAGGCTGATGTGTCTTGCTGTACCGGCGAAGGTGCTCGATATTGCGGGCAGCGTAGCCCGCGTCGCCGTCAACGGTGTGGAGCGCGAGGCGAGCCTCATGCTGCTGCCCGAGGCGAAGCTCGGCGACTACGTGCTCGTGCACGCGGGCTTTGCCATGCAGATCGTTGAGGAAAAAGACGCCGAAGAAACGTACGCGCTGCTCGCCGAGATGAAGGGTGCGCCGCGCACGGTGCTGTAGGAAGCGGGGAAATGCCTTGAAGAAACTCACGCCGCAGGAAGAAAAAGAAGCGGCAAGGGCGCTCCTTGCTGACATCGAGCGCCTTGCCGCGGGCAGGCATCTTCGCTATATGGAGGTCTGCGGCACGCACACGGTCGCCATCTTCCGCGCGGGACTTCGGCAGATTCTGCCCGAGAATATCGAGCTTGTCTCCGGCCCCGGCTGTCCCGTGTGCGTGACGAGCGACGCCTACATGGACAAGGCGATCGCCTGCGCGAAGATGGAGGCGGTCACCGTCGCGACGTTCGGCGACATGCTCAAGGTGCCGGGCAGCCGCGAGAGCCTCGCAGATGCACGTGCGGCGGGCGCAGACATCCGCGTCGTCTACTCGCCGCTCGACGCGCTCGCTGCCGCGCGGGAGAATCCCGAAAGGACGGTCGTCTTCCTCGGCGTCGGCTTTGAGACGACAGCGCCGACCGAGGCGGCGGCGGTGCTCTCGGCAAAGGAGGAGGGACTGAAGAACTTCTGCGTCTTGTCGGCGCAGAAACTCGTGCCGCCTGCCGTGAAGCTCCTCTTGGCTGACCCCGATGTGCATGTCGACGGCTTCCTGCTGCCCGGGCACGCGTGCGTCGTCACGGGCACGCGCCCCTACGCCTTTCTCGCCGATGAGGCGCATAAGCCCGGCGTCGTCGCGGGCTTCACGCCGCTCGCCATCCTGCGTGCCGTCTGGCGGCTCGTGCGGCAGACGGCGGCGAATGAAGCCCGCATCGAGAACGAGTACGGCTCCGTCGTGCGCGAGGAGGGCAATCCCGCCGCGCTCGCCGTCCTCGCGCGCGTCTACGAGGAGACGGCGGACGAGTGGCGCGGTCTCGGCGTCATCGAGCGCTCGGGGCTTCGCATGCGCGAGGAGTTCGCCGCGTTCGATACCGAGCGACGACTGCCCGTCGAAGTCGAGCGCGTGGAGAAGAAGACAGCGTGCCGCTGCGGCGAGGTTCTGCGCGGCGCGGTGCGCCCGACGGACTGCACGCTCTTCGCGAAGGCATGCGTGCCGACGCACGCCGTAGGGCCGTGCATGGTGTCGGTCGAGGGCGTGTGCGCCGCCTGGTACAAGTACGGCCGAGGGAGGTTTCACTTTGGAAAATGAGAAGATCACGCTCGCGCACGGCGCGGGCGGCAGCCTGAGCCAGGCGCTGATGGAGAGCGTCATCCTGCCTGCCTTCGGCAATGAGTTCCTGCAGAAAATGCACGACGGCGCGGCGCTCGACCTCGGCGGCAAGACCGCCTTCACGACGGATTCCTTCGTCGTCGCGCCGCGCTTCTTCCCCGGCGGCGACATCGGCAAGCTCGCCGTCTGCGGCACGGTCAACGACCTCGCGATGACGGGCGCCGTGCCGCGCTACATCTCGTGCGCCTTGATTTTGGAAGAGGGTCTGCCCATCGAGGAGCTCAGGCGTATTTTGCACTCGATGAAGGAGGCTGCGGCAGAAGCGAAGGTCGCCATCGTCACGGGCGACACGAAGGTCGTCGGCAAGGGTGCGGTGGACGGCATCTACATCAACACGGCGGGACTCGGCGAGATCGAACGCGCGATGGAGCCGCAGAATGTCAAGGCGGGCATGGACGTCATCCTCTCGGGTACGCTCGGCGACCATGCAGCGACCGTCATGGCGGAGCGCCACGGCATCGAGATTCCCGCGACGCTTCATAGCGACTGTGCGCCCTTAGGCGAACTCGCCGCGCTCATGCGCCGCGCCGCGCCCTCGATCGCCTGCATGAGAGATCCGACGAGAGGCGGCGCGGCGGCGGTCTTGAACGAGATCGCATGTGCGGCACAAGTCGGCGTCATCCTAGACGAGGAGGCGCTTCCCGTGCGCGAAGAGGTCGAGGGCATCGCCGCATTTCTCGGCTTCGATCCGCTGGAATTGGCGAACGAGGGCAAGGTGATCGCCTTCTGCGCGCCCGAAGAAACGGGGGCGCTTCTCGCCGCCATGCGCGAGCATCCTTACGGCAGGAACGCCTGCTGCATCGGCCGCACGACGGCGGAGGAGCCGGGCATCGTCGCACTCCGGACGGCGCTCGGCGGCCTGCGCATCGTCGACATGCCGCTTGGCAATCTCGTGCCGCGCATCTGCTAAGCCCCCCTTCATGTCCCATTGACGAATCCGCGTCTTTTCTCTATAATAAGAAGAAATTTTGCTATGAGAAAAGAGACGATTCGATGCGAAAATTTGCTTTGATGTGGAGCATGGCAGCGCTGCTCCTTTTCCTCGCGAGCGCCGTGTGCTTTGCCGAGGACGAGGGGCGGCGCTTCGTGGACGCTCGCGGCGATACGGGATATTTCGTGGATGTCACTACGGTTTCCATCGACAGCAATCATGAATATACGGCGGATGTCGCCATTATCAAGGCCAAGGAGAACCGCCTCTTTTCCTATCGCATGCACTTCGACTTCGCCGCGCGCACCTACCAGATCCTGCGATCCGCAACGATGACCTACGATACGCGCGAGGTGTCCCAGAGCGTGAAGACGCCGACGCCTGCAGCGCCCTATGTGCCGGGATCGCCGATCGCCGCCATCGTCGATTATCTTTACGCGTGGCAGCGAGGCTTCGAGAAATGAACGGTGCACGCCGTTCGTTTTGCAGCCCTTGTGCCCTTGCAAGGGACTTGTATGAAATGCGCTCGCTGCCGGGCGCATTTTTTTATGGATGCCATGCGAGATGAGGAGTACGATTCGTTCGATTCAGCGACATAAAAAATAATAATTGTTTGGTTGTTTTTCCTAAAAAGGCTTGCAAAGTTTTCTTGAATATGTTATCCTTGTTGCAATAGGAAATAAAGCCCACTAAACATTCGAAATCCATGCTCGTCCCGACGAGCGTTGCGGAAGGCTGGACGGTTCAGTCTCGGGAGGTTCTGCCGTCGCTGAAACGCCGTCCGCAAGCATGGGAACTTTCGCTTGTAGGCGGCAGAGGTTTGCCGTCGTCGTGCCCTGGAGGCCAGTCCTCGCACGGGTCGTTGGAGAGCGGTGTGTCACGGCTCTTTCGGGCAGGCTTCCTATGTTCATCTCGGCGCTGCCTGAGTGTTCGCGTGAGGAACACAGCGCAGACGTGCAGTCCTTAGGCGGCGACGGATGAAGCCGTACCGCGTTCTACGGGAGCCTTCGTGCATCGTGTACGGGCTGCTGCAGCTTCCTGGAACAAGGGCGGAGTGCAGCCGGGTTTGCAGATTGTTTTGTCGGAGCGAGTGCGGATATTCGCTCCGCTCGGCTGTACGCGAGGGAAATCAGGCGGTGGGCAACCACCGCCTTTTTTCGTTGCCACGGGAAATAATCTGTATTATAATGAAGGGCGTAATTGCCAATGGAAAGGAAGGGATTTTATGGCAGAGACGGCATGGGCTGTTCTTCCGCCCGTCATCACCATCGTGCTGGCGCTCGCGACGAAGGAAGTCTATATGTCGCTGATCATCGGCATTTTTTCGGGAGCTATGCTCTACGCGAATTTCAATGTCCTCGAAGCGATCCTCACGATGTTCGCGGTCATGGAAGCGAAGGTCGGGACGAACGTCAACATCCTCGTCTTTCTCGTCATCCTCGGCATCCTCGTCGCCGCCATCACGCGCTCGGGCGCGACGAGGGCTTACGGCGACTGGGCAGTGCGCACGATCCGGGGCAGACGCAGTGCGCTCGCGATCACGGCGCTGCTCGGCGTCGTCATCTTCATCGACGACTACTTCAACTGCTTGACGGTCGGCACGGTCATGCGTCCCGTGACGGACAAGTTCAAGATCGCGCGCACGAAGCTCGCCTACATCATCGACGCGACGGCGGCGCCCGTGTGCATCCTCGCGCCCATATCGAGCTGGGCGGCGGCCGTCGGCTCGTCGCTTCCCGAGGGCAGCAGCATCGACGGCTTCGGCCTCTTCCTGCAGACGATTCCGATCAATCTCTACGCATGGCTGACGCTCGCCTTCATGTGCTTCCTCGTGTGGTCAGAGAAGGACTTTTCCGAGATGGGCGCCTCGATCCGAAAGAATGCGCGAGAATTCTATGTTCCGCCCGAGTACGCCGACGTCAAGGAGGAGAAGATCGAGGGCAGGGGCAAGATCTATGACCTCCTTCTGCCTTTGGCGGTGCTCATCGCCGCATGCATCTACGGCATGCTTTACACGGGCGGCATCCATGACGGGCTGAGCGTCGCCGAGGCTTTCGCGAACTGCGATTCGTCGAAGTCGCTCGTGCTCGGCTCCTTCATCGCCTTCGTCTTCACGGGGCTTCTCTACCTGCCGCGCCGCGTCGTTTCCTTCAATGACTTCTGCACGAGCTTCATCCTCGGCTTCAAGGCGATGTCGCCCGCCCTCTTCATCCTGTGCCTCGCGTGGACGCTCTCGGGCATCTGCAGCGACAAGTATCTCGACCTCGGCGGCTACGTCGGCCAGCTCGTCAGCGCCAATGCGGGCGTCATCACGTTCCTGCCCGTCATCTTCTTCCTCGTCGGCGCAGGTCTCGCCTTCGCTACGGGAACATCGTGGGGCACGTTTGGCATCTTGATCCCCATCGCGCTCGCCATCGTCGGCACGGACAGCCCTGTGCTCGCGCTCTGCGTCGCGGCGATCCTCTCGGGCGCTGTCGCCGGCGACCATGCATCGCCGATTTCCGATACGACGATCCTCGCATCTGCGGGCGCACAGTGCCACCACATCGACCATGTGTCGACGCAGATCCCCTACGTGCTCGTCGTCGTCAGCGCCTGCACCGTCGGCTACATCGTCGACGGCTTCACGATGAACGGCTGGCTGGGACTCGCCGTCGCGGCGGCAATCCTCGCCGTCGTCATGCTTGCCGTCTACTGGAAAGTTCCCGTGCCGCTCAAAGACCGCAGTACGGAGTGAGAGGAAATATCTATGCTCGTCTACATGGTCGATCACGGCAAGTACCTCTTGCCCGAGGAAAGCCTCAAGCGCCGTCCCGAAGGGAAGCGCGGCCTCTACGTCAATATCACGAACGAATGTCCGTGCGCGTGCACCTTCTGCCTGCGCACGATGAAGGATATGCCTGCGGACATGAGCCTGTGGCTCGGCGGCAAAGAACCGACGGTCGAAGAGATCAAGGCCGCTCTCCTCGCCGCGCCCTGGGACTATGTGAGGGAAGTCGTCTTCTGCGGCTTCGGCGAGCCGACGATGCGCCTTGCCGACCTCATCGAACTGCTGCGCTTCGTCAAGGAGCAGCATCCTGACCTGCCGACGCGCGTCAATACGAATGGTCTCTCGGATCTCGTCTACGGCCGCGACACGGCGGCGGACTTCGCGGGCGGCATCCTTGATACCGTTTCCATCAGCCTCAACGCGTCGAACGCCGAGCGCTATCTGGCGCTGACGAGAAGCGAGTTCGGCATCAAATCCTTCGAAGCGATGCTCGCTTTCGCCGAGAAGATGAAGTCTTATGCGGGGCATGTCGTCCTCACGATCGTCGAAAAGGTCGAGGGCGCGGAAGAAATCGCAAAGTGCCGCGCACTGTGCGGGGCGCGGGGGCTTGATTTGCGCGTGCGCACGTATGAGGGAAGCTGACGGCGGGCATGCGGCGAACGATGACTTGCATACAAGCGACCGAATATGCTATACTATGGGTGGCAAACGTAAGAAACGTCGTAACCGATACACGAAAAGCCCCCAAGCGCTACCTTGGGGGCTTTTCTGTACCCATATTGCGAGCAGGGTTTAACGCTCAGGCTCGTCGCCGTCGTCTCTCGCATCGAGCCATTTGCTGATATGATTGGCAATCACACCAGCCAAGATGGAGAGAATGAACGTAAGAAACGTCACCGATACACCCCCTTTCCATTGCCATGTCTAGGGGCGGCAACGCATAAAGTATAGCATATTTTGCCGCAGCAATAAACCCGCCGCATCAGTCTCACGGGACTTCTGCCGGCGGGTTTATCTTTTGATCGTCATATACCTTTTTCCTTCGTATTCAGTTGTCCTGCATGGCGCTCCGCGATGAAGCTCCCATGCTGTATGAAGCGGTTCGATCGAACGGTTGTGATGGAATATCACAGCTTGATGCATCACTCGTCATCGTTCAAAATCCCGGGTTCGGCAGGTATCTCGGTTCCGATCTGGGGACTGCGCAATCTACTGAATGACCCTCGCGTACGCATCGACAAGGTGAAAGTTGCCACGGTCTTCTCCACACTGTTTCCGACGTTGTGCCTTTTTCCGCGAAGCCTTCGGAACTGCCGGGCCGCTGCCCGTACGTCAGTCCGTCGCTGCGGGATCCGTATGCAAAGTGTGCACTTCCTAGCCGGAAACCTTCAGGTGGAGAAGGAAAAGCTTATTCCTCAATAAACCTCACACCTTTCGTGTAACCATATTGAGAAGAGCCTGTTTCGGCTGACCGGCACTTGCCCTGCCCGCGGAGTCCGACCTGCATGCAGGCTTGTCCTCGTCGCCGGCGTTGCCCGTCCTTTCTCCTCTTTACGGCTTCATTATATCATGGGAGGAGACAAAATACAATATCGGTTTTGAATTTTCTAAAATATTTTTTGCAGGAACGGGAAGAAGTCTGTCGTATACAGGAAGCAGGAAAGGGGAAATGATCGTGAAACTCTTGAATTTCTATGCCGAGGACGGCGCCGTGCATATCGGTGCGAGCGACGGAGAGAAGACCGTCGATGTCAGCGCCGTCGGCTATAGCTGGGGCTGGCAGGAAATCTTCGCCGACTGGGAGAAGACCCGGCCGCAGATCGAAAGCGTCCTGCAGCACGCGAAGCCCTTGGCGCACGGCCTGCGCTTTGCGCCCGCCGTGACGGCGCCTGGCAAGATTCTCTGCGTCGGACTGAACTACGCGAGCCACCGTGCAGAGGTTCCCTTCGGGGCGCCCAAATATCCGGCGCTCTTCAGCAAGTTCAACAATGCGCTCAACGCTTCAGGCGGCGAGGTGCATCTTCCCACGGGTGCAAAGGAGCTTGACTACGAAGCGGAGCTTGTCGTCATCATCGGGCAGAAGGTCAAGGATGCAGATGAGGAGGAAGCCGCAGCTGCCATCTTCGGCTATACGGCGGGCAACGACTTCACGGTGCGCGACTGGCAGCGGCGCACCTCGCAGTGGCTGCTCGGCAAATCGCCCGACGGCTTTGCGCCGCTCGGCCCCTATATCGTGCCCGCCGCTGAGATCGACGCCTCGCATCTCGCCGTTCAGACGTTCGTCAACGGCGAGATGCGTCAGGACGGGCGGACGTCGGACATGATCTTCTCTCCCGCCGCCATCGTCAGCTACATCTCGAAGTGTATGACGCTCGATCCCGGCGACGTCATCTTCACGGGCACGCCGCACGGCGTGATCTTCGGACTGCCCGAGAAGGAGCGGCGTTGGCTCAAGGCGGGCGACGAGGTCGTCGTGAAGATCGAGGGCATAGGCGAGCTTCGTAATCGAATCGCCTAGAAGGAGCGCCGTTTTATCCTTGAGACCTCCCAAGCGAGAGGCGGCATGCGCTCGCTTGGGAACGCAGGCGTGTCGGTGAAATTCATAATGCAGTCGGTTGTAAATGCTGCGGCTTCGCGCTCTGCAGTGATATGAAAAAGCCCCCTCGCCGCATGTATGCGTGCGAGGGGGTGATGAGATGAACGATCTTTTGGCGGCGTTCGGCAGCTACGGCTTCCCGATGGCGGTCACGGCCTTTTTGCTCGTGCGCATCGAGGGGAAGCTCGGAGCCTTGAACGACAGCGTGCGGGAGCTTGCAGGCATCATCGCGAAGAAGTGAGGGGAGAACCTCACTTCTTTTTTTTGCTGCGCGCTTCCTCGCGGCGCTTTGCCGCCTTCTCCTTCGCCTCGACCTTCTGCTGCTCCTTTTTCGTGCGTTCCTTGAGCGCGTAGTCGACGCCCATGCTCGCGAGCTTGTGCTTGATCGTCATGATCGGGTGGCGCAGCAGCATACTCTTTTGGTTCGCCGTCATAATCTTGCGGAATTCGATGTTCTGGCTCTTCGAGAAGCACGGGTTTTCGCAGCGGTCGCAGATTGGCTTTGTGATGCCGTAGGGACAGCGGTTCATCTTCATCAGCACGGTGGCAAGGAGCGCCGTGCACTTGGGGCACAGCTTGTCGCCCTCCGTGCCGTGCTCCTTGTGACAGTAGACGCCGAACGTCTTCTTGATGTTCGCCTTTTCCTTTGGAATATTGTTCTTGATTTCCGGCTGCTTCTTCTTGGGCAGGAATCTGGAAAAAATGCTCATATCTGATCTCCCTCGCGATTTTGTATAGTGGATAAATAAAAAAGCGCTTCTTCTTAGTTTAACGGCAACAGGGTGGAAAATCAAGCGATTTGTGCTATGTATGTGTCAAGATGCTCTCGATGGGAAATTTACCGCTAAAAACCTGATCGTACGTTCTGTGCCATCAGCTTGACCGCTTGCGCTTTCATGGGTAGAATAAAGAGTATATGGCAGGGTCTTGAGGCGTACTGCCTCTGGCTATGGTTTCCGCCGCTTTTTACGTGCGGAAGGATTCTGGGAGGTGCTTTTTATGTCGGATGTTGGACGCAGACTGCCGGTGTATTTGCTTTTGGATTGCTCGGGCTCGATGATGGGCGAGCCGATCGAGGCCGTGCGCCAAGGGATCAAGGCGCTCTTGTCGGAGCTTCGCGGCGACCCGCAGGCGCTTGAGACGGCGTATCTTTCGGTCATCACGTTTGCGAGCCAAGTGCGGCAGACGACGAAGCTCACGGAACTCATGCTCTTCAAGGAGCCGCGCCTTGAAGCCGAGGGCTGCACGCTCATGGGCGGCGCACTGAAACTCCTCGCCGAGTGCGTGCGCACGGAGGTGCGCAAGAACACCGAGACGCAGAAGGGCGACTGGCGGCCGCTCGTCTTCCTTCTGACGGACGGCAGTCCGACCGACCTTGAGGACTTCCGACAGGCGGCAGCCGAAATCAAGTCGCTGAAGCTCGGCAACATCATCGCGTGTGCGGCAGGCGCCGATGCCGATACGAGCTACTTGAAGCAGCTGACGGACAACGTGCTGATGATGAACAGCCTGTCGGCCGGCGATATGGCGAAGTTCTTCGCGTGGGTTTCCGGCTCGATCAAGATGTCGTCGAAGAGCCTCGACGCGAAGCCTGGCGCGGCCATTGAACTGCCGCCGCCGCCGAAGGGCTTCACGGTCGTTCCCTGATGCACAAAGAAGAGCGGTCATGAAGAGGAAAGGGGTGATGTGTCTTGACGGAAAACGAAGCATCGGCTGACGTGGAAACGAGAAGGGTCTGCCTTGAAAAACATGCGGCTGCCGCGCCGCCCGAGCCAAGGGAAGAACTGCCCGAGACGAGCACGACTCCGCCCGAAACGGTGGACAAGCCGACTACACCCGAACCGGTGGATAAGCTGACTGCGCCTGAGCCAACGGGCGAGCCGTCTGCAGCAGGTGATGTGCTGCCCGAACCAATGAATGAGCCTCCTGCATCGAACGATGCGCTGCCCGAACCAATGGGCACGACGCTCGAACCAATCGCCGCACAGGCAGAATCGCCGGAAACGTCACGCGAACCGAGCAATTTGCCATCTGCACCGGACAGCAAGCCGCCTGTATCGAGCGATGCGCCTTCCAAACCAACGCGCGATCTGTCCGCATCAAGCGCTGCCGCTGTCCCTGCGGATGCAGCAGCTGATGCGGACGAAGCGTCTCTCGCCCTGAGCGATGAGGCGGTTCTCGCGCATACGGCGTCGCTCTGGCAGTACCATCCCGTGCCAGAGGAGGAGCCGGATGCCGCGCCCGAGTACAAGACCGCGGAAAGACGCATCGGCACGGCAGAATTCGTCGCGGCGCGTGTGCGCGGCAAGAAGCACAAGCACGATGCGACGAACTGCGACGATTGGTTCGCTATAGCTGCCGTCGGCGACATCGCTGTCCTTGCCGTCTCCGACGGCGCAGGCTCGAAGCGCTTCTCGCGCGTCGGTGCGCGTGCGGCGAGCGAGGCCGCCGTCGGCTCGATCTACGAGCAGCTGCGCACGCTCGATGCGGCGAGCGCTAAAAATCGCGCCGCCTTCGCGCTCCCCATGGAAGAGGCGGCTTTCGGCGAGGCGTGCGCCAAGCTCGGCGCGGCGCTTCATGTGGGCGTGCTCGACGCTCGCCGCGCCGTCCTCGCGGCTTTCCATGAGCGATGCGGCCAAGAGGCATACACGAAGCTCCTCGGGCGCGACCTCGTCCTCTCCGACCTCGCGGCGACGCTCCTCGTGACCATCGCCGTGCCCGTTCCCGAGCTAGGAGAAGTCCTCGTACTCTCATGCCAGGTCGGCGACGGCATGACCTGCGCCATCGACACGCACGCGCCTTACGGCAAGGCCGTCAAGCTGCTCGGCAAGCCTGACAGCGGTGACTTCTCGGGAGAGACGGACTTTCTGACGAGCGAGACCATGGCGGATATTGCCAGCCTGCAGAAGCGCACGCTCGTCACGCGCGGCGCTTACGATCTCATCCTCACGATGACGGACGGCGTGGCAGACGACTACTTCAACGAAAAAGAGCTGCACCGTCTCTACCTCGATCTTGCGGTGAACGGCATCGTGCCGGGCGCACAGGGAGCGGCCACGTTCACGCGCACCGAGGTCGAGCTTCTGCGCAGCCTGCCGCAGCCTGCCGCCTTCCCGTGGGTCAACGACAAAGAGCAGCATATCGCGCTGCAGTACGCGGAGCGTATTTGCCGCAAAATCCCCACGACGGAAGAACGCTTGTGGCAAAACGCGCATGTGCTCGCGCTCGCCGCTGAGGACACGAGCCTCAAGGGCGTCGCCTCGCACGCGGAGCGGCTGAAGATCTGGCTCGACAACTACGTGACGCGCGGCTCCTTTGACGACCGCACGCTCGCGCTGCTCGCATGGAAGGAGCTTCCGCATGTCTAGGCCGAGACTCACGGAAGCCGTCCTCGCGGACGGCAGGAAGATTCCCTACGTCATCACGGAAAACCCGCCGCAGGGCGGCATGAAATACACCTATTTCGCGCCCGACAAGTCCTACGTCGTGCAGTTCTTCCTCGATCCCGATGACATCGACGAAGCTCTCGTCGATCGGCTGACGGCGATCATCGGACGCTACAACCCGACGCTCGCCGAGACGAAGGGCGGCGCACGCGGCAATACGGTGGAGGCGGCGACGTACTTCGCCGATCTCTTCTGCTGGCCGACAGCGATCGTCACAAAACCCGAATTCGGCATCGTCTGCCCCGCCTATCCGAAGAACTTCTTCTTCGGGCGTGACGCCTCGCGCCAGCTCAACCTCGCAGGCAAGGACAAGAAGGGCAGCTGGTTCACAAGCCGCGTGCGCAAATATCTCGAAAAGGCGGAGCTGGGCAACTTCCAGACGATGCTGCGCCTCTCCATCGCGCTCGCACGCGCCGTGCGACGCATGCACCAGGCGGGACTCGCACATTCCGACCTCTCGTGCAACAACGTCCTCGTCGATCCCAAGAGCGGCAGCTGCGTCGTCATCGACATTGACTCGCTCGTCGTGCCCGGCCTGTACCCGCCCGAGGTCGCCGGCACGAAGGGCTACATCGCTCCCGAGGTGCTCGCCTCGATGGAGCTTTTGCCCGGCGATCCGCGCCGCACCGCCCCGAGCCTTCTGACCGACCTCTTCGCGCTGCCCGTGCTTCTCTATCAATACCTGCTCAAGCGTCATCCGCTCGAAGGGCCGAAGAACTACAACCTGCCAGCCGAGGAAGCCGACTTCCTGATCTACGGGAAAAAGGCGCTCTTCGCCGAGCACCCGACCGATCACTCCAACCGCCCGAAAGATCTGAAGGTCACGATCCATGACCTCGGGCCGTACCTCGAAAAGCTCTTCCTGCGCGCCTTCGTCGACGGCCTGCACGAGCCGGAAGCGCGTCCTACGGCGTTCGAGTGGGAAAAGGCGCTCGTCAAGACGTGGGATCTCCTGCAGCCGTGCGCCAATCCGCACTGCCCCGAGAAGTTCTTCATCCTGCATGACACGGCGGCGCCGCGCTGCCCCTTCTGCGGCGCCGCCGTGCCTGAGCGCCGCGTGCTGCACTTGAAGCGTCTGAGGCGCGTGCGCGGCAAGGCGGGGCAATGGCTGAAAGCGGGACTCTTGAACGTCTACGACGGTCTGCCGCTCTTTTTGTGGCACTTCACGGAAAACGTCTTCCCCGACGAGAAGGCGCACGACCGCGAGGTCAAAGCCTACATCACGCGCCAAAACGGCGCTTGGCATCTCGTGAACAGCGCTCTCTCCGCCCTGCGCACGCCCGAGGGAGAGCTTCTGCCCAAGGGCAGGGCAATGCCCCTTCGGCTGGGTGAACCATTCGGCACGTGGGAGCAGCCTGAGGGCGTCCTCTACGTTGCTGAGAGGAAATGAAGCCATGTCGTGAGGATCCGCCGTTTGGTATCAGGCAAAAAGGGGCTGTGGACAAAATGCAAGAGCATTCTGTCCACAGCCCTTTTTTTTCTTGCCGAGGTTAATTGTAAAATGAAATCGGACACATAAAAAGGACAAGCAGAAGCGCCTG
>ERZ773005.871-NODE-871-length-18825-cov-13.074267_pt1 | contig 18825 bp, 12 predicted proteins | sample MGYA00580666_ERZ773005 | MGnify/ENA primary metagenome ERZ773005 (study PRJEB29015, sample SAMEA2737999) | human oral metagenome | biome: human oral; feature: human-associated habitat; material: dental | place: China | collected 2061 ...
CGCGCGCCTCCTCGATCCTCGATCAGGCCAACGAGCGCGCGGCTCAGATCCTCGCCGACGCCGAGGAAGAAGCCGAGCGCACCCGCTCGCGCGCAAACGACGAGGCCACCGCGCTCGTCTCGCAGGCCCGCTCGGATGCCGAGGCCACGATCGCCGACGCGAACGCCCAGGCCGCCCGCATCATCTCCACCGAGAACATCGTGCGCATGGCCGAGGATCGCGCCCGCGAGATTGTTTCCGAGGCCAAGCGCTCGGCAGCCTCCCTGCGTGAAGGCGCCGACGACTACGTGGCCTCCTCGTTGGACGAGCTTGCCCACCTCATCTCCGACCTCGCGCGTCGCACCGACGCTGGACGTCGCACGATCGCGGAGCGCCGCGGCGTCGACGTCACCGATGTGGATCTGACCAATGAGTGACAATTCCCTGACCCTGTCCCTGGCGCGCCTGCCGCGCGCCCTGGGATCGACGCTGCACCAGGACCTCGTGTGGGTGACCCCCGACGACCTGGGCACCCCCTCCATGTCGGCCGTCCCCGGCGTCCCCCTGGACGTGTCCGTGGACTTCACCAGCGTTGAGGACGGCGTGCTCGTCCAGCTTGCCACCTCCGTGGATCTCATCGGGGAGTGCGTGCGCTGCCTTGACGAGGTGCGCGACCATCACGACGTCTCCAGCGCGGAGGTCTACTTCGAGGCTGACGCGCCCGCCCTGACCCCCTCCGAGGACGATGAGGAGGTCGAGGACCTGTTCGTCATCGGCGAGCGCGACACCGTCGACATCGAGACGCAGCTGCGCGATGCGATCGTTCCCCTCGTGGATCCGCGCCCGCTGTGCAGTGAGGACTGCGCGGGCCTGTGTGACGTCTGCGGCGAGAAGTGGGCTGATCTGCCTTCCGACCATGAGCACTTTGTCGTCGACCCGCGCTTGGCCTCCCTGGCCTCCCTGCTGGGCAACGACGCCGAGCCGGGGCGATCCTGATGAGTCGTGCCAAGCACCTGCCCGTTCCTCCGCGTACCGACACGGAGGCGCTGGTGGAGGCGTGGGGGACCCGCATCGACGCCCCGCTCCTGCAGTTGGCGCTCGTGCACCGCTCCTACGCGAACGAGGCCGGGGGCATCGCGAATAACGAGCGCCTCGAGTTTCTGGGTGACTCGGTCCTGTCGATCGTGATCGCGCAGAAGCTCTACGAGCAGTACCCGGACGCGGCCGAGTCGGACCTGTCGCGCATGCGTGCCGCGACCGTTTCCCAGCAGCCCCTGGCTGCCGCCGCCCGCCGGATCGGCCTGGGTGACTTCGTGTTCCTAGGCAAGGGCGAGTCGATGCACGGGGGACGCGACAAGGATTCGATCCTATCCGACACCTTCGAGGCTCTCATCGGCGCGACCTATCTGACCAGCGGCCTGGAAGAGGCGCGCCGGGTCATCCTTGAGCGCCTGAGCTTCCTCCTCGTGGACGCCCCCTCGCGCGGCCAGCACCAGGATTGGAAGACGATCCTTATCGAATACGCGCAGGCGCAGGGCCTGGGGGTGGCGGCGCTCATGCGCGCTTGCCCCACATGCGGTAGAGGCTGTCTGCCAGGATGCCGGGGTTCTCGACGCCCAGCCGGTCGAGGCGGGAGGGGTTCTGCTCGATGTCGTCGAGGAGATGCTGCAGCGAACCGTACTCGTCCACGATCTTGTCTGCCATGCCCTTGCGCACGACCGAGACGTTGGAGAGGGTGCGCAGGCCCAGTGGGGTGATGATGGAGTCCTCGCCCTTGCCCTCGTAGCCCAGAAGCATCCCCACGCGCTTGGACGAGCGCAGCTGGGTGTTGACGGTCTCGTGAAGGGCCCGGCGGATGGCGGCGGCGTTCTCCTCGGACGAGTCCGCGGCATAGTCGCGGATGAGGAGGGTGTAGTCGTACGATGCGCTGCCGATGAACTCCTCGCGCTGCATCGCGATGGTCTTGCCCTCGCTGCCGAGCTGCAGTATGAGGCTGTCGAGCTCCTCCGACGCGGTCATGAGGACCTCGAAGAGGTAGATGGTCTCCGCGATGTCCGAGAGGGTGACGTAGTTGTCCAGCTCGAGCGTAGTCAGGCGTAGGAGCGTGCGGTCAAGCTGGCCACGGGTGCTCTGCATCGAGACGAGCAGCTGGTTGACCGAGCTCATGATGTCCGGCACGGAACGCAGCTGGTGGCCCTTGCCGTCGACGTAGACGGTGACGACCTGGCGGCGCTCGGAGACCGAGATGACCGTGGCCTTGGTGAGCAGGCTCATGCGCGCGGCAGTGCGGTGGCGCATGCCCGTCTCGGACGTGGGCAGGGACGGGTCGGGGTTCAGGTGGTAGTTGGCGCGCAGGATCCGGGTCAGGCCCTTGTCGATCACGATGGCGCCGTCCATCTTGCTGAGCTCGAAGAGGCGGTTGGCCGTGAAGGAGATGTCGAGGCGGAAGCCGTCGTCTCCCGCCGCGAGCACCGCGTCGGTGTCGCCGATGCAGATGAGGGCACCCAGGTGCCCCGCGAGGACCATGTCGAGGGCAAGGCGCAGGGCCGTGCCGGGGGCACACTGCTTGACGGCCGCCCTGAGGCGCTCGCTGGCATCGACGGTCTCGCCCTCCCGCGCGATAACGTCCATCGCTCTCCCCTCCACATAGGGGCCGGCCCGCAGAGCGGACCGGCCGGACTGTCCTAGACAGTATATGACGTGCGGGCGCGCGTCCGCACGGACGCGGCGTCAGTCCTCAGAAGCAGCGGTGCCGCCCGGGGCCTGCGCGGTCGGCGCGGCAGGGGCCGTAGGGCTCCAGTGGTCGCGGGCACACGGCAGGTCCATGTGGACGCGCTCCTCGATGGCCGGGATCTCCCCCTCGACCCGCGCGAAGACGAGCTTGTCGTCTTGCGCGTCGACGCCGATGACGTCACCGGCCTTCCACGCGCCCATGAGCATCTCCTCGGAGAGGGGGTCCTCGATGAGGGTCTGGATGGCACGGCGCAGCGGGCGGGCGCCATAGACGGGATCGGTCCCCTCCCTGGCGATGAGGTCACGAGCGGCATCGGTGAGCTCGATGGACATGCCCTGGGCCACCAGGCGGTTGCGCAGGTCGCGCACCATGAGGTCGACGATGCCGCGCAGCTGCTCGCCCGTGAGGGACTTGAAGACCACGATCTCGTCCACGCGGTTGAGGAACTCGGGGCGGAACAGGCGCTTGAGCTCGCCTTCGACGCGGCTGCGGATCTCCTTGTCAGACAGGCCGCCGTCGCCCTGGGAGCTGAAGCCCATGGGGGCGGTCTGTGCGATCTCGCGGGCGCCTATGTTGGAGGTCATGATGACGACCGTGTTGGAGAAGTCCACCGTGCGACCCTGCCCATCGGTCAGGCGTCCCTCGTCCAGGATCTGGAGAAGGACGTTGAACACGTCTGGGTGGGCCTTCTCGATCTCGTCGAGGAGGATGACCGAGTACGGGCGCCGACGGACCGCCCTGGTGAGCTCTCCGCCCTCGTCGTAGCCCACATACCCCGGAGGTGCGCCGACGAGCTTGGAGACCGAGTGCCTCTCCATGAACTCCGACATGTCGAAGCTCACGAGCGCCTCCTCGCTGCCGAAGAGGAACTCGGCGAGCGACTTGGCGAGCTCGGTCTTGCCCACGCCCGAGGGTCCCAGGAAGATGAACGAGCCGCCGGGGCGACGGGGGTCCTTGAGTGGCGAGCGGCTGCGGCGGATGGCCCTGGCGACCTTGGTCACGGCCTCCTCCTGGCCCACGACGCGCTGGTGGAGTGCGTCCTCGCAGCGCAGGAGCTTGGCCGCTTCCGCCTCGGTGAGGTTTGAGACGGGCACGCCCGTGATGTCCGAGATGACGTCGGCGATGTCGGCGGCGTCAACGGACACGACGTTTCCGTCCATCTTCTCGCGCCAGGCCTTCTCGAGGTCATCGCGCCGGGAAAGGAGCTCGCGCTCGCGGTCGCGCAGGCGCGCCGCCTCCTCGAACTCCTGGGCCGAGGCGGCCGCGGCCTTCTCGTCCCTGACGCGGGCGAGCTCCTCGTCCACCTTCGCGAGCTCGGGGGGGAGGCTCATCTTGTGCACGCGGGTGCGGGCCCCCGCCTCGTCGATGACGTCGATGGCCTTATCTGGCAGGAAGCGGTCCTGCACGTAGCGGTTGGAGAGGGTGACCGCCGCGGCGAGCGCCTCGTCGGTGTAGTGGACATGGTGGTGGCTCTCGTAGCGATCCTGAAGCCCTCGCAGGATCTGGAGGGTATCCTCGGGCGTGGGCTCACCGATGCTGACCGGCTGGAAGCGGCGCTCGAGTGCCGAGTCCTTCTCGATGTGCTTGCGGTACTCCTCGGCCGTCGTGGCGCCGATCACCTGTATCTCGCCACGGGACAGGGGGGGCTTCAGGATCGACGCCGCGTCGATGGAGCCTTCGGCCGAGCCGGCGCCGATGATGGTGTGCATCTCGTCGATGAAGAGGATGTCGTTGCCGGACCCCATGACCTCGGCGACGACCTTCTTGAGGCGCTCCTCGAACTCGCCACGGTACTTGGAGCCGGCGACCAGCGAGGCCACGTCCAGGGTCCACAGCTGCTTTCCGCGCAGGATGTCGGGCACGTTGCCCGAGGCGACAAGCTGTGCCAGCCCCTCGACGATGGCCGTCTTGCCCACGCCGGGGTCGCCCAGGATGAGCGGGTTGTTCTTCTGGCGGCGCGCCAGCACCTGCATGACGCGCTCGACCTCACGGTCACGGCCGATGACGGGATCGAGCTTGCCGTCGGAGGCGAGCTTGGTGAGGTTGCGGCCGTATTGCTCGAGCATGGAGCCGTCGTCTGGCGAAGACGCCCCCTGTTGGGGCATGGCACCCATGAACTGGGGGCCAAAGCCCACCGCCTCGGCGACCGTGGTATCCGCACCCCTGCCGGCGCCCTGGCCTATGAGCTCCTCGACGGCATTTCGGACGGCGTCACCCGAGACCCCCATGCGCGAAAGGGCGGTCATGGCGCGCCCGTCGCCCTCGGCGACGAGGCCGAGGAGCAGATGCTCCGTCGCGATGTAGGTCTGGCCGCGAGCCATGGTCTCGCGATAGGCGTCCTCGAGCACGCGCTTGGCGCGCGGCGTGAACGGGATGTGTCCGCCGGGGACGGGCTCGGAGTCCTCGGTCGAGATCTCCTTGATGGTCGCGAGCGTCTCCTCGTGCGTGACGTCGAGCTTCTTGAGCGCCTGCGCGGCGATGCCGTCGCCCTCCCTGATGAGGGCCAGCAGGAGATGCTCGGTGCCGACGTACATCTTGCCGAGGCTGCGGGCCTCGTCCTGCGCGAGGCTCATGACCTTGCGCGCCTTGTCTGTGAACTTCTCGAACATGTGGTACGCATGCCCCCTTGGATATGCGGAGGGCGCCGGGTTGGGACGACCGCCCCCACCCGGCGCCCACCGAGCTTCAACGCTAGGTGTGTACCCACGTCATATGATCGCTAACGCCTTCCACAAAAGACGCGCTGGCCGAGAGGGGCGCGCCCGCAGGCCGAGGCACGTGGGCCGCGAACCAAACCGTGGCACGTGGGCCACCTCGACTCGCGCCTCCAACATTTCCAGCCTTAGACCTCAGCCTACAGCATGCCCTCCCCGTCCTTGGCGTAAATGTCACCGGCGGGTGCGATGGCCTTCATCGCCCTGAGGATCTCGTCCAGCAGCTCATCGACCCCCATGCCGTTGAGCTCGGCACCCTGGCGAATGACGTCACGATCGCAGCCGGCAGCGAAGCGCTTGTCCTTGAACTTCTTCTTGAGCGACTTGAGCGGCATGTCCATCACTGATCCGGACGGACGCACGCGAGCGGCCGCCTGGATCAGGCCCGAGAGCTCGTCGCAGGCGAAGAGCACCCGTTCCATCTTGAGCTGGGGCACGGGAAGCTCGGTGTTGACGTCGGAGTTGTGCGTCATGATGGCATGCGCCAGATACGGGTCGGCCCCAGCCTCGGCCAGGAGCTCCGCGGTCTTGATGGTGTGGTTGTGGTCGTCCTGCCACTTCTCCCAGTCGAGGTCGTGTAGCAGGCCAACCTGCCCCCAGAAGTCGACGTTCTGGGCGTCGTACCTCTCGGCATAGTGGCGCATGAGGGCCTCGAGGGTCTCGCCGTGGCTGATGTGGAACGGGTCCTCGTTGTGCATCTTCAGCAAGTCAAAGGCCTGGTCACGCGTCAGGCCGCTCTCGAGCCTCTGGCCCTCCTCGGCCACTGCCTCGGCCGCAGCCCTCGCGGAAGCGCTCATCTCTGCCATGCTGGGACCTCCTTGTCGTGACGCCGCCATGCCAACATGCCTCAGTCGTACCGACGCGTATCGACATACTAAGCCATGTCGCGCCGCCATGCCCGCGACCACGGTCGGAACGTCCGCGACCACATCGGCACGCCCGCAGGCGCACCGGCACGCCCCTAGTACAGCTTCGATCCTGCCGGGATGGCGTCGTCCACCATCAGGAGGTCGAGACGCTCCTCTCCCTTGACCTCATGGATGGCCGACAGGAGCATGCCGCAGGAGTCGACGCCCATCATCCTGCGCGGCGGGATGTTCGTGATCGCCACGAGGTTCTTTCCCACAAGCTCCTCCGGCTCGTAGTAGGCGTGAATGCCCGAGAGGATCGTGCGCTCCTCCCCCGTACCGTCGTCGAGCGTGAACCGCAGGAGCTTCTTGCTCTTGGGGACCGCGACGCACTCCCGCACGCGCACGACGCGCATGTCCGACCGGGAGAAGTCGTCGAAGCTGACGTCGGTGGCGATGGGCTCGATCGTGACGTCCCCCTCTACGACCGACCCCGCAGGCCCCGGCACCGACACGACGGGGGGCTCGGACCCGACGTCCGTGGGCCCGGCGGTCGCGGCAACTCCCCCATCGTCGTCAGCCCGCACGGCCCCAGGGCCCACACCCGTCCCCGCGTCGGAGAGCAGCGCGTCGACGTTGGCTGCCGCACCGTCCGTGCGCACACCCGTGACCTGGGCGGCAATCTGCTCGCGCGTGACGGCCTCGGGCTTCATCTGCGGGAACAGCAGCACGTCGCGGATGGCGGGCTGGTCGCAGAACAGCATCACCATGCGGTCGATGCCAAAGCCGATGCCACCTGCAGGCGGCATGCCGTACTCAAGCGCACGGACGTAGTCGTAGTCGTAGCCCATGGCCTCGTCGTCGCCGAAGCCCTTGGCTGCCACCTGCTCGGCAAAGCGGCCGGCCTGGTCGACGGGATCGTTGAGCTCGGAGAACGCGTTGGCGTACTCATGGCCGGCAATGACCAGCTCGAAGCGGTCCGTGATGCGGGGGTCGTCGTCCTTGCGCTTGGCCAGTGGGCTGACCTCCTCGGGATAGTCGCACACGAAGGTGGGGTTCACCAGGGTCTCCTCGCCCAGCTCGTCATAGAGCTCGAACAGGAGCTTGCCGGCGCCCCAGTTCTCCTGCCATTCGATGCTATGCGCGGCGCAGAGTTCGCGCAGGTGGTCGAGGGGCGTGTCGATCGTGAGCTCCTCGCCGCAAACCTCCGAGGCGATCTCGGCCACGGTGGCAGAGCGCCAGGTACCGGAGAGGTCTATCTCCTGGCCCTGGTAGACGATGGCCTCGTGGCCCTCCTCGCAACCGCAGGCCTCGCGGGCGATGGCCTTGAAGAGCCCCATGGTGAGGTCCTTCATGCCCTGCAGGTCCGAGTAGGCGCAGTAGGCCTCCATCGAGGTGAACTCGGGATTGTGGGTGAGGTCCATGCCCTCGTTGCGGAACTGGCGGCCGATCTCGAAGACGCGCTCCATGCCTCCCACGATGAGGCGCTTGAGCGGAAGCTCGGTGGCGATGCGCAGGTAGAAGTTGCGGTCGAGGGCATTGAAGTGCGTCACGAACGGGCGCGCGTTGGCACCACCCAGGATGGCGTGCATCATGGGGGTTTCGACCTCGATATAGCCGTCAGACTCCATGTAACGGCGAATCTGGCTCACGATGGCACTGCGCATGCGGAAGGTGTCACGCACGTCACGGTTCATGATGAGGTCGACGTAGCGCTGGCGGTAGCGCAGCTCGCGGTCCGTGAGGCCATGGAACTTCTCCGGCAGCGGCCGCACGGACTTGGAGAGCAGCGTGACGCTCGTGGGCGAGACCGAAAGCTGGCCGCGACGCGTACGCAGGACGGTGCCGCGCGCCTGAATGATGTCGCCCAGGTCAAGCTGGCCGAGAAGGCCCCAGTCCTCTGCGCTGAGGTTGTTGACGCGACAGAACAGCTGGATCTCACCCGAGACGTCCTCGATGACGAGGAAGCGGGCCTTACCCTGTCGGCGGTACGCACGGATGCGGCCGGCCAGGGAGTACTCATCCGTGGTGTCCGCGCCATCCTCCAGGCTGGCATAGCGTTCCGCCAGTTCGGCTGCGTGGGCGGTAATGTCGCTCTTGGTGGGGTATGGGTTCACGCCTGCGTCGATCAGCGCCTGGCGCTTGGCGCGGCGGACGGACCGCTCGTCGTTGATGTCGGTCTCGGGGGCGATGCTCTGGTCGGCCATCACAGCTCCTACCCGCGCCATCAGGGCGCGGTCCGTGGTCTCTCTCTTCCACTGGTACTGTAGCGATTCCGTTCCCAAAAACGGTTGCGACCACCGAAACGACGTAGGCACGGGGCAGGGGCAGACGACGTCGGAGTCCGCCACCATCTGCGGCTTTTGGGGTTAAGCTTCGGAAAGTGCGTCTGCCAGAGGCGGCTGACGAAGGGCAGCCGGGATGCGTTTTCGATGCGGCGATCATTCCAGCCTTCCGCGTGCAGGCTCTTTGCGGTGACATAGGTCGCGCAGGTTCCACGCTGATAGAATTGGGGCTTCCCCCGCCCATCGGCTCTAAGGATGCCTATGGAAAAGCGACGGCCGCCTCGTTGCGAAGCGGCCGTCGATGGCGTTTCCTCTATGCTGCGGCGAGCGTAAACCTAGTGCTTCTTCAACGCTCTCACGCCCACGGCCGTGCCGATGGCCACCGCAGCGGCGAGTGCCGTCGCGATGAACGGCAGGGAGCTCGTCGGGTCGCCCGTCTGAGGCAACGCTTTGCGGGACGTGGTCTTGGTTGCAGGATAGGTCGTGGGGGTGGGTGACTTCGCCTCAGGCTTTTCGGGCGTCTTCGGATCGCTCGGCGCCTTGACGGTATACGCCAGCTTCGGGATATCGAAGTCTTCCTCTGCGCCCTGGACGCCTGCGGAATTGACGGGCAGGAGCGTCGCCTTGGTGTTGGTGGCAAGCTCGTAGTCGCCCGGCTCGGCCGGAGCCTTCGCCAACGCGACGTCGTACGTCAGCTTCACGGGTGCGAAGTTGGAGATCGCCTCGTGCGCGGTGAACTCGTAGGCGTCCGCATCCGCGTCGTACGTCAAGGTGAAGCGTGGGCTCGTGGATCCCGTGCTATGGAAGCTCCAGGTGTTCTCGCTCTCTCTCGTGACCTCGAGCTGCTCGGTTCCGACGCTGACCGTCGCCGTTCCGGGGACGAAGTCGAAATCGTAGCTTTCGCCCTTGCCCATGGAGTCGGTGACCTTCGAACCGGCGCCGCAGGCATACAGGATGTTGTTGGCGATCTGCGTGAAGTCGAGCGGCATGCCTCCGTTGAGCTGGTCCATGAACTTGGTGGAAAAATCGGAATCTTCGCCCGTGCGCACGGCGTAGCAGGCATAGCCCTCGCCCTTCAAGGCCTGCCACACGGCGTAGGCCTCGTAGACCGCGCGGTCAGGCGCCATGGCATGGTCGGCCTGGGTCCCGTGCTCGATGAAGGCGAAGCTCGGATCGGTGATGGCGCCCGTCGCGGGATCCTTCACCATGCTCGTGGCGTCGTTGCCGTAGGTCTTGAAGTCGCGCGCATACGTGTCGCCGTCGTTCGCGACCCATTCGACGAGGTGGGCATAGTAGGTGTCCCAGTCACCATACGGCATGGCGTAGGTGCTCGAAGCGGGCGTGCGCGCCTGGCGCCACTCGTCGATCATGCCGAAGTACACGAAGTTCCTCGGATCGATCTCGCTTGCGGCCTGCTGAGACGTCGGGTCGGTGTACGAGTACTGGTAGTAGATGTCCTTCACCGTGCCGTCCTCGGCCGTGAACAGGCGCGTCAGACCGTCGCTCACCAGGATGACATGCTTGCGGTTCGCAGGCGTATCCGTATCCGCATCCAGCATGGCCTTGGCTTTGGCAAGGCCGTCCTGCATGTTCGTGCCGGACCTTAGAGCGCCCGTGTAGCCTCCCGCGATGGCTCCCTTGAACGCATCGACGCTGCCGGCGTTCAGCTCGGAGAGCCCCTTTTCCACGTGACCGTCGCCCTTGAACGACACGACGCCCACCTTCACCTGATCGGCGCCCGCCACTTCGGCAACGAGCCTGTCAAGCGTGGCCTTGGCGTCGTTGATGGCATCGTCCCCACAGCTCGAATTGTCCACGACGAAGACGATGTCGGATGAAAGCTTGGCCTCGGAGCTCGGCAGCTGGAGCGTGACGCGGGCGGTCTTGCCCTCGTCGACCCACGTTGCCGCCTTCGATTTGGAGACCGTCCAGGTGCCGGTATCCGCCCATACGGATGCTGGGAGCGCGATGAAGAGGGCTGCGGCGAGCGCGGCGGCGCATGCCAGGGCCAAGACCCCCTTCTTGCGCAGTGACGGTACGGTTTCCCTCATTGCGTCCTCTCTTTCCCTATGAACAACCCTGCGATGTAGACCAATGTACCAATGCGCACATTATATGCCTCCACAGTATATGCCTCCACGGCGAGAACTGAATGGGAGGTTAAGCCTCGAAGCGTGTGTCTGGTGGAATCATTCGCCAGACACACGCTTCGAGGCTTGGCCCGGCTTTTGCCGTCCTCACGAACCCGGGCCCTCTCCGGCAGGACGTCCAACTCGCACCTCCAGGCGCGACGGTCCCCACGACCTCGCAGTCACCATGGGCAGCCTTTGCTTCTCCTGTAAACTTTGCTTCTCCTGTAAAAAAGGCGGCCCCGATTGAATCGGGGCCGCTCCTGGCTGCGGGGCAATCCGGTGGGCTAGCGCGTGATGTTGACGACCGTGTACGTGCGGAGCTTGCCGTTTGGCGTGGTGAAGGAGACCTCGTCGCCCACGACGTGACCGATCAGGACGGCGCCGGCTGGCGACTCGTTCGAGATGCGGTGCTCGAGGGAGTTGGTCTCGGTGGTCCCCACGATGGTGAAGGAGGTCTTCTTGCCCTTGGCATCCTCGAGCTCGACCGTGGTGCCGATGGAGACGGATAGCTCGCCCTCACCTCGCTCGACAACCTTGGCCGCCACAAGGATCTGGCGGATCTCGTTCACGCGAGACTCGTTCTGGGATTGCTCCTCCTTGGCCGCATCATACTCGGCGTTCTCGGAGAGGTCACCGAAGCCGCGGGCCTCCTTGATGCGCTCGACGATCTCGTCGCGCCTCTCGCCCTCGCGGTAGGCAAGCTCGTCGACGAGCTTCTGGCGACCTTCGGGGGTGAGGATGATTTCCTTGTTTGCCATGATTCGCTTTCTTCTAGCGGCGGTGGAATCTTGCAGGACCCGATGAGATCCGGTGGGGTCGTCTACTCGCCGAGCTTGTTGCCACACTTGGAGCAGAACGCGGCATCGGAGGCGTTCTTGCTGCCACACTTGGAGCAGAAGGCGCCATCCCCCGGAGCATCCTCGTCGGAGTCGCCAGCAACTTCCTCGACATCCTCAGCATCCTCGGCGTCATCCTCGACCTCGTCGGCCTTGGAAGCGGTCTCCTCGCCGTCCATGCCCTCGCGCACGTTCTTGACGGTCTTGCCCAGAGCGCTGCCAAGTTTGGGAAGGTTCTTGGGCCCAAAGATGACCAGGATGATGACCAGAATGATGATGATCTCGAAGGGACCGAGTCCAGCTATCATAAATGCCTCCAAATGAGTTCTATGCAAGACCAGCGCGCCAGCGCACGCGAAGGCGCAACGGCTAGTATAGCCGAGCGAGAGCCCCGCTCACAATCTCTACTGGCCCCGATGGGGACATTTCCCCGCTAGGAATGTAGCTCCCCCATGCCCGTCATCCTTACATACCTACTCGCGTTCGCCCTCGTCGCAGACGCCATCTTCGTCGCAGCGCTCGTCATCCTGCGCAGGCGAGGCGTCTACCTACGTCTTCGCTCCAAGTTTGGGCCAATCATGGTCTTTGACTCGACGGATGATGACGGGGTGCCCGTGCGCCTGCTCAACGTGGGAGGCAAGTTCCAATCGGTAGGCTACGTAGACGAGGGGCTGCGCTACGAGTTGGCCTGCGTCTATCACCGCTACTTCGCGGAGATCCTCTCCATCGCGGCAAACCCGGGGAGTGTCGCAGAGAGGGCCGCTGGACGCGGTGCCCCGGAACGCGACGGCACGAGATGCGACGGCACGGGACGCGGTACCATGGGACGCGACGTGGCGCACGACGCTGGGTCCGACAACGCAGGGCAGAACCTGGGACAAGAACGGCCTTGGTCAGGAGATGCCCTGGTCATAGGGGGTGGCGGCTACTCGTTCCCCAAGTGGCTCGTGGCCCACTGTCCCCAGGCACGGGTCACGGTGGTGGAGATAGATCCCGTGATCTCGGACATCGCGCGCAGGCGCTTCTTCCTGGACGACCTGATCCGCGACTTTGGCGCAACGCCAGGCGACGCCCACGCAACGCCGAGCGACACCTCGCCGGGCCGCCTACGACTCGTCTGCGATGACGGGTGGGCATATCTGCGTGGATGTGGCCGCCACTTCGACCTCATCGTAAACGACGCATTTGGCGGCAGGAAGCCACTGGGACCCCTCAAGACCAGCGAGGGCGCACGCAGCGTGCGAGAACATCTCAGCGAGCACGGCGTCTACCTGGCAAACGTGATCTCCGCACTCGAGGGAAAGAGGGCCAGGCCGCTTGAGGAGAGCCTTGCGGCATGCAAGGGTACCTTCGCGCACGTCTACCTCATTCCAGAGCGCCCCGAAGAACCCGAGCGCGAGGGAGACAACGTCCTGATTGCCAGCAAGCTGCGCCTTTCCATCCAGAAGTGCTACGCAGTTCAGTAGGCGCGTCCCTCTCGGATGGGATCGACTGGGACTGAACGCACGAAGGCACGGTAAGCTGCCACGCAGACGCGCGCGCGGACACAGGGCGCGTACCGCCGGGAAGGGGCGCCCCCAGGCGCCGTTGCGGCACAGGCGCATCCGCAGACGCACGCCCCCAGGGATGCCACTTCGCCAACGCGACCGGCGAGGCGATCGTCACCAAGGTCAAGGAGGCCCTCGGGCCCAGGGCGCGCTGCAGATAACGGCGCTGTGGCGGGCCACGTGGCCAAACCGTGACAAATTGTGGCGCCGTGGCACGGATTCTGCGCCACAGCGCCACTTTTCGTTACGCTTGGGAGGGGCTTCAGGCAAATAGTTGGTCCGTCGAGGTCCGGATTGGATAGAGTGGTCAATAGAGTGGTCAACCAGAATCGGACGATTCCGGTTGACCCTCATGCATGTTTCTACTCATGTCCACACAGCGGCACGTGCCCCAGCGTCGGACGCGTACGGCGAACGTTGCGGCACGTCTCGATGTACTGTGGATAAGCTCCACCGCCTCCCGCAGGTCAACCCCATCACGACACGCAACGCCCCGTCGCAACGCGCGCTACCAGCGGGCGCAGCTCAGAGCGTGAGGAGCAGGGCCATCTTGAAGGGCCTGTCCGCGCGGACGAAGTGGCGCCCGCCCTTGTCGAACTTGAAGTTCTCACCCGCATGGATGACGTGCTCCTGGCCCTCGTAGCCGATGACCCCCTCGCCATCGAGCGCGAAGACCAGTGCCTCGCCGGGAGCGGAGTGCTCGTCCAGGCCGGTGCCCGCGCCAAAGCTCATGAGGGCGAGCTTCATCCCGTCGTTGCGGGCCAAGTCCATGTTCACGACCCTGCCGTCCTGGTAGGGCAAGAGGTCCGCTAACTTGACGACCTCCCCTGATTTGAGCGTGTCGTTCATGGCGGCCTCCTTCTTGAGGGTGACTTCCGTGTACACGCAACCCGCATCCGTACGGACCCCCAGCGCGACATCGGGGAGAGACACAACGGCCTCACCAGAGGCAACGGCTAGGGCGCGTGCAGGGCCCCTGACGTGATGCCGGGCGGGGTCGTTGGGGCCAGCGAAGTCTGTGGAACCATCCTGACCAGCAAAGCCAGCGGGGCCGGCGAGACCCGTAGGGTCAGCTGAACCCTGGTAGACCTCCATGTCACCCCATTCGACAACGAACAGCTTGTGGTAGTCGTAGCACTCTGCGCTGATGTCCGTGTGGGCGGCGAGAGAGAAGTTGGTGATGGACAGGCCGTTCGCATGGTGAATCGTCTGAGACGTGGTGCACCCAGAAACCGGCGGCATGTCGTCACTAATCGAGAAGACCTTTCCAGCTGGCAGCTTCATGGCATGCCCCTTTCTGTAGTATCGCTCACCCGTCCCATTCGCAGGGGCAGCCGTCCAAAAGCGACGGTCGCAAAAGCCTGGGAATCTCAAGGTAGTTCAGCGTACGGACGATTGCCGTTGGAATAGCAACAGAAACGAACTCCGGGGAAAGAATCCCAAATCAACATGCCGCGTGACGGCGGAAGACTAGATAGGTGTTGAGATTGCCCGTACGGCCATCGGACGAGAAGCGCTCCCGGACGGTCGAGAGGTCCGACACGGCGTCCACGAGAGCCGTTATCCCGTCCGCATCGAAGCTGTGGCAGTAGCGCCAGACGTCGGGAAGCCCCTGCCATCCCACCAGATAGTCATCGGCGTCGAGATCGCTGGGGGCCAAGCCCAGCGACCCGAGGGCCTCGACGGTAGTTTCGCGCGCACACCGCGCAAGCCTGGGGCTGTTCATGAACTGCCAGAGCGAAACGGCACAGGTTCCCCCGGGACGCGTCGCGCCGAGCAACGCCCGAAGGAGGGCAACCCGTGCCGCCCAGGTGGGCACATGGTGCATGAACCCAAAGCAGACCGTCAGATCCGCGGGGGCAGACGCGGGTGCAGGGAACGCCAGCGGGACACCATTGAGGAGTCGTTCCACCAGATCGATCTGGGTGAAGTCAACCTTCCAGGGAAGCGGAGGGGCGCAGCGGCGGACAAGCGACGGACAACTGTCGACCGCGCAATAGGCGACCCGTGCCGGTACGGGCGACGATGCCATCCTAGATGCAAGGTAGGTGCCAAAACGCAGGTTCCCGCAGGCCACGTCCAAGACGGAGAGCGTCGATGGCGTTGCGGTCACGGCAATGCCGGCAAGGGAGACCACCCTCCCCCACCCCGGCCATGGTGCCTGGCGCGTCTGGCAGAACGAGCTGGCCTGGGCTCGGTAGAACTCCGCGTTCAGGTTGTTCATGCGACGTGCGACGTCAGTGTTCATGTGGCCTCGGCGCTTCGTGGTAGAGCCGCGCCCCCCTCCCCTCCAGGTGCTCGGCAGCGCGCAGTCGGTGTCGGCAGCGCACATGTGGTTGACGCTGACGGTACCCATGGCGCTACGATGCCAACAGTATGAACCGTCGACACGGCGGCGGGGCCAGACGTGAGGGGGCGTCACCTATAATTGCGTCCCACGGAGAGTCCCGTACAGAGAGGCCGCATGGAAGACTTCCTGCTGGACATACTCGATCACCTGCGCTCGCTGCCACCGGAGCGGGCGGGCGATGCCTTGGCCCCTCTGGAGCTGGACGCCATCTGGCGCCGGCACAACCGTGGCGCGCGCGAAGGTGACAGGCGCCTCTCCAAGCGCTTCATCCTGCCCTTCTACCAGCGAACAAAGCAGCGGGACCCCATACGCTGGGCCAGCTGGAACGTCGACGCCACGCTGGAGGAGCGCCTGGTGCGCACCATTCGCATGAAGCCGCGCCGCACGGCCTCGGGCGTGGCCACCATCACGGTCATCACCAGGCCGCAGGCCTGCTCCAGCGACTGCCTGTACTGTCCCTGCGACCTGCGCATGCCCAAGAGCTACCTGGCAGGGGAGCCTGCCTGCCAGCGTGCGGAGCACAACTTCTTCGACCCCTACCTGCAGGTGGCCTCACGCCTGCGCGCCCTCTCGCAGATGGGCCACTCCGTCGACAAGGTCGAGCTCATCATCCTGGGTGGCACTTGGAGCGACTACCCGCGCGCCTACCAGATCTGGTTCGTGCGCGAGCTGTTCCGTGCGCTCAACGACTGGCCCATTGCGGACGAGGTACTACGCCGACGTTACGGCAGCTACCGAGAGCAGGGACTCACGAACGACACCACACGGCTGGCAGCCTTCGTCGCACCTCAGCAGGCCCTGGTCGACCGGGGCGAGAAGAGCTACAACGACGCGCTGCGCGACCTCTACCGGGAAAGCCGCCCCCACCAGGCTGCGGCCAAGCGCATGGGCGCGACCCTGGACGGGCTTGCGACGGAGCAGCTGCGCAACGAGTGCGCTTCCCACCGCGTCGTGGGCCTGGTGATAGAGACGCGCCCGGACCTGATAACGCCTGCATCACTCACGCTGTTTCGGCAGTTGGGCTGCACCAAGATCCAGATGGGCATCCAGTCCACCCGCCAGGAGACCCTGGACGCCAACGGACGCCGGACAAGCATCGAACAGGTCAGGCGGTCCTTCTCGCTCATTCGCCTCTTTGGCTTCAAGATACACGCCCACCTGATGGTGAACCTGCTGGGCTCCACACCGGAATCCGACAAGGAGGACTTCCGCACCTTCGTGAGCGACCCCGGCTTCCTTCCCGACGAGATCAAGCTCTATCCCTGCGCGCTGGTCGCAGGTACGAGGCTGGTCCGTCTCTTCGAGCGGGGCGCATGGCGCCCCTACGACCGAGAGGAGCTTGTCGACGTGCTCGCGAGCGATGTGCTGGCCACGCCACCGTACGTCCGCATCTCGCGCATGATCCGCGACATCAGCGCGGGAGACATACTGGTGGGCAACAAGCACACCAACCTGCGCCAGATGGTCGAGGGTCAGATCCGGCGCGACGGGACGGCGAAGGGCGTACGCGAGGTTCGCTTCAGGGAAATCTCGCTGGACGCCGTCGACCTGGGTTCCCTGGCCCTGGACGACGTCACGTACCAGACCGCCGTCACGGACGAGCACTTCCTGCAGTGGGTCACGCCCGAGGGACGCATCGCGGGCTTTTGTCGGCTGTCGCTGCCACACTGGAGGGAGCTTGCTGCAAGCGACGCGACCGCAGCGGCAGGCGGCGCAACGTCGGTCGAGAGGGACGAGGCCGATGTTGATGGGGGCGCCGACGTGCAGGCCGGAGTGCGGGCCAGCGAGCTGCCAGTCGAGCCCGGCGAGGCCATGATCCGCGAGGTCCACGTATACGGCCAGGCCGCCCGCCTGGGAAAGGCGGATGCTGCGGCCCAGCACCAGGGGTTGGGCCGCGCGCTCGTGGAACGCGCCTGCGGCATCGCCCGCAGCGCGGGGTACACACACGTCAACGTCATCAGCTCCGTGGGCACGCGCGCGTACTACCGGCGTCTGGGGTTTGCGGACGTGGGGCTGTACCAGCGCAGGAGTCTATAGGACGTCGAGAGGCGCTCGGTGGATACCGGTCTACGATCAGCTCACTGATCGGACTCGCGGCGGGGACGCCGATAAGTCTGCCGCTTCTCCCTGCAGGGGCGACTCGCGAGGCGTCGCACGTCCGTTGGCCTGATGGTTGCAGGCCCCTCTCTCGCCGCACCATCATTCGTGCAGTTGTCCAGCATGGACATGTTTGCTGGCACGATCGCATCCACCAGTGTGGGCATGTTCGCAATACCGGCCGGTCCTGCACTCGCGTTGGGCTCGACGCTTTTCGCCACGGGAGCGTCGCTGCGGCTGGAGGAATGACCGACACCCTGGCTCAGCGTCATGGGCTATCCGATCGAGAAAAGCTGGTATTGAGGGAGATGCTGGATGGATCCACTGTGAGGGGAACGGGCGAATCCCTTGGCCTTTCGATGGGAACCATCGGCACATACCGATCAAGAATCTATAAGAAGCTCGGGTCAGAAGTGCCAGCGGCGCGATTGCGCTTGCAAAGACAGCCATTCAGGAAGACGAGCATGTCGCAGCAGGTGGGCAAACGAGTGCCGAGAGAAACCTCAGTAGCAGACGGCCCCTTGCCCGTAAAGCCCGCCTTGCCATTTCAATCATCGTCCTTCTCCTTTCCTCGCTGCCCCTCGACGCCGTAGCATGGCTGCAAAGGGATGTGGGGTGGCGCGGAATGGCTTTCACTGCTCGCACAACTGGTTGTATTTGGATTGGCTGAAAGCAGGTTAGCCTTCCTCGGCATCTGGGGATGGTTTGTCTGTCTTGTCTTGGGTTTGGGCGCAGCCCACGTTCTCGCACCAAGGCATGTCAGCCGTATCCGACGCCTTCCCTTCGCGGCAAGCGCCATCATGTTCTCCATAGCAGGCTTCCTGATAGCGTTGTGCACAGGGACAGTGGCCGTCGAGGCCGCTATTGCGGACTCCCACACCTTCGTCTCCGTTGCTTTGGCGCTATTCTCTGCCGTGCCGCTGATATGCCTCATCATGACGCGAGAGTCTGACGCCATCCCATTGGAAAGGCTCTGCGCCGGAGAAAATGTCGCCACCATTGCCGACGGGCTTTGTTTGGCCCGCAGCACAGTGGCGACGTACAGGAAGAGCGTCTACCGAAAGGCTGGCGTGCACTCTCAGTGCGAGCTCGTCACTCTTGTCGGAAGTGAGCGAAGTGAGCGCTTGTCGGAAGTGAGTACTTTTTCGGCCTTTCCAGGGACACTTCGCATCCATCAGACGCATATCTCCGAGATCTCCGCAGGTACAGGAGTTGCCAAAATTATCCGAAGTGAGTACCGGTGCACACTTCGGATAATCACGACGCGTGCGGGGCCCGCCGCACGCGAGGCCCGCCGCGCCCC
>ERZ773005.872-NODE-872-length-18824-cov-3.788854_pt1 | contig 18824 bp, 14 predicted proteins | sample MGYA00580666_ERZ773005 | MGnify/ENA primary metagenome ERZ773005 (study PRJEB29015, sample SAMEA2737999) | human oral metagenome | biome: human oral; feature: human-associated habitat; material: dental | place: China | collected 2061 ...
CGAGGCGCTTGAGGTCTGCGGCGAGCCCGCCGTAGGGCGGCATCCCGCCTTTGACACGGTCGATGTTGAGGGTGAGGAAAATGTCGAGGGCGCGTTCGGGTTCGTAGCGTTCGCACAGGGTTTTCGACTCGTTCGTCAGTTCTTTAGCGGTGATGGCCCCGGCGAGGGCGAATTCGAGGAAGGCCTTGGAGTTACGGTCTTCATCGACCTTGAGGCTGTGGACGCGCTCGGCTTCACGCGCTTTGGAGAAGTACTGGGCTGCGTAGACGCGGTTGTCGAGGCGCAAGAAGATGCGGGCGGCCTCTTCGAGGAAGGTCGGAAGGAAATGCGGGGCGGAGTCGCCGAGCATTTTCGCCAGCTCGTCGAGGAGAAGCTTCGCATTTCCGGGCTTGGATTTGGCGGCTTTGGCGGCACGCTGCAGGTCGCCGACGAGGTTGAGGGCGTGGCGCGCATTTTTCGGGTCGTGGATGATCGGCCAGGCGGGGAAGCCGATGGCGCGTTGACGCACGCGACCGATAGGGGTTTTTTGCCCGGGTGTGAAGCCGAGGGAAGTGAGGGTGATGTCCTCAACTTCGCCGAGGGCGTCGGGGGTGAGGCGCACGACGGTGCGCCCCTCAAGGGCGGGGTGGGTGTAGGAGTGGGCCGAGGCGGGGATAGTTCCGGGGACGTCTGAGGAGATGATGCCACCGAGTTCGGCGGCTCGAGCTGGGGTGATCATGAGGGGTCCTTCAGGGCGTGTGCGCACGAGGAGAAACGGGGTGCGGGGTTGGGGCGATCGTGTTCGGGGTGCGAGCCTCGCTCAGGGGCGAGATTCATCGTCGATGACGCGTCCGGCGTAGATGTGGGCGGCCATGCGCACGCCTTCGGAGTAGGCGATGGGGCCGACCTCGCCGATGCGGATGACGTGGTCGTCGCGCACCCAGTGCAGGTCGCCGGTTTCCGTTTCGGCCTCGGGACTGTCCGCGCCGATCCAGTAGCGGGCTGTGACGAGGGCGCCGTCCTCGTAGACCGGACAGGTCGAGTAGCCACCGGAGACTTTGAAGCCTGCGGCGGTGGCGCGTCCTGCGGCGTAACGCAGTTGTTTGAAAGAGCCACCCGACCAGGTGTTGAGTTCGAGCGCTTCGGCCTTGGCGGGGTCTGCGCGGTGGACATCGCGGAAGAGCTGGTCGAAGCGTTGGGAAATGCCGAGTTCTGCTGCGAATTCTCGCAGCTCGTCGAGGTCGGCGAGGGCAGCGGGGTGGGGGATGAGGACGGCTTCGTCGCTGATGCGTGCAGACTCCCCGTCGAGGTCAACGACGCCGAGCGCATCTAAGTGTGCGGCGCGCAAGAATCCGGCGACCTCTCCGTCCGGGGTGGAGACGACGAGGTCAGTGAGCCAGGATCTCCATGCTTCATCGGGCCAGACGGCAGCCAGGAGGCTTCGGGGAACGGGAAGGGAACGCAAGAACCAGCGTTCGACGGCCTCCCCGACCTCGAGCTCGTGCTGGTGGAGGAAGATCAGGGTCGAATCGAGGTCTTCCCAGACTTGAGTTTTCTTCGCGGCCGCGGGCACAGATTTGAGAGTTTTGCCTTTGTCGTTGCGGGCGACGATCTTGCCGTCCTCGATACTGAGTTCGTGACCGGTTCCGGTCGGGATCCACTCCATCGGGGTCCTTCCTCGCGGCGCCTTTGCGGTGTGCGATGGATGAGTCTTCGCGGTGCGGGTCGCGCAGGGCGAAGGGGTCGTATTGTGCCGGATAGGGGCCATGCCCTGCGTGAAGGGGGGCCATATTGTGCCCGAGCAAAGTCATGTCATGCCTGTTCGGCGGGGATTTTCGGAGTATATGTAGCGGCGGGAGGGGCGGTCAAGGACCTTGCTCTCTCAAGGTCTCAGGGGTACCGCATCGCTGGATTCTCCGCGTGGATCTTGCCGTTCGGCGCGCCTGTGCGCCGGGTGTTCCACATACTCTCGAGTGTGTGGGGCGGTTACGACTGTGCAGCGGGCCTGGGGCGCGCGCTGAACTCCAATCTTCTCAATGCGCCCGGCTGAGGGGAGAGTACGGCTGAGGGCAGGCGGCGAGGTCAGCTGGGGGCGGGGTGGAGAGCGCGGCTGAGGGTGGGCGGAGAGGCCGAGCCCGCCTGTGAAGAGCGCCGCTAAGATCGAGGGCATGACGCTGCACCTGCACGACTCGAAAACGGCCCGACTCCAGCCCCTCACCCCGGTGACTCCCGGACACGTGGGGATTTACTTGTGCGGGGCCACCGTGCAGGGCTCGCCCCACGTCGGCCACCTGCGGGCCGCCGTCGCCTTCGACTCCCTCGTCAGGTGGCTGCGCCGCTCGGGCATGGAGGTCACCTACGTGCGCAATGTGACCGACATTGACGACAAGATCCTCAATAAGTCCGCGCAGGCGCAGGTCCCCTGGTGGGCGTGGGCGTACCGCTACGAACGCGAATTCACTCAGGCCTACGAGACCCTGGGCGTACTGCCCCCGAGCTATGAGCCTCGAGCCACCGGGCACATCCCCGAGCAGATCGACTTGGTGCGCCGCCTCATTGAGCGCGGCCACGCCTACGACGACGGACGCGGCAATGTCTACTTCGAGGTGCACAGCCAGCCCGACTACGGTTCCCTGACGCGCCAGCGCCTCGCCGATATGCGCACCACCGAGGACGAGGCCCAGATCGACGCGGCCCTCGAAGCGGGCAAACGCGACCCCAGGGACTTCGCCCTGTGGAAGTCCACGAAGCCCGGCGAACCTGAAACCGCATCCTGGGAGTCCCCCTGGGGTCAGGGCCGACCCGGATGGCATCTCGAATGCTCCGCCATGGCCAGGCGCTACCTCGGTGAGGAGTTCGACATTCACGGCGGCGGCATCGACCTGCGTTTCCCCCACCACGAGAACGAGCAGGCTCAATCGCATGGCGCCGGCTGGGGTTTTGCCCGCCTGTGGGTTCATAACGCGTGGGTGACGACCAAGGGCGAGAAGATGAGCAAGTCCCTCGGCAATGTCCTCTCGATCGGCGCACTCACCAAGGATTTCCCTGCCGTCGCGGTCAGATGGGCCCTGTCCACCGTGCATCACCGCTCCGCAATCGAATGGGGCGAGGAGACTCTTCCCGCCGCTGCAGCCGCCTGGTCGAAATTCTCAGGCTTCGTGGAGAGGTCCATCGACCTCGCCGGTGAAGCCTGCGCCGAGGAGATCCTTCTGCCAGCCTCTGAACTTCCCGAAGGCTTCGCCACCGCCATGAACGACGACCTCAATGTCGCGGGAGCGCTCGCGGTCATCCATGAGCACATGAAGGCGGGCAACACGGCCATTGACGAGGGCGACAAGACGCTCGTCCGTCAAGAGCAGGTGCTCGTCCGCTCCATGCTTGACGTCCTCGGCCTTGATCCGGCTTCGGATCAGTGGCGCGGGGGACTTGGCGCGGGAGGGGCCGAGGGTTCTGCCGAGCATGAGGCCCTGGATGCTCTGGTTCGTGCCCTCATTGAAGAGCGCGCTCAGGCGCGCGCCGACAAGGACTGGGCTCGTGCGGACGCTTTGCGGGATCGACTCACCCAGGCCGGGATCGCCGTCGCCGACGGCCGCGAGGGCGCGAGCTGGAGGCTGGGCTGAAGCCTGAGACGGTGTTGTGAGGGAGGGGTGACCCGTCGAAACTTGGGCTGTCGTATTCGATGTTTCGATATGGAGTGCCAGAGTCAGAGTTCATCAGTGGTTGTTGCGGTTCTCAAACGGAGTGACGAAACGTAACGCTGTCTCTGGGTGAAAGCTGAGCCGCGCCCACGATGACGGTGAGGAATATCGTTCGTCAGGACGATGTGGCCGTCATTTCCTTCTTGTTTTTCCCGAATCTGCGTCAGGAGGAAGACTTGGCGACGTTCTCCGCGGGTGATGCTCCATGTTGGGAGACCATGAGTGAGAGTCTCGCGGATCACTTGTCCGAGCCTGCGTTCGAGTGGATCCTCTGATGCCTCAAGTCGAGTGGAGTTCTCATCAGTGAAGGCAACACCATCGAAGCGCTTGATGATTGCGGGAACTTGTCGATGAATGTGTTGCTTCTCGTAGAATGCGATGTGCTCACAGTCACGAAAGAAGCGACCTTCTTGGCATGCGTAGATTGACAGGCGCTCATACATTGACCAGGCTTCGATTCCTGCGGCGACAACGACCGTGTCAATATCGACTTTCGGCCGTTCGTCATAGATCTCGCGCCAACGGGAGTTTTGGCGCATCCAATCGGCATACGGTTGCGAGAGCAATTCGGCAAGCTCGAAGACCGCACTCATAGCGTTGGGGACATCGAAGGCTCTGAGATAGTTGTGGTGGGCGACGCGGTTGCGGGTCTGACGGATTCTATCTGCGAGCTTCGCGACTTCTGAGCGGTCGGGTGTCTTACCTGTGAGGGGATTCTTAAAGCACCTGCTAAGAGACCTTGTCCACAGTGTTCCTTCGTAGCGCGGTTTGAGCAGCGAACACCAGAACCCAAGAGTGAGCTCGGCGACGATACGGTGGCGCGAATCGCTACGGCGGCGTTGAGACAGCCGTTCTCTAGCGCGAGTGATGTCGTTGCGCGCTTGTTCTGTCAGTCCGATTTCATGTTGAAGAAACCAGGGGATTCCTCGTTCCGTTTCGTGGAAATACTCGCTGAGATTCTTGTCCAGCGTGTTCCGTAGAAGTACTTCTAGATGACCGATCGCCGTGAAGCATTCAGTGGCGAGGCGCGCGTTCCAGTTGTAGAGATCAATGGCCTTAGGCAGCGCGTCTTCTCCCTCGAACTCACGGAGGAACTCTTCGAGTCTGGGTGCACTGAGCGCATCGCGAAGAGCTTCAACGTGGAGGGAGGAGAGTTCGACAGCTTTCATAAAATTATCCTATACTTGCAAGCGAGCGCCCCGGGTAGGCCTCTGGTTTCTTATCCATGTCCCCGGGGCTTTGGCATACGTGAATCGGGCCGCAATGGCCGCTTCGGAGTGCCGGGTCAGCGCCGGGCCCCGCTAGGCTGAATCGGATCAGGCGCGCCGGGAGGCGCTCGCGACGAAGAAGGACGAACACGATGGCTGGAAACGACGGGCGCCGCGGAGCCGTGCGCAAGCCAGGCTCGAAGAAGGGCGCGAAAGTCGGGACGGGCGGACACTCGCGCCGTCGCCTCGAAGGCAAAGGCCCGACGCCCAAGGCCGAGGACCGCGCCTACCATCCGGCTCATAAGCGCAAGATGCAGCGTGAGGCGCGCGAAGCTCAAGAGGCCGCGATCGCCCGCGCGCGCGCGAAGAGCTCCATCAAGATCGCCCCAGGCCATGAGCTTATCGCCGGGCGTAATCCCGTCGCCGAGGCTGTGCGCGCCTCCGTCCCGATTGAGCGCGTCTTCGTCCTCGACAATGTCAAGGATGACCGTGTTGAAGAGGTCATCCGCCAGGCCGCGCACCTGGGGGCCCCGGTGTTCGAGGTGACGCGCCGCGATCTTGATGTTGCGACCGATGGGGCTGTCCATCAGGGTGTCGCGATCGAAGTGCGAGGCTACGAGTACGCGCAGGTCAATGACCTGATCGTGGGTTCTTTGCAGCAGCTGGGCACGCCGCTGCTCGTCGCCCTCGACCAGGTGACGGACCCGCATAACCTGGGGGCGGTCCTGCGCTCGGCGGGCGCTTTCGGCGCGGACGGGGTCATCATCCCCGAGCGTCGCAGCGCGGGAGTGAACACGACGGCGTGGAAGGTGTCGGCGGGTGCGGCTGCTCGCGTGCCCGTGGCGAGGGCGACCAACCTTGTGCGAGCGCTTGAGGACTGCAAGCGCGCCGGTTTCTTCGTCGTCGGACTCGACGGTGGTGGTGACGCTGAGCTGCGCGACCTGTCTTTGGCCACATCCCCGCTGGTCGTCGTCACAGGGGCCGAGGGCGCGGGGCTGTCCCGTTTGGTGCGCGAAACCTGCGATCAGATCGTGTCGATCCCGATCTCCTCGGCGGTCGAATCCTTGAATGCTGCGGTCGCCACGGGGATCGCCCTCTACGAGGTCGCCTCGCTTCGGGCTGGGGAATAGGGGTGTAGCGAACGCGTGGAATGAGGACGCGTCTTCACAGTCGGAGTTCGCTTTCTTTTGGGAGTGTTGTTGTGGCAAGTGTCCGACTTGTATCCGCCGAGTCACCGTTGTAACTCCAGGCTCACGCCGACAGCGGGGAGAGCAGGCCCACTCGTCTTGGCAGTGAGGGTAGCGGGGGCGTTTGAACCCCGGATATCCTGTGATGGCCCCGGATTCGGGGATGACCCGACTAGTGGTGTTGGGATTTTTTTGTTCCCCGCGTGAGCGGGGTTGGTCACGGCAGGCGATCACGCAGGGGTCGCCTAGCCTTTGTTTCCCGCGAGAGCGGGGGTGCTTGTCCTCTTTAAAGGTCTTCATGCAACCAGCATAACACTAGTGGAGTTGGGATAATTAAGGGCTCTTGACAGGCCTTCTTTTTGGTGTTGAGATATGAGCAGATGATTCGAAAGTCGAGCAAGCTGCTCAGTGAGGAGGTGTGCCGTGGTGAGAATGGCATCGAAGAAGGGGGCTGCATCCATTGTTCCCCGATCCCCTCGACGCGGAGTCCAGTTCGCAGATGCGGATCAGTCTCTGACTGACGCTGCGTTGTCCGAAGTTGCAAGGAGCTTTTGGGCTAAGAGCGGCGGACAGGGGTCAGAGATGTGGCTGTCGCTCGCGCAGCATCTCATGGACGCGTCCGATGTCGCGGCAGTTCTCTTCGATGAATACGCCGCTCCGGAGGTGCGGAGCCTCATGGCTTCCGTGTGGGACGGCAACGAGGCCCGCGCACGGTCGATGCTGCGATTCCTTGCTGGAGTTCACGATGTCGGCAAAGCCTCGGCGGCATTCTCATCGCAGGTTCCTTCCCTCGCCTCTTTCCTTTCGGACTTCGGAGTGGACGTGCCGCATTGGAAGGATCTTCCAGATCGGAAGAGCCTCCCTCACGGTTTCCTCAGCTACTTCGCCCTCGTCGATGCGATCGAGGACGGGGGCGGTGCCCGCGGCAGAGCGACGCAGTGGGCTGCGCTCGTCGCCGTTCACCACGGCCGTTATCCCAATCCTTCCGCAATGGACAAGGCGAGGAGAGTCCTTCTCCTTGTGGAGGGGCGACAACAGCAGAGTGTCTGGTCGAAGGGGCGGCGTGAACTCATTGAATGGATGGCGAGGAGAACAGGTGTCGTCTTGAACTCTTCGGAGCCGAGCGAACTACCGCGACTGCCGATCGCTGTCGCTTCCGCCTATGGTGCTCTTATCGTCATGGCGGACTGGCTCGCCTCGAATGAGGAGTTCTTTCCTCTCTTCCTTCGAGACAGTCGCGGTGAGTCGATGAGTCCCTCGGCTCAGATTCAACGGGTACGGGGCGGTATGGGGCGTGCTCAGATGCCGCGTCCGCTCCGAATTGAGGACGGTGCCCCGGTGGATATCGAGGCCTCATATCGCCGTCGTTTTTCGTGGGGTGAGGATACACATCCGACAAAAGCGCAGTTGAGGGCCGTGGCTATTGCTGAGACCGAAGACCCTGACCTGATGATTGTCGAAGCTCCTCCCGGATCGGGCAAGACTGAGCTCGCATTTTCTGTTGCAGAGCGAATGGTGCGGATGCGGGGCCTTCAAGGAGTGATGATCGCCCTGCCGACCCAGGCGACGACGAACGCCATGTTCGAGCGTGCCGAGACCTGGCTGTCGAATCTCCTTGGAGATGAACCCCAAAGACTTGGGATCCACCTTGCGCATGGGAAGAACGATCTCAATGAAGAGTTCGTCCGCCTCCTCGCAAAGGACTCTGCGCCGCTAGAAGTTTTAGACGAAGAAGAAGGGACGAGTGGTCTGTTCGCCAACCGCTGGATGGCAGCCCGCTGGCGCTCAACTCTTTCTCCCGTCGTCATTGGAACGATCGATCAGGTTCTGCTCGCAGCATTGAAGTCCAGGCATGTTCTGATGCGCCATCTCGGTCTCCTCGGAAAAGTTGTCATTCTCGACGAAGTGCATGCTGCGGATGCCTATATGGAGATCTATTTGGAGTCCGCACTTGCATGGCTCGGCGCGTTCGGTGTTCCTGTTGTGCTCCTTTCCGCTACTTTGCCATCCGCGCGTCGACAAGCACTGATCGCCGCTTATCGACGAGGACGAACCGGTGAGGAAGCGGGGGAGATGAAGGAACTTGAGGGCGACATCGGGTATCCGGTCCTCACGATCCTTAAGGACAAAGGGACGAACATACGAAGTGAAGTAGTCCGCGACGAGGGCGAGGAGACCAGGAAGGTCATTCGGCCACTCGAAGCGGGTGATGAGGGGCTTGCAGACTTCATCGATTCCCGTCTCGCTTCGGGCGGCTGTGCGGTAGTCATCAGGAACACCGTTGGTGATGCGCAGCGGACCTACGACGCAATGCTCCAACGTTTCGGGGAAGAATCCACGACGCTGCTGCATTCTCGGTTCCTTGCGTGCGATCGAGCGCAACGAGACGAGCAGATGCTCGCGTTGTTTGGGAAAGGATCTTCGCGTAGGCCGAAGAAACATGTGGTCGTCGCGACTCAGGTGATTGAGCAGAGCCTCGATGTCGACTTCGACCTCATGATCACGGATCCGGCGCCGATGGATCTCGTTTTGCAGAGAATCGGACGTCTACATCGTCATTCGGGCCGTGCGAGGCCCGCGCTTCTTCAAGAAGCCGAGTGCTTCGTCCTCGTCGATCAATCGGGTGATGGAGCATGGGGATTCTCGCAGGGGACGGAAGCCGTGTACGGGAAGTCGCGGGTTTTGAGGATGCTTGCGATCCTCCACGATCACAATGCTGAGATCGTCCTTGAAAAGGCGGGGGACTTTGCTTCCTTCACTCAACTCGCCTACTCAAATACTCCCGTCGGACCGAGTTCGTGGCAGCCGTCTCTCAAAGAGGCCTCGCGTGTTGATCAGGCTGAGACGAATAGAGTAACCGAGAAGGCGAAAGTATGGTCCTTTGACCCGGCAAGGGTCTCGACGTGGACGGGTGAAGCGCTGCTGCGAGAGTTTGCCGGAGAAGCGGCGACGGGAGAGATCAGCGACCCGAAAACAGGGCTCGCGGCCCGCCCGGCGGTGAGGGATGCTGAGGATCAGATTCCGGTGCTCATCATTCCCATCAATCCGGAGTACGGCGGGGCAGTGACTCCTCCCCCATGGCAAGAGGCCGAGGGGGAGCCGACCCTCATTGATGTCTCCGTGTGGCCTTCGCCGTCAATGGTCTCGCGAATCCGCACGTGGAGCGTGTCGCTTCCCCCTTGGCAGTTCCGAGAGAGGGGAGAAAACATTGATGATGCGGTGGACGCAGTTGCCTGTGCCCTCTGGGATGATCCTCGTATGCGGGAGTGGGGCTTCCTCGAGCATCCGCTTCTGCGTGGCGAATTGGTGCTTCCGATGCGCAGAGTTGACGAGCACTCACAACGTTTGGAAACGACGATTAGAGGTCGACGAGTGGTGTATACGAATCAACGAGGATTAGAGGTGCAGGCCTGATGAGTGAACTCGACTTTAACCTTCTCGACGAAGCGTGGATTCCCGTTCTCATGGTCGACGGAACTGCGCGAAGCATGGGGATCAGGGAGGTCTTTCATGAAGCGGGGGCGATTCGCGACATCGCGTGTGAGCTGCCGACTTTGAATATTGCAATTGAAAGGCTCTTGCTTGCGATCTGCTATCGCACACTTGATGTTCCGGATGTGGAATCCTGGTTGGATCTTTGGGACAAGGGTGTCCCTGAAGAGCCCATTCAGGAGTACCTCGATAGGTGGCACGACAGGTTCTTCCTCTTCGAAGGCAGGTACCCCTTCATGCAGGCCCCGGACCTTCGGACGGCGAAGGATACCGTCTCTTCCTTGGACAAGATCATTGCGGATGTCCCCAATGGTGAGCCTTTCTTCACGACGCGGAACGGTGAAGCGATTCGGAACATTTCCGCAGCAGAAGCTGCACTGTGGCTTCTGCACGCTCAGACCTTCGACCCTGCCGGAATCCGCTCTGGGGCAGTGGACGATCCGGAGACGAAAGGAGGGAAAGGATATCCGATTGGCCCCTCTTGGACGGGACAACTGGGACTCGTCATCCTCAAGGGAGAAACCTTGGATGAGACCCTCGTGCTGAACCTCGTCCCCTTTGAACGCTCCGGACTGAGAGGGCCCGCCAGCACAGGACCGAAAGGAGCCTGCTCCTGGGAGGTCAATGACGTGGAGACGGGACTGCGGCGCAACTATGCCGAGAACCCGGATCCCGATGGGTACTCGGTTTCGCGATTGCTTACCTGGCATTCTCGACGAGTGCGCCTAATCGGTAGCCGAGACGGCGTGACAGGAGTCGTTCTTACTCAAGGGGATCGGCTCAATCCGCAGAACATGCACCTCTACGAGCCGATGAGTCTGTGGAGATACTCGATGCCGCAGTCGAAGAAGGCCCGAATCGCGACTTACATGCCCCGTAAGCATGATCCGGCGAGGGCTTTCTGGCGTGCTCTACCTGGCGCTCTTCCTTTCACGCAGAAGGTGAAGGGCGCTGATAGGGGACAGTACGACATGTTCCTCCAAAGCGATATCTTGCGCTTCCATTCGAGTGAGGATCTTCGTGGTGTCGCGACCGCTTACCCGATTCGTTTTCAGATGGAAGCGATCGGTGTGACCTATGGTTCCAATGAAGCCGTTATCGACGATATCTATCACGATGCTCTTGCTTTGGCTTCTGTGCTCCTAGAACCGGGTGAAGGCGGGCTCGGCGACATTGTCAAGCAGTCTGTTGAAGACGTGGAGTCCGTCGCTCTAGTTATCGGCAATCTGGGGGCGAACATTTCTCGGGCTTCAGGAGAAAGAGGGGATGGGGCCGGCGACGCGGCGCGCGACCGAGCGAAGGAGCGTTTCTTCTCTCTCATCGATGATCCCTTCAGACAGTGGCTCTCCAGCATCGGCCCCTCTTCCGATCCGCTTGCCGAGCGTGCACGCTGGTCCGCCGAACTTCGTCGCATCGCACTGAGAACGTCTGAGGAACTACTGAGTCGAGCATCTGAATCCGCAGTCCGAGGACGCGACGTGGGAGGTTCCTATATCAGTGTGGGAATCGCGGAGAACTACTTCATGAAGAAGCTGAATGAGATCGTGCCGTCGAAGCGGACGGCGCAGAAGGGAATGGGGGAATGACAGAGGAATCTCGGGCGCAGATATCGGTGCCCACTAGAGATCTTGGTAGTCCCGAGGATGTGCGGAATCGTGTTCTTTCGGTGATCGCACGGCTGAAAGGCCACAATCCCTTTGCGATAGCTGGACGGGCGCAGTTGCGTTCAGCTCTGGGTAAGAACGTCGGTGAGGTGCCCTCAGTGTGGGCGTACACTCTCGAGTCTGGGGACGAGCGCCAGATCGGGAATGAAGCGACCCAGGGTGAGCTTGCAGTTCATGCGGCGCTCACGCTGTGGGCGATGCATCAGGGATCGCACGACACGTCGATGCATATGCGAAGCCAGCGGGGGGCGACGATCGGTGCTTCCGCTCGAAGGGTCGCGGTCTCAGGAGCATCGGATAATCGTTGCCCGGAAGAGCACCCGATCTACCGCCGTTTGTGTGCGATGATCTCCGCTCAAACTTTCGATGCGCTCGTCACTCACGCTCGGGGCCTTGTGAGCGTCATGTCATCAGCGGACGTTCAAATCGATTACGGACGCCTCGCTTCTGACTTCTACTCGTGGCAGAATCCTCGACTCCGCTCCAGAGTCGTACGCCAATGGGGTCGAGACTTCGCGCGTACGCCCCTGTCTGAAGACGGCGTGGCCGGAGGCAACGTCGTAGACCTTGAACCAATTCAATCCGAATCTGCAATTCCCCAAGACTGAAAGGACCGACTTCCATGGCTCGCTACATCGACATCCACATTCTCCAGACTTTGCCTCCGTCCAATCCGAATCGGGATGACACTGGCGCTCCGAAGACCGCGACTTTCGGTGGGGCACGCCGTATGCGCATCTCTTCGCAGGCCATCAAGCGTGCGACGAGGCTCGACTTTGAACAGTCGCTTCCGGATGGTAATCGTGGCATTCGGACGAAACGAATCGTCGAGCTGCTGCGCGACGTGATTGTTGAGAAGAGGGCGGATCTTGAGGATCGTGCTACCCAACTCGCAGAACTCGCGCTGACCGAAATCGGCTTCAAGATCTCCGACCCGAAGGGTAAGAAGACTGAACAGCAGATGAAGGAGGCGGGATTCCTCGTCTTTTTGTCTGCCAAACAGGTTGAACATGTCGCAGAGGCGGTTATTTCTGTCGCCGAAGAAGACGATGTAAAGAAGGCGTTTAAGGCGTTGAAGCCGAAATCACTCGTTGACACTGAACACTCTGTGGACATCGCTCTCTTCGGTCGTATGGTGGCCGAGCCGAACTCTCTCAACGTCGATGCCGCCTGCCAAGTTGCTCACGCACTCGGCGTCGGACAAGTCGAGTCTGAATTCGACTACTTCACGGCGGTCGATGATGCCAAGAGCAACGATGATGATGCCGACGAGGGCGCTGGGATGATCGGTACGATCGAATTCGCCTCGGCGACTCTCTACCGGTATGCGACGATTAACGTTGATCTCCTCGTTGAAAACCTCGGTTCCCTTGAGGTTGCAGAGCAAGCGATTGAGATCTTCATCGGGAGTTTTCTGCGTTCGATGCCAACGGGCAAACTTACGACCTTCGCGAATCGAACCCTCCCGGACGCTGTTCTCATCCAGGTGCGCGACGACCAGCCGATCAACCTTGTCGGGGCCTTCGAATCTCCAGTTCGTCCAGATCGTGACGGTTTCGTCGCGCCCGCAGTCGAGCAGTTCGTCGCGTTCGAGCGTGAATTGGAGGAAGGAAGCGGTATGAAGCCGTTGTCTTCCTTCGTCTCGTGGACCACTTCGCGTGCAGTGGCTTTCGCGGAGCTTGGACAAAGGGTTCCGCTGGCAGAGCTCGGCACTACGGTTGTGCAATCAATTCGGGACGCTCGATGAGCAAGATCCTCATCTTGAGGCTCGCTGCACCCATGCAGTCATGGGGGGCATCGAGCCGATTCACGCAGCGTGGCACGGAAGCGTTTCCGACGAAAAGCGGAATAGTTGGTCTTCTCGCGGCTGCTGAGGGAAGACGCCGAAGCGACCCAATCGAAGACCTTGCAGGTCTGAGAATCGCGGCGCGTATCGACCAACCCGGTGAGCTCCTCAGGGATTTCCACACGGCGCATAGGGGTGGTGTGCCGATGCCTCTTTCTGATCGCTTCTACATCTCCGATGGTGTTTTCGTCGCTTTCATTGAGGGAGAAGACAATCTGATTGATGCTCTCCTTCATGCGATTCAGCGTCCAAAATTCCCCTTGTTCCTTGGAAGACGGGCATGCCCTCCGGCTCTCCCACTCCTTCTCGAGAGCCGGAGTGGGACGATGTGGTCCGCAATCACAGAACTCCCTTGGCAGGCAGCGCGCTTTCACCAGAGAAAATATAAGACGCTGGAGACGGTGAGCCTACGAGTCGTAGCTGATGAGGGGATCATTCCCGGCAGAATCGATTCGACGAGGACGATTCAGGACGTTCCTCTCAGCTTCGCTTCCGAGCGAAGGGAATACGGAATCCGAAACATTGACGAGGCCAGGGTCGATCTTCCCAATCCGGAGTATGTTCCCGTGGTGCCTTCACAGTTGTCTGCAGGAATCTCCCACGATCCGATGGAGGTGATCTGATGTACCTGACCCGGGTGTATCTGAACCCATATCGAAGAGGGTGCAAGTTCCTCATTTCTTCACCACAGAGGATGCATGCAGCTGTGCTCGCAAGCTTTCCTCCGGGGAGTATTCCCAGCTCTAGTGAGGGACGTGTCCTCTGGAGGATTGATCGTCCCCCAAAGACCTCCCGTTCTACGAATGAGAATAGCCCTACGATCGCTCTTTACATTTCGAGCCCAGTTGCCCCGGATCCAGCAGCCATCGTTGAACAAGCCGGATATGAGGTCAATGGGAGTGTTGTGGTCAAGAGAACAGATGACTTCCTGGACTCACTGCGGGAGGGGCAGCTGTGGTCGTTCCGAGTCACGGTTAATCCCACCTTTCGACGTGCCGGGCAAGAGGACGAGAAGGGCCGGAAGAAAGTGCTTGCACATGTCACCGTCGCACAGCAAACTCAATGGTTCCTCGACCGCGCTGTACCGAATGGCTTCGAAATTCCTCTCATGAGTGAATTCGGAGGGGATGTCTCTCGGACGTTGAGTGCAGATGGGGGACTTGTGGGAAGCGATGCTCCCTTTATTGGGCTTGTCGAACGTCGCAGCGAGCGTTTCCGACGTAACCACGATGAACGAGTAGACATGGTTGCTTTGCAGTTGGCAACGTTCGAAGGCAAACTGCGAGTCACTGATCCCGACCTGCTGAGACATGCTCTCGTCAACGGAATTGGCAGGGCAAAAGGGTACGGTGCAGGGCTCTTGTCTTTGGCGCGAGCATGACAGGCTTTCCTGGAATTCGCCCCCCGGACCCGAAGGACCTTCTTCGGGTCCGGGACCGCCTAACTTTCCTTTACATCGAGCGCTGTGTCGTGCATCGCGACTCGAACGCAATCACCGTAACTGACCGGAGAGGTGTGGCTCATATCCCTGCTGCGGCACTATCGGTTCTCATGATCGGCCCGGGCGTCCGGATCACGCATAGTGCGGTCTCCTTACTCGCTGAAAGTGGGGCGACCGCTGTGTGGGTCGGAGAGAACGGCGTTCGTTATTACGCTCATGGTGTACCACCATCGCGTTCCTCCCGGCTTCTTGAAGCACAAGCGCGAGCGGTCAGCGACCCTCGTGCACGATTATCTGTTGCTCGTCAGATGTATCTCAAACGTTTCCATGGTGAGAATGTTGCCGACCTCAGCATGCAGCAATTACGCGGACGAGAGGGGGCTCGAGTACGCCGGATCTACAGGGAGAACTCAAGCCGTACTGGGGTCGAATGGGACGGCCGCGACTACGATCCGGACAATTTTGAGTCCGGGTCAGTGGTCAACAGGTGCTTATCTGCGGCGAATAGCGCTATGTACGGGATCATCCATGCCGTTGTCGTCGCCCTTGGCTGTTCACCAGGTTTAGGTTTCATACACACGGGCAACTATCGCTCCTTCATCTACGACATTGCTGATCTCTACAAGGCGGATCTATCGATTCCGGTTGCTTTCGATGTCGCGGCTCAACAGCTCGATACAGGAGTCGGAGAAGAAACCAGAAGACGGATGCGAAATGCCATCCGTGAAGCAAGGATTCTCGAACGTTCTGTGGCCGACATTAAAGAGCTCCTTGCACCGATGATGTTGGAAGACTCGGAGCAAGACGAAGAGCTCGCTGTCGCTGACCTGAGACTCTGGGACGACCAAGGCAGTCCTGTGCTTGCGGGCGTCTCATACGAGGAGCACTGACAGTCAATGGTTGTCGTGGTGCTTTCGGTTGTTCCTGATTCACTGCGCGGGCACGTCACTCGGTGGTTGCTTGAAATATCTCCTGGAGTCTTCGTCGGGAACCTGAACGCACGCGTGCGGGAACGTTTGTGGACAGTGATCCAGGAGAACATTGGCAGCGGACGGGCGATTATGGTCTTTCATGCGTCGAATGATCAGAGACTTTCGTTTCTGACCTTGGGTGATCCATGGGTGCCGACCGATTTTGAGGGCCTCACCCTCATGGTTCGTCCGGGTGGATATGACGATGAGAACGCGCCGGAACAACGGTCAGATCGGGGTGAGGGACACCGACGTCCCGGTATGAGCAACTTCGAGAAACGACGACGGGCGCGGCGAGGATTCCCAAGAACGGATCGACAAACGCTCTAAAATGGCAGATCATTAAGTGTGCTCCCCGCGTGAGCGGGGATGAGCCAATGGGGACAATCTGCTGGACAAGCGTCGTGATCGTGCTCCCCGCGTGAGCGGGGATGAGCCGAACGCGTAACTAGCACAGCGATTCCAAGAAGAGTGCTCCCCGCGTGAGCGGGGATGAGCCGGCGGCGATGACGGGCTCGTACTCGCGCTCAGGGTGCTCCCCGCGTGAGCGGGGATGAGCCCTACACTGCATTCTACGCTGTTCGCCTCACAGAGTGCTCCCCGCGTGAGCGGGGATGAGCCCTCCGACTTCCTCATGCTGCTCGCCCAGAACGCGTGCTCCCCGCGTGAGCGGGGATGAGCCTCTTGATGATGCGGATGACGGACGGCATGGGTTGTGCTCCCCGCGTGAGCGGGGATGAGCCGCCGCTGATTGATGGGCTCGTTGATGCGGGGGTGTGCTCCCCGCGTGAGCGGGGATGAGCCGTAGTCGTGGCCGTCGATTCATCCCATTGGCCGGTGCTCCCCGCGTGAGCGGGGATGAGCCTCCGCTCACCGGCGGCCACAAGGGCCGCACCCTGTGCTCCCCGCGTGAGCGGGGATGAGCCCCGGCGCACACACGTCCCCTGGGCATGGACCTCGTGCTCCCCGCGTGAGCGGGGATGAGCCGTGCTTTTCCCCTTTGACCCGGAAACTGGCAATGTGCTCCCCGCGTGAGCGGGGATGAGCCTCGCGTCCCACTCGACCAACGGACAAAAAGCAAGTGCTCCCCGCGTGAGCGGGGATGAGCCGGAAAACAGATGCAAGAGCTCGAACTGCGCGCCGTGCTCCCCGCGTGAGCGGGGATGAGCCGGTGCAGCAGCGCCTGGTCGAGCTCGGCTACGAGTGCTCCCCGCGTGAGCGGGGATGAGCCTTCCTTCCACGAATGCGAACATCTCCTAATAGAGTGCTCCCCGCGTGAGCGGGGATGAGCCGTCCACGCGCTTCGAGTACGCGAACAACGATTGGTGCTCCCCGCGTGAGCGGGGATGAGCCGTCTTTGTGCTCGCGGAGCTCATCCATTATGACGTGCTCCCCGCGTGAGCGGGGATGAGCCGTCGGGACGTTGGTCCAAGGTTCAGCATGATGTGTGCTCCCCGCGTGAGCGGGGATGAGCCGGCTTGCCCTCATGTTTCATCACGATGACCAAGGTGCTCCCCGCGTGAGCGGGGATGAGCCGCTCGGACGCCCGTGATGAAGGCGGTGATGACGGTGCTCCCCGCGTGAGCGGGGATGAGCCCGCCGTCGGCGGGATGATATCCCCGCTGAGGTCGTGCTCCCCGCGTGAGCGGGGATGAGCCCATTTACATTAGAGTGTACTTAGGTAAGCCTTAGTGCTCCCCGCGTGAGCGGGGATGAGCCGAGGCAGCACTTAATTGGGATGGAAGCGACAAAGTGCTCCCCGCGTGAGCGGGGATGAGCCCTGCGTCGTCTCGCGGCAACTCACGTCGCTGCCGTGCTCCCCGCGTGAGCGGGGATGAGCCGTCACGGGCGACTGCGATGCAATCCTCAAAGTCGTGCTCCCCGCGTGAGCGGGGATGAGCCGTTCTTTCAGACCTGCCCCTGAGAGGGCACCCGGTGCTCCCCGCGTGAGCGGGGATGAGCCTCGGGGAGTCGGAGTCCACGGGACCCGATATCTGTGCTCCCCGCGTGAGCGGGGATGAGCCGATGACGAGTGATTACGCCGATCGAATTGAAGGGTGCTCCCCGCGTGAGCGGGGATGAGCCTGGGGCGAGGGTAGTTGTGAGGTGAGGTGTGGGGTGCTCCCCGCGTGAGCGGGGATGAGCCTCCCACGGGTAGTCGTAGTAGGAGCGGACGTTTGTGCTCCCCGCGTGAGCGGGGATGAGCCGTCGTGGGAGCAGGGGCGACGAGGAATCAATGAGTGCTCCCCGCGTGAGCGGGGATGAGCCCGGTTCCGCGATGCGTGCTCCCATGTCACGCCAGTGCTCCCCGCGTGAGCGGGGATGAGCCGATTCCGTCGATGGGGCGGCCGTCAGGGCCGGCGTGCTCCCCGCGTGAGCGGGGATGAGCCGGCGACGACAGCGTCGGGCCTCGTGACGGTGGCGTGCTCCCCGCGTGAGCGGGGATGAGCCTTCCCTTGTCGAGCGCCGAAATCGACGCCTGCGGTGCTCCCCGCGTGAGCGGGGATGAGCCGTATGCCTCGCCCGTCTCGGCGTCGACTCGGCGGTGCTCCCCGCGTGAGCGGGGATGAGCCCTGGTGTCCGCGTAGGTCATGGACGCGTCCAACGTGCTCCCCGCGTGAGCGGGGATGAGCCCTTGTATTTCGCGTCTGTGGCGTCAACGAGAAGGTGCTCCCCGCGTGAGCGGGGATGAGCCTACTTGCCGCCCTGGCAGCGTTCCCGTGCAGGTGTGCTCCCCGCGTGAGCGGGGATGAGCCCATATTCGGCATGTCGCCCGACTCGCCTACTAGGTGCTCCCCGCGTGAGCGGGGATGAGCCCCAGACGAGAGATCGGGATCTTCGCCGTCTTTGCGTGCTCCCCGCGTGAGCGGGGATGAGCCTGACGAGTTTTTTGACGTCTGGCGTTTTCAGCAGTGCTCCCCGCGTGAGCGGGGATGAGCCGATATGCGGCACCGTTTGCAGATGGCTGTGCGGGTGCTCCCCGCGTGAGCGGGGATGAGCCCTGGTGATGTCAATGTTCATTATGTGGGTCCTTGTGCTCCCCGCGTGAGCGGGGATGAGCCCGCCTACGATGAGGCGTATGTGACGAAGGTGCAGTGCTCCCCGCGTGAGCGGGGATGAGCCGATCAGCCGCACGCATTGAAACTTCAGCGTTCAGTGCTCCCCGCGTGAGCGGGGATGAGCCGGCTGCGCCCTTGAAAACCGAAGCCCCCTCACCGTGCTCCCCGCGTGAGCGGGGATGAGCCTCTGCCGTCCCCTCATCGCTGATCTCCCAGACCGTGCTCCCCGCGTGAGCGGGGATGAGCCTCTGAGGGACTCCGAGTCCGCTCGAAGATCAC
>ERZ773005.876-NODE-876-length-18774-cov-2.829211_pt1 | contig 18774 bp, 18 predicted proteins | sample MGYA00580666_ERZ773005 | MGnify/ENA primary metagenome ERZ773005 (study PRJEB29015, sample SAMEA2737999) | human oral metagenome | biome: human oral; feature: human-associated habitat; material: dental | place: China | collected 2061 ...
GAGTTAGTTCATCTGCTTTTTGAGTCGCATCAGTGTTGGTCTTATCACTTTCTGCTTTCACACTAACGTCTGTAGATTGTGCTTGTTTGGCACTATCGTAGGCTTGATGGTTTTGAGCCACGATAGCTTGCGCTTCTGCAGCACTTGTCACTGTTTTTGTGGTCGTGGTCACCGTGATACCGATCTTGGATAGCTCTGCTTCTTTCTGGTTAGCATCTGCATTTGTTTTATCGCTTTCTGCTTTTACACTAGCATTTGTAGCTTGTGTTTGTTTAGCAGCGTCGTAAGCTTCTTGGTTTTGACTAGCGATAGCTTTAGCTTCAACTGTACTTGTGACAGTCTTTGTCATTATGGTTACAGTTGCGCCCAGTTTTTTCAACTCATCCGCTTTTTGACTAGCGTCAGTGTTGGTCTTGTCGCTTTCCGCTTTGGTTGCGTTGTAAGCTTCTTGCTTAGCCTTGTTTTCCTTGATTTTAGCTTGTGCTTCCGCAATCTTTTGATTGTTTGAACTTGTCAAAGAGTTAACCTCTTCCATTGTATGCACCACTTGACTAGAAGTTGTGACGGTAGCTCCTGATTTTTTCAATTCTGTGCTAGCTGCTTCAATAGCGTCATTGAGTGTTTTAGCACTAGCAACAGTAGCATCGTAGACTTTCTTGTCAGCAACATAAGTCTCCACGGCTTTTTTGTTGCTATCAAGCGTGCTGTCGGCTACTTTTTTCGCTTCATTATTAGCCTTGGCAGTTCCGTCAGTAGCGGTCGCCGTGTTTGTTGTGACTGATACAGTTGTATCTGCTTCATACGTTTTTTTGGGCATCAGCAACATAATCATTATTAGCTGTAATAGCTGATTGGGCTGCTTCATAAGCGGTGTTGTTTTGGGCTTGTTGAGCCACTGTCGCTTTGATCGCTTCTACTTGCTTGTTTTGGTCAGCCTTAATAGCTTCTTTAGCGGTGTCCAGTTCAGCGCTTGTGGTTGGTGTGCCTTGGTCTTGCGTAGCGTCTTGAGAGACTGCCACCCCAGTATCTTGAGCTTCTTTCACGACAGATTCCACAGCGCTGTTATCAACTGCCACAGTTTCAGTACCAGTTGACGTATTGGCTTGTTTAGCATAAGCATCATTGTCATTGGTGCTAGTCGGTTGTGTTGCGACTGCAGGCACTTCTTGTGTTGAAGCGACAAGCTCTGTAGCAGCTGTCGAATATGTAGGTGTTGTCACTTCATCCGCATGTGCTTGTCCTGTAAAGACGAGAGCTCCAGTTAGAGCAATCCCGCAGACCAAATCATATGCTTTAGATTTACGAAAGAAACCGTGACCTTTTGTTGTTTTTGTTTGAAAATTCATGAATACGTTCTCCTAAATTATTTTATTTTTGGTTTGAGATGTTGACTAGTTCTTTTCTTCTTTTCGAGACCACATTTTTTGAGCTAAGAAGCCAGCGACTACAAGCATGCCTGCTCCCAAAATAGAAAGTAAGCTACGTGCTTTATCCCCTGTTTCAGGAAGTGTTGTCTTTGTGCCGTCTACTTTCGTTACGGTTATTGTTTTATCACTGTTAGTTGTCGCCCCAACTGTCTCCGGTGTCACTGTAGAGCCGTCTGAGAGAACAAGTTGACCGTCCTTTGTACTTACGATGGTAGCGCCAGTATTAGTCACTGCTGGAGCTTGTGCGGTCACGTTTTGAACGACTTGACCAGTAATTGTTGAGGTTGTTCCTACTTGTGAAGCACCTGCATGGTTAACCGTATCAGCAGAAATACTTGGATTATTGGTTGGCACTGTCTTATCTGGGGTAACTTGTGCGCTACCACCGTCAGTAGTTGGGACAGTTGTATTACCTGTGTTCGGGGCAGGCTGCTCGCTTGCATTGTCTTTATTCTGATCATCTAGGTTTGGTTGTGTTGGGGTTTCAGAATTTTCTTCGCTTGTACTTGAACTTGAAGAGGTCTCCGACTCAGTTGGAGTCGTTGGAATGTCTGATGTACCCTCACTACTAGATGGTGGCGTTACCTCTGTGCCGGTACTTGGTACAGTCGGATTTCCGCTACTATCGCTTGGGAGGGATGTCCCTTCACTTGCAGATGTGGATGGGCTTGTACTAGGCTTTGTCTGTTCTGTTGAGGGTAAACTTGTCCCATCAGGGACAAGGTCATCCGCAAAAACACTAGCTGCGCTACTGACTAAAAGAGCGCTTGATAGTAAGGTTGTTACAAGTTTAACTTTCTTCACGTTGTGTACTCCTTTATTTTTTATATGGACGGGCGATGGTATCCCTGTCCTGTGAGTGTTAGAATCTGTTGTTTCTTTCGCCTGACTCGTCTTGCAATAACAAAGTATTTTCGTTTGACGATCATTATCGCAGGATAAATCGTGTGAAAAGAAACAACTTCTTTTTCTTCAACCAAGTGCCCTCCTTGCCATTTCTTATGAACAATAAGAGCAAATTTAGGTTTGACGATAGCCCGTCTACCATCATCAAGAATGAGCATTGCTCCTCCTTGACGACCGAGTTGGCGTAGATCAGATAATGTTAAAATAAAATTATCCGTTGGGTTTATAGTAAACATAAAACCTCCTTTAGCTTATGTGGCACAATACCATCCGCTTTTTTGACGCACGGTTTTTAGCTTAGTTGACCGCAAACTCCTTCAGCTGCTTCCTGTGAAGCTATTTACATAACACCGTTATGTGCTTTTAGTATGACTTGAGTCTGAGCTAGACTAACGCATAGTTGCTAGCAAACGACACCGCCCCCATTGATTGTTATTCATAGACTCGCTGATTAGGACGGTGGGGGTATGAAGTTGTCAAAGAACGCAAGCCTTTTTACGACCTGCTCAGGTCAAAAACTTTAAGTTTCATCAACTGGAACTTGAAGGCAATCAAGTAAGGTGGATAAACGGTTCACTTCTTCCTTTAGCAGAGGAAGCGCCAAATCATGTGACAAGAGCGCTGCACCTTCTTGTTCCATGCAAATCACAACTTGATGGAGTAACTGCGTTAGTAAGATAAAGGATGGCTGACTATTGACAGCAACAAGTTCTGTCTTATCGTTATCAGTTGCCGTCATGATGATAAGCGATGCCACATTCCCCGTTCGCACTTTTTCAATCGTTGATACAATAACTTCTGACATATTCCGTTTGAGTTGTTCATCATTTCCTAAAATGTCTTGCTTAAAAGCATATTCTTCAACCATTATTTACATCTTCTTCTAGTTGTTTGCGGAAAACCTGCTCCTCCAATTCTCGATCAGCCATTGCCGAGACCTTACAAGCACACCAGAAGATGAGCCCAAAAGGTACTATCAAGACAAAAAGAACCCCCCAAAATTATCCATAACATATTAACTCACCTCTAATTCTTCCATTCTTTTTAAACGCTGAGCAATGGCAGTAATCACGGGAACAGAGACACTGTTGCCTGCCTGTTTGTAGAGTTGACTCTTACTGTTTACAGCTACCGCCTTATCATAAGCCCAATCCGGAAAGCCCTGCAAGCGAAAACACTCTCTTGGCGTTAAACGCCTAATGGTTAATTGTGACTGGTGTTCTTTATCTTGAGACGGCACCGTTACGCCTTGATTGCCTGATGTGGTTAAGGTATGGGCAATTTGATGCCCTATCCGTCCTCGGTGTGTGATGGAAGTAGGATAATCTAAGGCCACACTGTCTCCCTCACAAGCGCTAACGTAACCCTGCTTGGTCGCTTCTCGTAGTTTCAAGGTTGGACCTTGTTCATCTTGGATAATTTTAGGAATCTTATCTGTACTGGACATAGTAGTCAACGTGGGAGCTAACCCTTTTGGTGAAAAGACACGTGTATTTTGTTCGAAACTTCCTGGCAAATGCCCAACAACCTGAATTCCCCTTCCTGTCATTCCTTCTTTTTCCAAAGCAGCTGACTCGGAGAGGAAATAGGAAGTGTCTACTGTAGGCTCTATAATGTCCGATAAGGAAGACCCTTTCCCTACTTTGGGGAAGGCCGAAATCCTTGCTGTTAAGCACCTGCCATTCAACATCATACCCCAATTCATCCAGTGTAGTCAGGATTGTTGTAAATGTTTGTCCTTTGTCGTGACTGAGTAAGCCTCTGACGTTTTCAAAGAATAGAAAATGTGGTTGGACTTCCTTGGCACATCGAGCAAGTTCAAAAAAGAGAGTCCCTCGAGTGTCTTCAAATCCCAATCGCTTTCCTGCGAGAGAAAAGGCTTGACAAGGAAATCCGCCACAGAGGACATCCACACTTCCTCTAAGCTCTCGCCACTCTTCATTTGTAATCTGTCTAATATCATGCCATTCTAACTCTCCTTTCGTCTCATGAATCGCTTGATAAGAAGCTCTTGCGAAACGATCAGTCTCACAAAAACCTAAACAATGGTGACCAGCAGCTTCCATTCCCAAACGAAAACCACCAATCCCAGCAAACATATCTAAAAAGTTAATCATCTCATCCTCCTGTTCTTTACTAACCTCATCCTATCGCAAAGTCCTTGATTTTTTTATCAAAATAATAATCATATAATAACCTATACCCCACTATTTCAAACCCAAAAGACAATAAAAAGACTGCGTTCCACCTTATACAAAACACAGTCTTTATTTAGTATTTATTTCTAATTATAAAATTCCCAATTCTTTCATACGTATTTTTAAGGCCTTTAAACGTAATCGTGACACAGGACAAGTGGTTCCCTCAAAAAACATCACTTCCTTCGTCTTTGAGTCATAGCTAGCAATATTTTGAACATTAACAATAGCTGATCGGTCAACACGCTGAAAATGCTTCTTCGTATCTAATTCCAAAATCTCAGACAAGCTACCATAAAATTCTTTGATAAACTCACTCGTATAAATGACTAAGCGATGCGATTTTTCGGAAGTTTGAATAAAAAGAATGTCTGAAATGGGAATGTTGATACTTGGTCTTCCTTGATAACTATAATGTAAAATTTCCTCATGCTTATTCGTCTGTCCATGTTTTAAGACCTGCTCAAAGCATTGTTTGATGCGTTCTCGATACTCATTCTCAGGTAAGTCTTTTGTGATAAAATCAAGTACTGAGACATGATTTTTAAAGACCAAAGGCATAGCTTCTGAAAGAGTTGTCGTAAAAATAATAACAGCATAGGGATTTGTTTCTCTAATAGTTTTTGCTATTTGAAATCCTTTATCTCTATCTCCATCAATCTCCAAATCAAGGAAGTACACTTGGTTGACAGCTTCCTTTTGTTTATAGTCTTCAAACTCCTCTAATGTTGTAGCGCACTCAACATAAATATGAAGGTGCAAGTTTTTTGCAACATCATAAAGCGCTGACTCTAGTCGCAACTGATGATGAATATTATCCTCTAAAACAATGATACGCATACTTCACTCCTTTACTGAATCGTCATTATCTGAGTAAAGTCCTCTTGACCGACTTTCGTCTCTAAACTTAAATGAGGATAATCTCCCAATAATTTTTTGAGATTATACAAGCCTAATCCTCTATCGTCTCCCTTACTTGATACACCTTTTTCCCAAATACGACGTTTATTTAAAGGTATTTTTGAACGTGTATTGTAAATCATAACTGTTATCACATGATTTTTATTTGTTATAGCAACCTCAACGAGAGGCTTATCAGCTTCTTGTGCTGCTTCAACTGCATTTCTTAGAAGGATAGATAATATCCTAATCATATTAAGCATAGGAATATCAACAACTGGAATATGCCCTGGTACATCACACTTGAAAGTGACGCCTTGTTTTTCAGCTTCTAACATCTCTTTAGCAAGAACATTTCTAAAAGCCAAATCATCAATATTTTTCAAATCAAAGGCAGAATAGTCTAACTTTTGAAGATTTGCATTTGTGGTTAGCAAAACATCTTTGTAAACTAACTCTATCTCATTAATATTTCTTTCTTGGATAACTGGAGCTAGACTGGCTATAATACCAGCAAAATCATGTCTAAATCCTCGGATTTCATCATATAAGCTACCAAGTTTATTGACAAACTGATTAAGCTCCCTATTCTCATCCTCTCGTCGTTTCATCTCTTGATTAACCATGTAAGTATTTTGTTGAGATTTAAGATATTGAGCGACATATAAAAAGAGCAGCAGGTGAACCAAGGAAATGGTTGAACCAAACGTATTAATAAGAAATGCATGGTTTCCCATGATAATAGTCCACATAGCCATGGAAAGAAGTAAAGCAATAAAGATAATATTAGCTTTACAGACTACCTTTTTACAATCATCTTTTTCTAGCAGTTCAAACCTAAGGTCTATATTTTTTAAGACAAGAATGAGAAAAAATAAAGGAACCAGATATTCGACAAAACTCACAGCTAAAAAAAAATTAAAAAACAAATGATAAAGACTATCTAAAATCAATAATCTTAGTCATGACACTGCGAAAAAAGCGATGGAAAGTGTCATAACTAAGTACTATAAAAGCTGCATTAAAAAAGGAAAACGCTCTATTCTTTTTATTAGCCAGACGAAAAAGGATATAAAAATAGGCAATAAAAAGAAATGGTTCAAAAAAGTAGGGTAAATTGACAGCAACAAGGTAAAAAGGAAAAAATATAAGCCAATAAACTTTACCAATACTACATCCCAATTGCTTATAGATAGCGTAAAACGGCAAATAAGTAATCAAAAGCATCTCAAGAATATTTAGTACCGTTATGAGCGCTACAAACACATAAGGTAACATTTACTATCCTATTCTCCCTTTTCCCCTACAATTAGTCAAATCACAAAAGAAATGATTGATATCATTGAAAATCGACATTCCTCCACCTTGAACAGTGGCTAATTCTTCATTCTTTAATACTTCAAAGTGTTTTTCTTCTGCTTTACGATGGTTTCCATTTAACATAAGATTTTCCTCTCTCCCAATCATTTTATTGTAAATATCATAAATGATCAATATGAAATAATTTTTTAGGAAATACCATTATTCTGTTATCACCTAAAAATACCCTTTATTCACGATAAAACTTTATTACAAATTCTAATCATCATAATAATACAACCTCTCACTATATATGAGCTTTTTATTCAATTATACCACAATAATCTCATTTTAATGAATTATCAATTGAAATGTCGATTTTTGTTCCTGAACTAAATTTATTCTAACTTTATTGCAAGCTTTTTATCATGTTCGTACAAAGATACCTCCATGATATCATCTTTTCTTCATTTACATCTAAAACCATAAAGTATTGATGTTAGTATGATTTTATGGACACGTTTTGGTAGACTAGTATCTAACCAAAGGAGATGTCCAAATGAGCCAAAAATATACCAAAGAGTTCAAGAAAACAATTGTTCAATTGCATGAAGCAGGACAGCCTGTTTCAGATCTAGTCAAAGAGTACGGAGTTGCCAACTAAACTATATACAAATGACTTCAGCTATACGGGAAATCTAAAAATCAAAATGTATCCCTTCATGAACTCCAACAAATGCGCAAAGAGATGGCTAAAATGAAGGAGGAAAATGAAATCTTAAAAAAAGCCTTATCGATCTTTGCGAAGAAATAGAAGATTCTACTATCTTCCAAATGATCGATCATCTTTATGCTAGTCATCAGTTTTCTATCAAGGTGATGTGTCGCTTATTCCAAGTTTCACGGTTTAGCTACTACGCCTTTAAAAGCCACCAACCAAGCCAACGAGATCAAGAAAATAAACTTCTTAAAAAGGAGATCATGATCTCTTATCTTGATTCTTCTAAGCGATACGGGGCTCCCAAGATCCATAAAGATTTATTGGAAAAGGGGTATCACATTTCTGAAAAAAGAGTACAAAAACTGATGAATGAATTGAATATTCGTTCGATCGTTAGAAAGAAATACCGACCTGCTTCATTGTCAAAACAAGAAGCAAAAGAATACCCCAATTTGTTAAAACGTGATTTTTCAACAGACGAAATCAATCAAAAGTGGGTAACTGATATGACATATATCTACACATTTTCGGATGGCTGGTGCTATTTATCAAGCATTTTAGATCTTCATTCTCGAAAAATTATTGCTTGGAGACTTTCCAGACAGATGGAAACACGACTCGTTATAGAAACACTACAAGATTCCTTAAGTACGCGAACTGTAGCAAATGGGCTTATCCTTCACTCAGATAGAGGGAGTCAATATACAAGTAAGGAATACAATGATTATCTTGAACACCACAGTATTCGACACTCCTATAGTGCTAAGGGATGCCCATATGACAATAGTTGTATAGAGTCGTTTCACGCTACGATTAAAAAGGAGTGTATTTACGCCGAAACTAATGTTGGTTATAAAGATTTTCAGACCTGTTACGATAGTATTTTTAAGTATATCGGAGGTTTTTATAATTCGAGGAGGCGCCACAGCAAACTGAACTATCTTTGTCCGAATGAATTTTAAAAACAAATTGCTTAGTTAATAGCACTCCTTCTACGCGCTTATAAAATTCATTTTATGATCTCGTAGAAGGAGTCCAGCAACCGAAGGGCGCTAGCCTTCAAATTTTTCTCCTAAAATGTGTCCAAAATATTGACAGAATTCCAAAACTCAATTATTTAAAATGGAATGACTGGGTACTATAAGGTAGGTGATTCAATAGGAAGGATAATTTCTGTTTGAAAATATTCTCCTTGTTCACTTGTGATAATCATACTACCTCCATGTAAATCAACAATTTGGTTAGAAATTTTTAGTCCCATACCACTTCTGCGAGCCCCAGAAATATCAAAATTAAATTCCTCAATTTTATTAATATTTTTAAGTCTATCTGTAGAGGTTCCAATTCCATTATCACGTATAATAACTGAAAATTTATTACGAGAAATATAGTTAAGGACAATCTGAATATTACAACCAGAAGGGTTATGCAATACAGAATTATAAATGAGATTGTGAATAACTCTAGACATCAAAGATTTTTCAATGTACATTTTTTTACCCAACAATTTATTATCAGGAATAAACTCAAAATTAAAATTATTCCAAATCTCTTCATTAATAATTTGTATGATTATTTCCCTAAAGAAGGGGATAATATCTGTTATTTCTTGATTTAATTTAAAATTACCGTTTGTTAGTCTAGCGAATATGTTGAGATCGTTTAGCAAATTTTGAATATAGTGACTCTCAACTAGTGTAGGTTTCAAATTTTTTAATAGGTCATCATTGTCTGTTTTTTCAATGGCTAATGATGTATTAGCTATGATAACTGAGAGTGGGGTTTTTATGTCATGAGCTATTCCTGAAATCCAATTTTCTTTAAAATTTTCGTTTTCACGTAATTGTTGATTTGCAGAATTAACAGCAAGAGTCAATTTATCTAGCTCTTTTACAGATTTTACTTGAGTGTTTATACCACTTGGTAAGTTGTTAATTGCGTTAATAATTGGTTTGATATTTCGGTTAAAGAAAGTAAGGCTGTGACAATATAGTAAGAGACAAAATAAAATATTAGCAAATATAATTGATAGGATGATAATCGGAATGATTTGGATTCTATTCAATTCAAAGTAATTATTGCCGTATTGTATAATACTGTCTTTTGGAAATGCGATAATATATATATCATCGTTGTCGTCTTTTAGTTGAGTAAATACAGGATAATCTTTTAGATAACATCTAGAGAATCTAATAGCATCAGTAAAATTAAATTGACTGGCTATTTCTTTAGGTTTATTAACATTGAATTTTTCTTTACCACTATTTTTATCAATAACCATTATCCATAAATTATCTTTATCAATTAACTTTTTTGCGGCTGAACTTACTACATAGTTTCCATTAGAAAAAGTAATTCCATTGGATATCTTGTCAACTATATTTGAGGCAGACTGTTGGCTGCGAATATAATTAGAGGCAGTAATTAGTAGTACGATATCAATTATGATAATAAAAATAAACTTTAGTATAATTTTTTTGAAGATATTCATTGCTATCCCTCAATTATCTATATAACAAGCTTATAACCGAGACCTTTGATGGTAATTAGGTGATTTGGTCTAGAAGGAATGTCTTCGATTTTTCCTCTTATATTTCGAATATGTACCATGAGAGATTTTTCACAGCCATAGCTATCAAGTCCCCAAACAGTATCACAAATTGTTTCAATAGAGACGATATAATTTTTATTAGCATATAATTTTCGGAGAATTTGTATCTCTGTAGGTGTCAATGACAAAATTTCATCATTTTTTTTAACACTTGCGCTACTTAAATCTATAGTACAGTTATCTAACTCAATTATTTCTGACTCATCTTTATATGCCCTCCTTAATAGTGCAATAATTCGATAAGTTAAAGATTTAGGTAAAAATGGTTTCGTAACATAGTCATCTCCTCCGGAGTTAAGTCCTCGAATTTCATCGTCAGGATTATTTTTAGCGGTTAAAAATAAAATAGGAACATCGGAACTTTCTCTAACATACTCTGAAAGTAAATATCCTTCACCATCTGGCAACATAACATCTAAAATAATAAGATCAATATGTGATACTGAGAAAACATTAATCCCTTCACTGATGCTGTAAGCGACATGAATATTTTGAAAACCACGACTAGCAAGAACTTCTTTTATAGACTCGCTTAGCGCTTCATCATCATCGACGATTAGTATACTTTTCTTTAGTAATTGAACTTCAAAATTCATATATTAACTCCAAAAATTTTCTTAATTATACCATAAATTTAAGTAATTATAATGTCACAGAAGAAAAAATTCAGACATTTAAAATTCTTAAAAATAATTTTAAGTTTTCTTTATCATAAATTTGTATTCCTGTCTTACAATGAACTCGTAATAAATAAGATAACCAGTCTATCAAGGTTCGAAAAAGAGGTGGCATTATGCAAAATAAATATGAAGCTGTTGATTCAATTAAAGAAATTAGCCTAGAAGAGCTAGATCAAATTATTGGTGCTGGGAAAAATGGAGTGTTTAAAACTATTTCACACGAATATCGTATGAATTCATTCCAATTTTATTCACTTGTTGTTCTTAATGTTATGAGTCTGGTTATCTTAGATGTTGCAACAAAAAGAGGGAAACCTCTTTTTGTTTTTTCTTTTAAAGGTGGTACTTTTCTATTGTTATCGTATTAGGGATAATAAGAGAGCAAAATTAGAGCTTTATTTTTTCTTAAACTTTTCTTTAACCAGTAATTTTAAAATTATTGTATAAAGTAGCATAGATATGCGTTAAATTTAATATTAAAAAGTGGGGTAGTTAAGATGAAAATAAAATTCGTACCAAAGCTATTGAGGCATTATAAGAATTTCAAGTTTAAGAATTAGATAGTCTTTTAGGCAGTGGTAAAGGGCACGGAGTAAATACAATCTCTGCTGAATGTCACTGGAAAAATTTACAAGTAATTTTTACATGTTACTAATTGAAAGAGGTTAGCTTATGAATCAGAAAGAAGTCTTGTACAGTCAGTTTGACGCCTTTCCTAGAACATTCATTGAGAGATATTTTCCTGAAGTATTATTAAAAACTAAAATATAAGTTATCGAGAATTTATTAATTCGAAACTTTAAGGGAAAATTTCTTGTATCTTAATGTTATCTTTAGGTGGTCAATTTACAATTACAGTATAGAAACAGAATTAAAAGGATAGATTTTTTATTATTGGGCTACATGAGGTTAAAAATGAAAAATATTATTGAATTACACAAGCTTTCTAAAGTGTAGAAGTTACTACCGTGGAACTAGAAAGGTTTACTGTTCGAGAGGGCGAAATCTATGGTTTTCTTGGTCCAAATGGTGCAGGTAAAACAACAACAATGAAAATGATCTTGTCGTTAGTTATGCCAACTTCAGGAGAAATACTTATTAATGGTGAAAACATCACAAAAAATAAACAGTATTTAAACCAAATCGGTTAGATGATTGAAGAACCATCATATTATCCTAATTTAACAGGTTATGAAAATCTACTGGTTTTTCAAAAATAGGTGATTATGAAAAAAAGAGATTTATTATTAGCTAGCACGGTATTGTCAATATTATTGTTTGTTGGTAGTTCACCAAGTTGTGTTCAAGCAACTGACATTGAAACAACTCGGTACAATGTATTATTAAGAGAAACTCAATCAGTTGACGATATGGAGAAAGCATTTGAAAAAGAAGGTATCACAGTTACTGACAAGATCCCTGAGATAAATTTCATGACCATCTCCACAGAGAAAAGTAAGCAGGATGTGAAAGAGGAAAATAGCAGTAAGATTGAAGAGATTGTGGAGGATGATAAGCTAACTGTTAAACCCAATATTAGCTATTCTTATAAAGGTCAAGTCTATACGAATGATAATTCTGATTTTTGGGAAAATCAATGGGATATGCAAAAGAGCATTAGCACAGGGACTAAGTTTACTCATAAATCTTCAGGTGAAGCGACGATTGGAGTTATTGATTCAGGGATTACAAACGATAACTCCGAAATATCTTCTAATATTATTTCCGTGAAAAACTTCGCAGCTGATGCGACCACTGGTCTTGTCGATGACCAAAATGTTTTAGACAAAACAGGTCATGCAACATCTGTTGTCGGTCAGATATCCTCAAACGGTAGTTACCTCGGAATTGCTCCTGGCATGAGGGTGAGAATGTATCGTGTTTTTGACGAGGGAAATGCCCAAGATCAATGGATTTTAAAAGCATTGATTCAAGCGGCTAAAGATGATGTTGATGTCATCAATTTAAGTTTCGGAGAATATCTGCTTGAAAATTCGACTGATGAAAGTGATAAAACAGCACTCATTAACATTTATCAACGGGCCGTTAATTTTGCCCATAAGCAAGGTTCAGTAGTTGTTGCTTCTGTAGGCGATGAAGGATTAAATCTAGACAATCAAGCGGAATTGAAATATCACCTTGGTAGCTCAAACGGCAAGGACTACGCTCAGGTTAATGGTTCAGTAAAAGATATTCCTGCTGAATTAGATAATGTTGTTACAGTGGGGTCAGTGGACGCTGATGATCGCATTTCTAGTTTCTCAAACAGAGGTTCTGAAGTGGATATCTACGCAACTGGAGGCGGTTCTAAAGAGTTGTCAGCAGTTGGATACGACAAATGGATGGCAGAGAGATTATTTGAAAGAGATTGGATTATTGTTCCAACACTTCAAGGACAGTTCACTTATGCGTATGGAACATCAATCGCAGCACCAAAAGTATCTGCTGCCTTGGGATTAATTATGGAAAAGTATCACTTGAAAAATCAGCCTGATGAAGCTATCAAAATCTTGTATGACAATAGCTGGCTGAGTCATGATGGAAATGGCAATTCATTTAGAATGCTGAACATTACAAATTTTGTTCAATAATCAATTAATGAAGGTATTAATATGAATCAAGTGCTTATCATAGAGGATGATTTTGATATTGACTCGCATCATCCTAGGGATAAATAACAATAGTTGTATAATCACATATCAATAATAAAGAGTTGTTCTGAATTTGCTTTATTGTATGCTAAATTTCTGAATAAACTCTAAATGCGTTCGTTTAAACATTTTAAATGGAGTACAAAACTATGAAAAAATTATTTTGGATGACGCGAAGCCAACGTTTCTCAATCAGAAAGTATTCTATCGGAGTAGCTTCGGTGCTCATTGGGATGTTCTTATTGGGAACACCTAAAGGAGCATCTGCAGATGAGTTGACCAACACCAATGATGTAACGACTACAGAAGTAGTTGGAAGTGTGACTAATGATAGTAGTAGCACGACAACATCTATAACTACAGAAGCAGTTTCTACTGCTCAAGAAACACCAACTGTTAATCAAGAAGTAGCGCAGGCTACCAAAGGAACAGGGAGCAGTTTAAATAGTTCTGCTGTATCTGAGGACTCTCATGTAAATGCTGAAGCAACTAGGACTGATTTATCTACAAACACTTCAAATGGTGTTGCAGAAGGACATACTACAAAAGAGATTACCCCAGCTGCACCATCAGTTGATCAGTCTAGCAAAGAAGTTAAAACAGAAAATATTGAAGACAAGGTATCTGAAGTCGTAGAAGCTCCTACGACTCCTGCAGATAATCAAAGCACAGATAAAGCTACTACAAAAGTAGATGACGAAGGAAGTCTGGATGATGATTTAGCAACTGTTGAAGATTTCTTGAATCAAAATCAAAATAGCAAATTATCTGATGGTGCTAATACAAGATCAGGACGAGCTATCGGTGATGACTACCCTGCTTCTTGGAGAAATAATCCCAACTCTGTGGACTCTTGGGGATATTACACAGGAAATTGCACCTCATTTGTAGCTAATCGCTTGCATAATGTTAACCACTTTGAAGTTCCAAGAGCTATGGGAAATGGAGCACAGTGGGGAGCTGTTGCAAGAAGCCTAGGATATAGGGTAGATAACACTCCAGCAGTGGGTTCTGTAGCTTACTATACTGATGGTGGTTACGGACACGTAGCTTGGGTCGCTGAGATTGTTGGAGGTAACATTGTTGTTGAAGAGTATAACTGGATTAGAAATGGAGGAATGGACTACACATATCACACCCAAACACAACCTACTTCTAAACCCGCGGGATTTATTCACTTCAAAGATTTAAGTGGTACGCCTTCAACTCCAATCAGTACAACACCTTCAGCAGGAACAAGTACCGGTGGTTCTTTGCCAAGTTCAGGTACTTATAGATTCACTAATCGCAAAGGGATTAAGTCAGAACCTAGGATTTCTAGCGCAGATATCGCTTACTATGACAATGGAAGCTCTGTTAACTATGATAAGACTGTAATAGCAGACAATTACGAATGGATTTCTTATGTCTCTTATTCAGGTGCCCGCAGATATATTGCCATCAATCAAGTAGCGACCCGACCAACGACTCCAGTCACTACTCCAAGTACAAGTGGTCAAGCGACTAGCTCTTTACCAAGTTCAGGTATTTATCGTTTTACTAGCCGAAAAGGGATCAAATCAGAACCTAAAATTTCCAGTGCTGACATTGCATACTACGACAATGGAAGTTCTGTTAACTATGATAAGACATTAGTAGCCGATAACTATGAATGGATTTCCTATGTTTCTTATTCAGGAGCTCGCAGATATATCGCTATCAATCAAGTAGCGACTCAACCAACAACTAGTGGAACCTCTACGGCCCCAGTGGCTCCAAGTAGAGCTGAACCAACAGGAACAATTTCCATCACAAATAAAAACGACCAAACGGGTACATTTGATGTTATCATTTCAAATGTTTCAAGTCCTAATGGTGTCAAAGAAGTAAAAGTACCAACTTGGTCAAGCGAAAATGGACAAGATGATATTATCTGGTATGTTGCAGCTAAGCAAGGTGATGGAACTTACAAAGTTTCCGTGAATCCAAGTGATCACAAAAATTCTCTAGGAGAATATAATGTTCACTTGTACTATGTTCAAAACGACGGCAAAATGGTTGGAGTAGGTGGTACCACGACTATTGTAAAAGCAGTTGTAAGACCTTCTATCCCTGATAAAGGGCGATATACTTTCTCAGGACATGCTAGTATAAAAGCAGAACCTAAAATGTCCTCACCAGAACTGGCTTATTACGATGCCGGAGACGGTGTTAATTACGACAAGGTACTTTTGTCTGATGGCCATTATTGGATTAGCTACGTTTCATTCTCAGGCAACAGACGATATATCAGCGTAGCAGTAGCATAGATAGGTGACTATGATGAAAAAAACAATTAAAATCGTTACAAGTTTGCTAGTAGCCGTATTGGTTATCTTACTTGCTTTTGTATTATTAAAAGGTTGTGGTAGTAGTAAAGTAGATAAAAGTGGCTTCTACAGTAAGGATACAAAGACCAGCAAAATGTCATCCTCTAGCAGTAAGAGTTTGACAAAGAGCTCTTCAAAGAAATCAAGTAGCTCCTCTAGTTCTACGCAAGTAGACTCTAGTACCGAGGCTAAAAGTAGTGAAGCTAGTGTCGCTTCCAGTGCCGCTTCTAGTGCAACAACTACAGCACCAAAACAAGCGCAAGCTCAAACACCATCTCAACCTGTTCCAAGTCAAGGTAACAGTGCTAATCAAGCTGGAACCACAACTTCTGAATCTGATCCGAAAACAGGTTATGGCGGTTGGGAAGCCACTTCTGGTACTTTGACACTGACACAGGACACCCCTGTTTATACTGAACCTAACAAAGACGGTGGTGTTGCTTATGTGCAACCTCAAGGGGACATACAATGGGATAAATACATCTTCGCTAATGGTGACAATTGGTACAGCTTTGTTCAAAAAAATCGTGACCAAGAAGTTCGATTTTACATTGCTTATTCAGATGTAGGGCATTGATAGAAAAAGAAAAGGACGATACTTATATCGAAGAATGTAAGAGGTAAAAACATCATGAATAAAGTTAATTATCATCATGAAAAACAACGCTATTCCATTCGCAAATACGCTTTTGGTGCAGCATCTGTCTTGATTGGCTGTGCCTATATGGCAAACGCTCAAGTCGCACATGCTGACCAAACAACAGCGGCACCAGTTGCAGAAAGTACAACAACTTCAACAAATGTTGCACCAACTCAACCTGCTACTACAGTAGATACTACCACTCAATCACAACCCTCTACAGTTGCCCAGACAGCGCCATCAACTACAGAAAGTACAACCTCAACACAGCCGCGAGCATCAGCTGTGTCTGACAGTGTGACGCCTGCAAGCTCATCTACTGATGTCACCAAGACTGTTGTGGTTACTTATCCAGATGGCTCAACAGATGAAGTACAAGTCCACTATACTGTTGCTGGACAAACTGACGCTGATAAGAATGAACCAACTGTTCGCACACAAACAGTCCGTCAAGGACAAACACCAACTGCAGACTCCTTTATTACCAACAAAGACAGCTTACCAGCAGGTACAACTTATAGTTTCAAAGATGACTCTGCTCTAAAAACAGAAACACCTGCGACTACGCCTACGAGCACAAAACCAACAGAAACACCAGTAACTACTCCAACAACTACTAAACCAAGTGATTCTGAAACAGTAAAAACACCTGAGAAGGCTGAAACACCAACTGCAACGACTACAAAAGACGACACTTCTAAGGAAGAAAGCAAAACTCCCGAAGAACCAGTCAAAGACAAAGTCGTTAAAGAAGTCATCACTGGTCCAGAATTGCCAGCTAGTGGTCGCTACACTTTCACTGAAAAGACAGCCGTGTATACCACACCAAGTACCAATAGTAGCGTCTCTTTCTACTTTAACAAAGGTAACCAAGTTAACTATGATAAAGTCTTAGACGCTGAGAATGCTCGCTGGATTTCTTACGTCAGCTACAGTGGTATTCGTCGTTATGCTAAGGTAGGAGAACTAACTAAGGTGCTTGAAGAAGTGACAGAACCTGAAAGCACTGAAACAAGCAAGAACCGCAAACCACAATCTGCTACTGGAACCTATGTTTTCCAAGATACAGCACAAGTACGCAATGACCCTAAACTTTCAAGTCCAGTACAGTTTGAATTCCGAAAAGGTGATCGAGTCTACTATGACAAAGTTTTAACTTCCGATGATTACAACTGGATTTCTTATGTTAGCTACAGTGGAACTCGCCGTTATGTTGCTCTCAACAAAGTCGAAAAAACTTCTGCTGAAACATCCCAAAAAGAAGAGGCAAAATCAACTACTTTAATGAAGGAAGTTAAACCAAGCCTCCCATCAAGTGGTAAGTATACCTTCACAAATACTGTAGAAGTACACAACGAAGCTAAACTTTCAAGTCCAGTACAATTTGAGTTTAAAAAGGGTGAAAGTGTCAACTATGATAAAGCCTTAGTTGCTGATGATTACAGCTGGATTTCTTACGTCAGCTACAGCGGTATTCGTCGCTATGTAGCGCTTAACAAAGTGGGACAAGATACACCTAAAGCAGAAGCAACAGCAAGTAAACCTAGTGTTGTAACAGGAAACATCAAGGTGGAAAATGTGACTGCTAAAGGCTTTGATGTTGTTGTCAGCAATGTCTCTGACACCCAAGGTGTCAAAGCAGTGAAAGTGCCTGTCTGGTCAAGCCAAGGTGGACAAGATGATATCATTTGGTATGATGCGACTAAGCAAAACTCTGGTGATTACAAGGTGGCGGTTAAGATTAGTGACCACAAAAATAACACTGGTGAATACAATGCTCACTTGTACTATGTCCAAAACGATGGCAGCTTGAAAGGTATCGCTGCGACAAGAACCACAGTTGCAGGAGAATCTACAACTGAAACGACTTCAAACAAAGTGACATCTAATGGCTCTTACTATAGCATTAAGGGTAAATACGACGACATTATCATCGCCAACAAGAAGTACCCATTATCTCCATCTTATAATCCTGGCGAAGATGCCACAGCCAAAGCTGCCTTTGTCCGTCTGCGCAATGACATGATTAACCAAGGGTTTAACGTTGGTCATGCTTACAGCGGTTTTAGAAGTTATGACACTCAAAAAACGCTTTATCAAAATTATGCCAATAGAGACGGACATGCCGCAGCAGATCGTTATTCTGCACGAGCTGGCTACAGCGAACACCAAACAGGTCTTGCTTACGACTTGACCGACAGGTCTGGCAATCTGCTCGAGGATAAAACAGCAACTGACTGGCTCAACAATAACGCCTACAAATACGGTTTTGTCGTGAGATACCAACCAGGTAAAGAGTCCGTGACTGGTTACATGCCAGAAGCATGGCACATCCGCTATATTGGAAAAGAAGCCAAAGAAGTTTATGAGTCTGGTAAAAGCTTAGAAGAATA
>ERZ773005.879-NODE-879-length-18744-cov-7.367382_pt1 | contig 18744 bp, 18 predicted proteins | sample MGYA00580666_ERZ773005 | MGnify/ENA primary metagenome ERZ773005 (study PRJEB29015, sample SAMEA2737999) | human oral metagenome | biome: human oral; feature: human-associated habitat; material: dental | place: China | collected 2061 ...
GCATCATGACGCCGCCGAGCACCATGGAGAAGAAGCCGATGAGAGCCGACGCTGCACCCGCGTTCCTGCCCTGGCGTGAGAGCGCGAGCGAGAAGCTCGCCGTTCCCATGACGGAGAGCGGCACGACGGTGATGAAGAGCAGGACGATGGTGAGCGCGAGCGGGGCAAAGCCTACGAGGAGGGAGGCAAGGAGGAGCGCACTGCCGGCGAGAGGCACGAGGAGCGAGGCCTTGAGCATGGAGATGTCCTTGACGCGTCCGGCGAGACGTGCGGGCAGGAGTCCCGCGAGGAAGAGTCCCGTGCCGATGCCGCCGAAGATCAGGCTGTAGCCTTGCGCCGAGACGCCGTAGATGTTCTGAAAGACGAAGGAAGAGCCGGCGATGTAGGAGAAGAACGCGCCGAAGACGAAGCACTGCACGAGGCAATGGCCGAGAAAGTAGCGGTCGCGAAGGAGCGTGGGAAAGGCATGGAAACTCGCTGTCATGCTCTTTTGGCGCGCCCCTTCGGCCAGCGTCTCGCGTGTTTTGAGCGTCCAGACGGCAAGGAGGACGCCGATGGCGGCGAGCACGGCGAAGATGATGCGCCACGAGGAGAAGGCAAGAATCTGGCCGCCGGCGACGGGAGCGAGGATCGGCGCGAGTCCGTTCACGAGCATGAGGATGGCCATGAAGCGCGTAAGCTCGACGCCTTCGGCGACGTCGCGCGCGATGGCGCGTGAGATGACGAGGCCGCTCGCGCCCGCGAAGCCTTGCAGGAAGCGCAGCGCGAGAAAAGGCTCGATGGAGCTTGCGTAGAAGCAGCCCGCCGAGACGAGGGCGAAGGCGACCATGCCCGCAAAGAGCGGCCGTTTGCGCCCGTACATGTCGCTCAAAGGCCCGAGGAAGATTTGCCCGACCGCCATGCCGAGCAGCGTCATCGTCAAGGTCAGCTGCGTCGCTGAGGTCGAGGCGGAAAACTCTGCTGAAAGTTCGGGCAGAGCGGGCAGGTACATGTCGGTCGCCAATGGCGCCATGGCGGACATTATACCTAGAAAGGCAATGAGAATCATGCGGCTGCGTCTCGTCATTTTCATTAAAGGCACTTCCTTCTTGCAAGGTTTCCATTAAAATACAGGAAGAACAAGGGGTTGCGAATAAAAAACGCTCAGACTTGAGAAAATGAAAAAACTTTGTAAGTTTCCCTTGACTAAACCATTGTCCTAGAGTATAATTGGAACTAAGAACAGAGGCTCCGTCAAACTTCCGGAGAAAGCGGGATAAGACGGAAGCCCAAGGGACGTCCTCCGCCATAGGGGACAACAATCGGGTGGATCCGAGGACTGGAACTGACCCTGCACAGCGTGCGGTACGATTGTACAAATCGATGGCTTTCAGCAGCCCGCGTCTCCCTTGCGGAGATGCACGATGCACACGGCGCGGATCAAGCCGCTCTTGGTACCCGTGGGGAGGGCGTCCCGCCCAAGACCTCATCCCGTCATTCGCGCCGCGCCCTGCGGCGCCTTTTTTGTCTGCGCAAGACCTTGGCAGAAATGAAAGAAGGGGCGGAAAGCCCCTCTCTCTTTGGGATTTGCCGCCCTGTGCGGCATTTTTGCACGGCTTACTTGTCCTTGCGGTAGAGGCGTGCGATTTCGCGCTTGGCGATCTTGCCCGTCGAGGTGCGCGGCATTTCGGGAATCCGGCAGAATTCGCGCGGCACCTTGTAGACGGCGAGGTTCTTTTGCAGGAACTTTTTGAGCGTGCGCATATCGACGTCCTCGTTTTTCCTCACCGTGTAGTAGCAGGCGCCCGCCTGCCCGCGCAAAGGATCGGGGATGGCGATGACGGCGGCGTCCTCGATGCCGGGGAAGGAGTAGACGAGTTCTTCGATCTCACGCGGGTAGACGTTCTCGCCCATGCTGATGATCATGTCCTTGATGCGGTCGACGATGTAGACGAAGCCGTCCTCGTCCATGCGTGCGATGTCGCCAGTGTGCAGCCAGCCGTCTTGGATCGCGCGTGCCGTCGCCTCGTCCTGATGCCAGTAGCCCTTCATGACGGTCGGACCCTTGACGAGAAGCTCGCCCGCCATGCCGCGCGCGAGTTCCGTTCCGTCGGTGTTGGCGATGATGACCTCAAGTCCCTTCATGGGCACGCCGATGGAGCCGGGACGATAGTGGCGCGGCGAGTCCATCGTGACGACGGGCGACGCCTCGGAGAGCCCGTAGACCTCGTAGATCGTGAGGCCGAACTTCTCGCGGTAGGCGGCGGCAATCTCCTGCGGCAGAGCCGTGCCGCCGATGCCTGTCAGGCGCAGACTCTTGAGATCTTCTGCCTCTGCCTGGCGCGTGAGGATGGCGCAGACGGAAGGCACGGCGTACATGATGGTGACCTTCTCTTCGCGGATGGCGCGGATCGTCTCCTTGGGCATGAAGCCGTTGACGATGACGATCGTGCCGCCGGCTGTGAGCGTCGCGAGGACGGAGCACGTCCAGGCGAAGCAGTGGTACATGGGCAGGACGCAGAGCACCTTGTCGTTCGGCGTGATGGCGTGATGCTCCATGACCTGATGCGCGTTGACGCATTGGTTCTTGTGACTGAGCACGGCGCCCTTGGGTGCGCCCGTCGTGCCCGATGTGTAGATGATGACGCAGGGGTTTTCGGGCGAGAAGATGCTCGGAAGCTTCGGCGCGGGCATGGCGCTCGCGGGCTTCATGACGTCGAGCAGGGGCAGCTGGCAAAGCTCGCCGCCGTATCCCTGCTGTCCGAGGTGGGATTCGAGCGGCAGCTCCTTTTCCGTCACGAGGCAGCGCACGTCCGCGTCCTTGATGATGTAGGCGACTTCGCGTTCGCTGAGCTGGTAGTTGAGCGGAACGGCGACAGCGCCGAGCGAGTTCACGGCGAGGTAGGCGACGAGCAGTTCGACGCGGTTGTGGGAAAAGAGCGCGACGTGGTCGTGCGCACGGATTCCGGCGGCGTAGAAGCGGTCGCGCGTGGCGCGAAGGGCTTCGCGCAGTTCGTCGTAGGTGATGCGGCGGCCGCGGTCGATGACGGCGACGTCTTCGCCGCGTCCGTTTTGCAAGATTTCGTGCAGTAGCATGGAACACATCCTTCATTTCTAACAAACATTGCTCATAGCTGAATTTTAAGGCCTGAAAGTCCATAAGTCAACTGAAATTATCATAGAGCCGGCGCATCCGTGCAAATCCGGGCGACTTCATTTTATCCGTGATTCCTTGACAAAAACGGTGTTCAATGCTAGATTTAAGATAGTATTAAGCTATGTCTTGGACAGCAGCGATTTATGCTTTTGGAAGCTGACGCCAAGGGGTGCGAAAAGGAGAGAGCGATATGAGGAAAATCTTTGCCTTGCTGCTTGCCGCATTTGTAGCGATTGCAGCGGCGGGGTGTACGACGAGCGGGCAGGACACGAGCAAGGTCGGCAGCGCAGAGCCGGGTTCCGGAAACCGCAAGATCACGATGGGCTACTCGCAGATCGGCGCACAGTCCACATGGCGCGCCGCGCATACGGCGTCGATCAAGCAGGCGGCGGAGGATGCGGGCATCGAGCTGCAGTTCTCCAACGCGGAACTCAAGCAGGAGAACCAGATCCGGGCGATCCGCTCGTTCATCGCGCAGAAGGTTGACATCATCGCCTTCTCGCCCATCGTGGCAACGGGCTGGGACGAGGTGCTGAAGGAAGCGAAGGAGGCGAAGATTCCCGTGATCGTCGTTGACCGCGATCTCCAGACGAACGACGAGGGTCTCTACGTCATGCGCATCGGTACGGACTCCGTGCGCGAAGGCCGCGAGGCGTTCCGCTGGCTCGACGGCTATATGCTGGCAAAAGGAAAGATGCCGCGCGACGGCGGCACGAAGTTCAACATCGCCGAGATCAAGGGGCCAACGGGTTCGTCCGTCGTCGAGCGCCGCGACACGGGCTTCCGCGATGAGATGACGGCATCACCGAACAAGGACAGCTACGAGATTCTCGTCGCGAAGAACTCGACGTTCCAGAAGGACGGCGGCAGAGAGGTCATGGCGGAGATGCTCGGAAGCTACAAGGACAAGATCGACATTCTTTTCGCGCAGAACGACGACATGGCGCTCGGCGCGATCGAGGCGATCGAGGCGGCGGGCCTGAAGCCCGGGCAGGATATCGTGATCGTCTCGTGCGACGGCACGCGCGCGATCTTCCAGGCGATGATCGACGGCAAGAGCAACTGCACCGTCGAGGGCAACCCGCTGCAGGGGCCGCTCTTGATGGAGATGGCGAAGAAGGTCTTAGCCGGCGAGAAGGTCGAGCGCACGGTCTTCGTCAAGGACAGCGTCTATCCGGCAGAAATCGCCCCGATGGCGATACAGGAAAGGAAATATTGACAGGGGGGGCTGTCGCACATGCATTGCTGTGCAACAGCCCCTTTTCGTTGAAAACGGAAAGGAAAATGTGATATAGTGGCAGTTAGGGAAAGATTTTTGAAGGAGGCGGCATGATGGCAACAGATGCAATCACGGATGAAATGGTCGTGCGACGTGTTGATGCGGCGGTGCGTATTGCGCTTGAGAAGAACAAGGCTATGGGGGTGCCAAGCATCGTCTATGATCGCAAGACGCAGAAAATCTATGAACTGAGAAGCGATGGCACGCGCGTCCCCGTGGCGGAGCGTGCGCGGAAGGGGCGTTATGGTGAGCAGCACGCGGAAGAAACCTGAAATTGTCCTTTTCGCTGGCCCTAATGGATCGGGCAAGAGTACGTTTACAGAGGTTCTGCGCCCCGTCATGGACTATATCAATGCCGATGAAATCAAGAAGAATCTTAAATGCAGCGACATCAAGGCTGCGCAGATCGCAGAACATCAGCGCGAAGAATGTCTGAGCAAGCTGCGCGATTTTTGCTTCGAAACAGTGCTCTCCACATCGCGCAATCTGTATTTGCTTGAGCGGGCAAGGGATGCGGGCTATTTTATTCGATGCTACTATGTTTTGACTGCAGATCCACGAATCAATGTATACCGTGTGAAGATGCGTGTAGCTTCAGGAGGGCACGATGTTCCAGAAGAGAAAATCTATACGCGCTATGATCGTGCTATGGCTCTTGTTCCTGCGGTCGTAGCGGTGAGTGATATTTGCCATATTTACGACAATTCGGAGGCGCAGGCATTCCGTATTTTTAAGAAGCGAAAGGATGTGTGCTTTTTTGATGAATGCGATGATTGGAGAAGGAAAAATATTGAGATTTTAACAGGGATTGCGAATATGGAGCGGAAAAACTTGAATCATCGCATGTAGTTTGCATGAGAAAGCCAATCGGTCTGCGCTTTCGGCGTGACCTCTTGGGGCTTCATAAGAAAAAGGCGCGGCGCCTGATGGCCGCGCCTTTTTCTTGACTTCTCGGGCTTTCATGGTAGAATAGTATAATAAGGAGGAGAGGAGAGACTCTCTGAACTGGAGGAGGTTCACTTTTGCTTACGTTTTTGATGGTGCTTGATGCGTTTGTCGCCATACTCCTGATTGTCGCCGTCTTGGGGCAGGAGCCTAAGTCTGCGGGCATGGGCGGCTTCGACGGGGGCGGCGGCGATACCGTGTTCAGCGCGAAGGCGCGCGGCATGGATGCGCTCTTGGCGCGTGTGACGATCGTTCTGGCGGTGCTTTTCGGTGCGATTACGCTCGTGATTGCCAAGATGACGATGTAGGGCGGCCATCGAGCGCGGGGGTTTCCTGCGCTTTCGTGGCAGCTGTTTGCGGCGGACGCTCGGCAAAAGGCCGGGCGTTTCTTTCTATTGGAGGGGCACGGCTTGCAGGGCTTTTCCCTTCGGCCGTTGAGGGAGGGGTGCGGCGATGATCATCGAGGGAGCGGAGCCTTTCCTCTTGCCGGGCGGCTCGCACGGCGTGCTGCTGCTGCACGGCTTCACGGGCATGCCGCCTGAGATGCGGCTTCTCGCCGAGGCTCTCCATCGTGCAGGTCATACGGTGCTTTGCCCGCGCCTCGCCGGGCACGGCACGAGTCCCGAGGATCTGGCACATACGGATGCCGAGGACTGGTACGATTCGGCTCTCGACGGCTATGCGATTCTTTCAGGACTCGTGCCGTGCATTTCTGTCGTCGGCCATTCGATGGGGGCTTTGCTGGCGCTTCGTCTCGCGGCGCAAAAGCGTGTCACGGGCGTCGTGACGCTCGCCGCACCGATCTTCATTGACGAGGGGCGCGGCATGAAGCACCTGCCGCCGCGCAGCGCGTGCATCGGCAGGTTTCACCCGAAACTGCGCAAGGCGCTGCGCGACGTGCCCGAGTTCTGTAACGTGACGTATGACAGGATGCCGCTCGTCGCCATCCACGAACTCGTCGGCTTCATCGAGCATGTCAAGGCTCTGTTGCCAAAGGTACACGCGCCGCTCCTTCTCGTGCACTCGCTGCACGACCGCACGGCGCACAGGAGAAGCCTCCGCTATATTTATGACCATGCAGGATCGGCGCATAAGGAAGTTCTTTGGCTCGTGCGCTCGGGTCATCTCGTGATGCTCGACGCCGAGCGACGGGCGGTCTTTCGGCGCACGGCATCGTTTTTGCGCACGTGCGGCGCACTCTGAAGAAAAGGGAAGGAATCAGGAGAAATGAATGGAACAAAATGAATTGCAGGAGCGCATCGTAAACTACATGCGCACGGCGGCGTACAAGCCGCTGACGGCGGACGATCTCGCCGCCGCCATGAGCCTCGCGCAAGAAGAACTCGCGCTCTTCTGGACGGCTTTGGAAGAGCTGGAGAAGACTGCGGCCGTCATCAAGACGCGCCACGAGCGCTTCGGCGTGCCCGAGCGCATGAACCTCGTCGTCGGCAGGCTCTCGATGTCGGCGAAGGGGTTCGGCTTCATCATCCCCGAGGTGCGCGAGAAGGAGACGGACAGCGACATCTTCGTGCCGGGCGTGAGTCTCGGCGGCGCGATGAACGGCGACCGCGTCGTCGCGAGGATTTCGCCGTCGGAGATTGCCGGACGCTCGCGCGAGGGCGAGATCATCCGCATCGTCGAGCGAGCCAACGAGCAGATTGTCGGCACGTTCGAGGAGAGCCGTCACTTCGGCTTCGTGATGCCCGATGACAAGAAAATCGGCCAGGACATCTTTATCCCTAAGGGCGCCGTGCATGGCGCAAAGGCGGGAATGAAGGTCGTCGTGCGCATCACGAAGTGGCCGGCGGGCAGGAGGAACGCCGAGGGCGAGGTGGAGGAAATCCTCGGTCGCGCGGGCGAGCCCGGCGTCGACGTGCTCTCCGTCATGAGTCAATACGGGCTTTCGGAGGAGTTTCCCGCCGATGTGGCGGCAGAGGCGGCAGCGATCGAGGACGCCGTCTCGCCCGAAGAATTCAGCGGCAGGCGCGACCGCCGCAGTTTTCGCATCGTGACAATCGACGGCGAGGACGCGAAGGACTTGGACGACGGCGTCTACGCCGAGCGGCGTGTGGACGGCAGCTTCTTCCTCGGCGTCTACATCGCTGACGTAAGCTGGTACGTGCGTGAGAATTCGCCGCTCGACCGCGAGGCGCGTGCACGCGGCACGAGCGTCTACCTCGTCGACCGCGTGATTCCCATGCTGCCGAAGAAGCTGTCGAACGGTATATGCAGCCTGAACGCGGGCGAAGACCGCCTGGCGATGGCGTGCGAGATGGAGATCGGCGCGGACGGACTCGTCAAGAGCTACGAGATCCTGCCCGTCGTCATTCACGTCTATCGTCGCCTGACCTATACGCTCGTCAACGAGATTTTCGCCGAGGGCGCGGATGCGGTACGCACGGAGAACGCCGACCTCCTGCCGCTTCTCACACCTCTTCGCGAGGTGCATGACGCGATGGAAAAGGCGCGGCATGAGCGCGGTTCCATCGGCTTCGACGTGCCTGAGATCAAGGTGAAGCTCGACGAGAGCGGCAAGCCCGTCGCGCTCATCAAGCGCACGGGATCCTTGGCAGAGTCGATGATCGAGCAGTGCATGCTCGCGGCGAACGAGACCGTCGCGGAGCACATGGAGAAGAAGGAGCAGCCGTTCCTCTACCGCGTGCACGAGCAGCCGTCGGACGAGAAGATCGAGCGGCTGAACAACCTTCTGGCGACGTTCTCGTTGCACCTCGCGCCGAACGAGGCGGGCGAGGTGGCGCCGAAGGACGTGCAGCAGGTCTTGGAAAAGGTCAAGGGAAGGCCTGAGGAGCGCATCGTCAGCGCCGTCTCGCTGCGCTCGATGCAGCAGGCGCGTTATGCCGACGCGCCGCTCGGTCACTACGGACTTGCCGCGCGTCACTACACGCACTTCACGTCGCCGATCCGCCGCTATCCCGACCTCATCGTGCATCGCCTGCTGCGCGAGACGTTTGCGACGGGCACGATCGCGGCTGGGCGGCAGGAGCGCCTGAGAAGCCTGCTGCCCGAGATCGCCGAGCACACCTCGGCGCGTGAGCGCATCGCCATCGAGGCGGAGCGCGAGACGCAGGACATGAAGAAGATCGAGTACATGGCGCAGTTCGTCGGCGACGCTTTCGACGCCGTCATCAGCGGCGTCACGGCGTTCGGCATCTTCTGCGAGCTGGAAAACGGCGTCGAAGGACTCGTGCACGTATCGAGCATGGTAAACGACTACTACGAGTACCGCGAAGACCTCTACGCGCTTGTCGGCGGTGCGACGCACGTTTCCTACCGCCTCGGCGAGCCTGTGCGCGTCGTGCTCGTGCGTGCCAATATCGCCGAGCGCAACCTCGACTTCATCTTGGAGGACAACGGCGTCTTTGTCGCTGCGAAGAAGAAGCCCGAGGAAGGCGGCGTCAAGAGCGGCGAATCTTCAAAGGGCAAGGGCGCGAAGAAGGGCGCACGCTCGAAAAAGGGCAGAGGTCGGAAGGCGGCGAAAGAAAAGCGTACGGATGAACTTATCGCCGACGTGAAAGGCGACAAGCGTCCGGAGAAGACATCCGCCCCTGTGGAAACGGGCGAACGCAAGCCGCACGGCAAGGGACATAAGGGTGCGAAGCCGCACGACAAAGGGCGCGGCGCGAGGAGGCCGGAAAGATTCCAGGCGGAAAGGCAGGGCGCTCTCGCCGACGAGTCGAGCAGCAGCCGCCCCAAGGCGTTCTGGATGAAGCCGCCGAAGGACTTGCGCAAGAAGGGCAAGAAATCTGCGCCCAAGCAGGAAAAGAAGCGCCGCCCGCACAACAAGACGCAGCGCGCGACGGCGAACAGCGATTGATGCAGGGATGCTGCAGGAAGCGGCGATTGCCGCATAAGGAAGCAGGGGGGAAGCGATGGGACGCAAGAACGACGGCGTGAAGATCGTCGCGGAAAACCGCAAGGCGCGTCACGACTATTTCATACACGAAACCTTTGAGACGGGACTCGTGCTGCAGGGCACGGAGGTCAAATCCCTGCGTGCGGGAAGAGTGAACCTCAAGGACAGCTTCGCCTCGATCAAGAACGGCGAAATCTTCGTGGAGAACATGCACATCAGCCCCTACGAGCAGGGCAACATCTTCAACCACGAGCCGCTCAGGAAGCGAAAGCTCCTCATGCACAAGGCGGAGATCGTCAAACTCTTCTCCAAGACGCGCGAGAAAGGCTTCACGCTCGTGCCGCTGAAGCTCTACTTCTCGAAGGGCAGGGCGAAGCTCGAACTCGCACTCGCCAGCGGCAAGCACAATTACGACAAGCGCCGCGACCTCGCGGCGAAGGCCGCCAAGCGCGACATCGAGCGCGCCTTGAAGGATCACGGCAAGGGTCGGTGAATACAGCAAAAAGAGATGGCGTCCGCCATCTCTTTTTGCTATTCATCTGCCGAACAGTTTACTGTGTGTACCTATGCGAGCAAGCGTAAGGATTAGTATATCGTTTTGATGTTTATATATCAGCAGCCAGTCGGGTGAGATATGACATTCGCGGTAACTGCTCCATGTGCCGCTGAGAGCGTGGTCGCGATTCTTTTCCGGCAAGGGAATGCCGAGAGCCAGTTTTGTGATCACGTCTTCCAAGAGCTTCATATTTTTGCCGCTTTTTTCTGCTGCTTTGTAATCCTTGCGAAATTGTGTCGTTGGTTTGACAATATATTTGCTTTTCATCTTTTTAAGTCCGCAAAAAGTTCGTCGAGGTCATCGTAGCCCTTTACGTTCGGGTCATTCGTGATTCGTTCGGCTTCAAGCAAGGCAGCTATAGTCTCTTTGTTCGGCTTCTCCAAAGCGATGTCAAAAGGTATGCGTCCTTCGCGCAGGGATTGGCGGACAAAAATTTGAAAAGCGGTCGAGAGGTTCATGCCGAGCTCGGCGAAGAAGATGTCGGCCTGCGCCTTTAGTGCTGCATCCATGCGTATGCTGATGTTCGTTGTAGCCGTGGACATAAATATCAACTCCTTATATATATTATACTGTTTTGCACGAAAAAAACAATGATGTGCACGAATAATTCAATATAAAATTCCAAGGGGTCAAGCTGAAGATGCAGACCGATTGCCTGCTTTCAATGAAACGAAAAAGTCGGTCATGCTTCTTGACATATAAATCGCTATATCGTAATATATAAATATAACGATTTTGGAGTTGATTCTATGGCAGAAGATCGAGAGCTTGCACGCGCGGCCGAGATGCTCAAGGCGCTCTCGCATCCCGTGCGCCTCTGCATCGCGCGCGGGCTTTGGCAGAGCGGCGGCTGCAATGTGGCGCACATGCAGCAGTGCCTCGAAGCGCCGCAGTCGACGATTTCGCAGCATCTCGCGAAAATGCGTGCCGTCGGCATCATCGAGGGCGAGCGCAACGGACTGGAAGTCGTCTATCGCCTCAAGAGCCGGGCAGTGGAGCAACTGCTCGAAGGGCTTTTCTGCAAGGAGAAGAATTATCACGATATGGGCTGATTTCGCTCTTTCGACGAGCGAAGCGCGGCGGCACAGAAGGAGGTATATCCGTATGGAAATGAAAAAGGAACAGGCAAAGCGCTATGTGATCGTCGGCGGCGTGGCGGGCGGGGCGACGGCGGCGGCGCGACTCAGGCGCTTGGACAAGGATGCGAAGATCGTTCTCTTTGAGCGCGGCGATCACATCTCCTTCGCGAACTGCGGCCTGCCATACTATGTGGGCGATGAGATCAAGGAGAGCGAGAGTCTGCTGCTCATGACGCCCGAACTGTTTCGCGAGCGCTTCGCCGTTGACGTGCGCACGGGAAGCGAGGTCGTACGGGTCGATGCGGAAAATCGCCGCGTCCATGTGCGGACGGCGGCGGGCGAGACGTATGAAGAGCCGTACGACGCGCTTCTTTTGTCGCCCGGCGCGAAGCCTCTGCGCCCGCCGATTTCGGGCATCGAAAGCCCGCGCGTCCTCGCGCTTAGGAGTGTGCCCGACGCCGAGGCTCTGCGCCGTCTGGCGGATCAGTATGCGGCGACGGGGCGTGCCGTCGTCGTGGGCGGCGGCTTCATCGGCATCGAGATGGCGGAGAATCTTCGTGCGCGCGGGCTTTCCGTCACGCTCGTCGAAGCGGCGCCGCATGTGCTCGCGCCCTTTGATGCGGACATGGCGAAGATCGTGGAAAAAGAGATGAACGAGAACGGCGTCGGACTCGTCCTCGGCGATGGCGTGAAGGAGTTCAAGGAGGAGGCGCAAGGTATCCTCGTGCGCCTTGCGAGCGGGCGCGAGGTAGCGGCGGATTTCGTCGTGCTAGCCATCGGCGTGAGTCCCGACACGGGATTTTTGCAGGCGAGCGGCATCGCGCTCGGCGAGCGCGGCCACATCCTCGTGAACGAGCACATGGAGACGAGCGTGCCCGAGGTCTACGCCGTGGGCGATGCCGTGCTGACGCTCGACCGCCAGACGAAGAAGGCGGGCGCTCTGCCGCTCGCAGGGCCTGCGAATCGGCAGGGGCGTATCGCCGCCGACAACATGGCGGGCAGGCGGCGCGTCTATGACGGATTCGTCGGCACGGCGATCCTCAAGGTGTTCGGCCTCGCGGCGGCTTCTGTCGGCAAGAACGAGCGCACCCTTGAGCGTGAGGGTCTATCCTATGGCGAGGATTACCGCGTCGTGAAGCTTCATCCGCTCGCGCATGTCGGCTATTATCCGGGCGCTCAGACGATGACGATGAAGCTCCTTTATCGTACGAAGGGGTCTGTCGGCAAGATTCTCGGGGCGCAGATCGTCGGTGCGGGCGGCGTGAAGGCGCGGATCGACGTACTTGCGGCGGCGATCGCCATGGGCGCGGACACGGACTTTCTGACGAGTCTGGAGCTTTCCTACGCGCCGCCATTCGGCGCGGCAAAAGATCCCGTGAACATGGCGGGCTACATGGCGGAAAACGATCTCGCAGGCCTCGTGCGCTTCCTGTCCGCAGATCGCCTTAAGGAGGCGCGAGAAGAGGGCGTGCGCGTGCTCGACGTGCGCACGGCGGGCGAGCTGCAGCGCGAGCCCGCTGCTTCCGACGCGCATATCCCGCTCGACGAGCTGCGCGAGCGCTTCTCGGAGCTTGACCGCTCACAGCGCTGGGCGGTGCTCTGCAAGGTCGGGCAGCGCGCCTATACGGCGGCGCGTTTCCTTCAGCAGGCGGGCTATGACGCAGAGGTCATCGCGGGCGGCTATACGTCGCTGAAGATGGAGGAATTCGAGGTCTCGCCCGAGGCCGCCGCACCTGCGAAAGCCCTTTGACGCGACGCTTATATGATGGTATGATGATACGATGAGAAAAGGACAGCTCTGCAGCATCCCGAGGATGGTGCAGAGCCGTCCTTTTTTCGCTATACGAGATCTTTCCCTTTCTTGCCCGTCAGGTGCTCGATCTTCAGCTCGACCATGTTGAAGGCTGGCCAATGCTTTTTGATCTCCTCATCACAGGCTTCGGGATGGCCGGGATAGTAAGCCTCGCCGAGAAATTCCGCCGCCTTTCGCTTTTCCTCATCACTCTTGAGGACGCGCAGCCTGCCGAAGGCGATGACGCTGCGGTATTGCGTCAGAAAGCGGTGCGGCACGACCTTGTCCTCGGCAATGATGCAGAACGACGCCTTGTCACATCGCTCAATCGCCGTCATCTTGTGACCGACGCGTGCCGTGTGAAAGAGCAGGCGTTCCTTTTCCTCGTCGTAGGCGAAGCTCATGGGCACGGCGTAGGGATAGCCGTTTTCGCCCGCGAGCGCGAGCACGCCCGAGGTCGCTGCCGCGAGGATGTCGCGGGCTTCTTCATCGCTCATTTGTTGATTTTTGCGGCGCATTTCTCTGAACATGGCAATCGTCTCCTTTTCTTGCTTGCTGTATATGGGATTCGGCATGGAAGAGAATTTTGTGAAGGTCAGCTAGGATTCGCCGTTGCGATGCGAATGGCGATGCGCGTGATGTAATCGGCTTCATTGGCGGCAGAAATCTCGTCGATGAGGCTTTCCTCGTAGGAGAAGCCGCGAGGGGTCAGGTCGTGATCCTCGATGTAGGAACGCAGACGCGCATAAGCGGACGCCGTGTTCATGTAGTTGCCCGCGAAGCAGGTTACGAGGTAGCGTCCGGCGGGACGCTCGTGGCGCAGTTCCCGCGGCAGATGGCGAAGCGGCACGTCCGTCGGCGTGAAGTAGTGGCAGATGAGGCTTTCCTTTCCCGGTGTCATATAGTCGCCCGTCTCGACCATCGCGCCGAAACTCAGCCCCGCATAGATGTCGTGCGTGAGGACATAGCGCAGGTGCTCGGCAATGACCTTCTCCACGGCGGCGTGATTGCCGTGCTCCTCGAAGCTGCGCGTCGGAGCGGAGAGCAGGAGGGTCGCCTTCGGCCAATCTTCTTCGCGCACTTCGTCGAGCTGCAGAGCGGTCGTTGCTGTGAGTCGTTCCCTTTGCTTGCGCACGATGGTGCGCTTTCGGGTGAGCGTCTTGATCTCTTCGTCGAGCCATATTTCCTGACTCTTCAACAGCGAGCGGAGGTTTTCCGGACTGCGCTCCTCCATGTAGCGTTTGATTTCTCCCAGTTCTAGCCCCATGCCGCGCATCGTGCGGATGAGGTGAAAGGGGTAGATCTGCCGAAAGGAATAGCTGCGGTAGCCGTTCTCGGCGATGTAATCGGGGCGGAAGATGCCCTCGCTGTCGTAGTAATGCAGCGTGCGCTTGTTGACGCCCGTGATCTTGGCAAACTCTCCTGTATGAAAGGCTGGTCGACGCGCCATGGGAAAATCCTCTTTCGTCAAGGGTTGACATTACACCTACTGTATAGTTTATCATAAAAGTCCAAGAGGTCAAGCTGTACGTAGGTCTGCACCTTTACGGAAAAGGAGAATTTCATGAACGCATTGGCAAAGCATTTCAGCCTCGGCGGACTTCTGCGCTTCGCTGCGCCCGCCGTCGGCATGATGCTCGTCATTTCTATCTATACGGTGACGGACGGCATCTTCATCGGGCGCTATGCGGGAAGCCTCGCGCTCGCTGCATCGAACATCGTCTATCCTGCGCTGAATCTCGTATTTGGGCTTTCCATCATGCTTTCTTCGGGCGGCTCGGCGCTCGTTGCCAAGACGCTGGGCGAGGGCGATGCGGCATTGGCGAGAAGCCGCTTCACGCTGCTCGTCGTCGTCGGTGCAGCGCTCGGCATATTGCTCGCAGGCACGGTGTTCCTTTTCATGGAGCCTATTTTGGCGCTTCTCGGCGCTTCACCCGAGCTTTATGCCGACTGCCGCGCGTATCTCTCGGCGAATATGTTCTTCGCGCCGTTTGTCGTTCTGATGATTATATTCAACGCTTTTTATATTGCGGATGGCCGCCCCGTGCAGGGATTTCTCGTATCATTGACAGCGGGACTTGTCAATGTCGGACTCGATTATGTGTTTCTCGCGCACTTCGGCATGGGCATCTTCGGTGCGGGCCTTGCGACGGGCATCTCGGATGTCGTCGCGGCGGTCTTGGGTCTCGTTTACTTTTCGCGCTACAGCCGCACGCTCGCGTTCGAGCGGTTTTCCTTCGCCGTGCGTCCGCTTTTCCAGGCACTTTACAACGGCTCTTCCGAGATGGTCACGCAGCTTTCCGTAGGTATTACGACGTATCTCTTTAACCTCGTGACATTCTCCTATGCAGGAGCGGACGGCGTCGCGGCGATCAGTGTCATCCTCTATGCGGAAATGCTCCTGACGGCAATACTCATGGGTTTCGCCAATGGCGTCGCACCTGTATTTTCCTACCAATTCGGCGCGAAAGGATATGCCGAGCTTCTGCGCCTTCTGCGGCTGTCGCTTGGCATTATCTTTCTCTTCGGAATTCTGTCCTTTGCGGCGGCAAATATATTCGCCGTACCGCTGATGACGCTGTTTCTGCCGGATGGAGGACGTGCCTATGCGCTGGCTCTCGGCGGCTTCGGGTTGTTCTCGTGGAGCTTTTTGCTCTGCGGTTTCAACCTTTTCTCCTCGACCTTTTTCACGGCGTTGTCGGACGGCAGGATGTCGGCAATCCTGTCCTTTGTGCGCAATCTCGTCGGCATCGTGGTGTTCCTGCTGCTCCTGCCGCGCTTCTGTGGCCTTGACGGCGCATGGCTCGCCGTTCCTGCGGCAGATGCGGCCGCCGTACTGCTTTCCTTCCGCCAGCTTTGGGGGGCGGCGTGTTCCTTTCGCGAGGAAAAGGCGGCGGGAACTGTGATTTTGGGGGGTTGAGGGGTATGTGTGCGAAAATGAAAGTTTCTAGAAATATCGGGAAGCATGCTGCGTGCTCTTTTGCTGCGGCCGGCATGTTGCTCGGCGGAGCGGATTTGACGGATGCAGAAGCTGCGGCGGCGCTGTTGTCCGTGATGATTTTGGGAGGTTGAGAGGTATGTGTGCAAAAATGAAAGTTTCGAGAAATATCGGGAAGCATGCTGCGTGCTTTTTTGCTGCGGCCGGCATGTTGCTCGGCGGAGCGGATTTGACGGATGCGGAAGCTGCGGCGGCGCTGTTGTCCGTGACAGATGCGGCGGCAGTTTCCGTGCAGTCTGCATCGAAGGCGGAGCTTGCGGATGATGTGCGGGCGCAGACGGAAGATGCAGCGCCCGACTACGGCGTGGCGCTCGGCGCTCCCTATGATGATCTCGACTTCTGGTGCAACGCGGCGGGCAAGCGGCTTTTGGGCACGGCGGAGGACGTGGCGCGTCTCAACGAAGAGCTGCACGCGAACCAGCCGAGTCTTACGGCATTGGCTGAACTGCCGCACGCCGTATCGAGGCGGCAGCTTCGTCATTGGATGGACGAAGCTGCGCCTGAGCGCGGAGAGTGGTACGCACCGACAGAGCCGCTTTCGGATGAAGCGTATCAGGCGGTGCAGGAAAACTGCGCGGCGGAGAAACTGCCGCTCAGAAATCCCCTGCGCTATGGAATCTGTGTGCGCCGCGCCGATCTGCGCTGTCTTCCGACGGCAGAAGCTTGGCTCGATGCGCCCGATGACATTCATTACGACATCTTGCAGGCGACCGCCGTCGATCCCGCCGAGCCGCTTGCCGTTTGGAGCGAGAGCGCGGACGGCAAGTTCCTCTTCGTTTCCATGCGCTATTATCGCGGCTGGCTGGCGAGGGATGCGGTTGCCTTGACAACGCGCGAGACGTGGCTCGCCTATGTGCAGCCCGAAGATTTCCTCGTCGTGACGCGCAATCTCTATGAAGCGCCCGAGGAGGCGGGCGGGCAGCTCTATCAACTCGGCAGCCGCATTCCGCTCGTGCAGCAGGGCGGAGCGCATCTCGCGCGTCTGCCGCAGCGTGCGGCGGACGGCAGTCTCGCCGAGGTGCTTTTGGCGCTTCCGTACAGCGAGAGCGCGAGCCTTGCTGTTGAGGACGCGGGCGGCATGGAAGCCGCCGCGCTCCATCGCGGCAGCCTGCCCTATACGGCGAACAATCTGCGCCGCGCCGCCTTCGCGTGCCTCGGTGACGTCTACGGTTGGGGCGGGCAGGATGAGAGCGTCGACTGCTCCTCGTTCGTCGCCGACATCTATCGCACGGTCGGCATCGAGCTGCCGCGCAATGCCGATGAGCAGGAGGAGGCGTTTCTGCGGGCGAGTGCCCATGTGGGCGATGCACGGAATGCGGCGCACGGTGTACGGGGAAAGGCTGCGGCATTCGGGGTGCGTCGGCGCGGCATGGAAGATGCCGCGCCGGGCATCTTTTTTACGCCGCTCGACGATATCGCGCCTGAGGAGCGAACCGAAGCGCTTCTCGCTGCGCCGCCCGCGAGCCTTCTCTTTCGCCCCGGCCATGTGATGCTCACGCTCGGCTCGGTCGATGGCAAGACGTATGTCATACATTCCTTGAGCGGCTGCTGGGAAAAGACGCAGGAAGGCCTCAAGCGCTGCCGCATCCGCCGCGTGCTCGTCAGCGACGCCTACTTTTTGACGAGCACGGAAGGCAGGAATCTCGACGATTGTACGGGGGTGGGCAGTGTCCGATAAGGCATGGTGGGGTGACACACCGTTTGACATCCCTTGATGTTTTGTCGGAATTTTCAGCCTTGACAATCTTTGCCGTAGTGCATTGAAGCGGAAGAGGTTCGCAGACGGCAAGTTCTCCGTCGGCTACTCCCGTTTTCTCGGCTACGACAAGGGCGAGGACGGCAATCTCGCCATCAACGAGGAGCAGGCCAAGATCGTGCGGCTCATCTTCCGGCTTTTCCTTGAGGGTATGACGGCTTGCCGAATTGCCAAGGAACTGGCCGCACGGCATATCTTGACGGTCACGGGCAAGGAGAAATGGAACGCTAAGACCATTCGGGGAGTCCTCGCCAACGAGAAATACACGGGCTGTGCGAGGATTCAAAAGACCTTCACGCCGGACTTCCTCACCAAGAAAGCCGTCAAGAACTGCGGGCAAGTGCCAAGCTACTTCGTGGAACAGAGCCATCCCGCCATCATCGACCCTGCCGTGTTCGAGATGGTGCAGAGGGAGATGGAGCGACGCACACGGGAAGGCGGGAGATACAGCGGCGTGAGTATTTTCTTGGGAAAAATCCGGTGCGGCGAGTGCGGCAGCTACTTTGGAGCTAAGGTTTGGCATTCCACGGATAAGTACAGGCGCACGGTCTACCGCTGCAACAACAAGTACGACGGGCATAAATGTCAAACGCGCCATGTGACGGAGGAGGAAATCAAGACGGTTTTCGTCACGGCGTTCAATCGTCTGGTGACGGAGCGGGAAGAGATTATCACCAATGCACGACTCGTCAGGCAGACACTTTGCGACACGACGGCGCTCACGGAGGAGAAAGCCAAACTGCAGCAGGAACTGGCGGTACTGGCGGAGATGACGGAGCAATAAGTCCACGAAAACGCTCGCATTGCCCAGAACCAAGAGGAGTATCAGAAGCACTACGAGGGGCTTGTGGCGAGATATGATGCCGCTAAGGCTCGGTTTGACGAGGTGACGGAAGCTGTCTCTGCCAAGGAAGTACAGTCGGAGCAATTAGCATTGTTTATCAAGTGCATCAAGGAACAGAGTGTGCCTGTGGCAGAGTTCGACAGCCAGCTTTGGGCGAGCATGGTAGAGTGCGTGACCGTGGGCGTGGAGAAGGGGATGACGGTGGTGTTTCGGGATGGGACAGAGATGCGAGTATAGGAAATATGGGATAGCGGAAAGGGGAGCCTCCTAGAATCTTACGCCGAGGGAGAAACCGCAGGTCACATCCGATGTGTGGAATTCTTCGGGTTTTTCTAGGGGCGCGGCAGCGAAAACATCGTAGGAAATAGCGTTGACCGTTCCGCGAAAGCCGAGCGCTGCACCTGCGATCACATGCCCGTTGTAGAGATCGGCGCCGTAGCCGTAGACGGCGCCGACATCAAGTCCGAGATAGAGTTCCGCCTTTT
>ERZ773005.880-NODE-880-length-18735-cov-8.859208_pt1 | contig 18735 bp, 12 predicted proteins | sample MGYA00580666_ERZ773005 | MGnify/ENA primary metagenome ERZ773005 (study PRJEB29015, sample SAMEA2737999) | human oral metagenome | biome: human oral; feature: human-associated habitat; material: dental | place: China | collected 2061 ...
CGTTGAGATACGTCGGGGAGAACTGCAGGCCGGACGGAACCTTGTAGCTCACATCAAGAGCGTAGGTGACGCCGGCTTTAAGCGCGGGAACTTCACCCGCCATCAGGTCGGCGACCTGCGTATGCGATTCTGCTTCCTCTATCGTGACGGAGTCGAACGCGAGGCCGGCGGCATCGTCGGCGTAGGCGACGTGCATGCCGGCACACATGACGGCGACGAGCACGGCGGGCGCGAAAACGAGCGCCGCCATGGCTTTCTTCAATGAGCCCATATGAATTCCCCTGCTGTTTCCCTGCTGCGTTTCGCGCGGCTGCCGGACGGCAAACGCGCGAGACCGATGACACGGTTTCATGAATATGAAGCCGCGTTGTTGCAATGCCGCAATATAGACGATTGGTCACGAGATGTCAGCATATTTTCATGAACTGGACGTACATGGTATAAAAATGGTGCACGAGAGGCCGTGTTGCGCAAAGGTCGTCTCTGAATTCCTCCTGAAAGAAGCCATTACGGCCGTATGCATCGAAAAAGACAGCATATCGTCCTTTCAGTCTATGCGAATTCGGTCCCTCGTCACTTGCCCCAGAATTTCTGCAGCAGCTCTTGGCGCGTGGCCACGCCCGCCTTCTTGAATATGTTGTGGGTATGCGACTTCACGGTCCCCAGCACCAAGTTCAAATCGCTCGCGATGTTCTGATTGTCCTTGCCGTCTATGATGCCCCGCAGCACATCGCGCTCTCGCGCCGTAAGGCCGTACTTTTCGCTGAACAGCGACATCGATAGGGCTACATAGCGTTCTTGATTGTCCGCCCGAGGCGTAGGAGGTTCGACATGCCGGAGCTTCAGCGCATCCGCGGCATGGCGCACCGCTATTACGCCAAGGGTTATGACCAGGAGATTCTCTGAGAAATTACGCTCCGAGATATAGAGGGGCAACATGGAATCCAGCGTCGCTTGCGAGGGATGCCATATGAGTATGACGAAGGTGTTTTCAGCAATGATGCAGCAGATGATCATCGCGACCATGGCGATGAATCTCTTCTGGCGCAGGACGAGCGCCTTCTCCACGCTGGATTTGCGATTGGAAAGAGAAACGAAAAGGAGAAAAAGGAGACACCAGGCCAAAAACGCCTCGCGTGCGCTGTAGAACAGCCATTGCTTGATCGGACCATCTGGTAGCGCCGCCGCAATGAGGAGGTCCCCCGTCAGAAACGCCACGCCCGGCCCGATCTTGAGCGTCACGCTTTTCTCGTCGAGATATTCGCATATGGAAAGCCAGCACGACTCCAGCATGCCGGCGGCCAGAAGGGCTTTATAGTAGGGAAATTGAATGCCATAGAGCTGTTCGAGGGTAATGGGCGCCCCATGACTGAGATTCTCCATCTGGAAAATAGAGGCCAGGTCGAAAAAATACAGGAAGAAGCCGCTGGCAGCGAACATGTAGGTGCGATTTCGGGTGAGCAGGTACGCACCGAATGAAGCTGCACTGGATACGGCACAGATGAACATCACTGCCATCGTATAGGTTGAAAACGTCGCTTCCACCTATGCCTCTTTTTCGCCGAGCGGACAATTATCCCCCGAGCTATGATTCCGACCTTCGCCCAACCCCAGACTACCATCCAGAAAAGTTCAACACGGTTTAATTGGGTTTAGACGCACGATGAGCCGGCAGCGGTCAGAGCATCGTGAACTGGACGTACATGTTCTCGCTATCCATAAACCCATTCGTCTGGCAGGCAAACCTATTCCTGGCTTTCCAAACCCGAGGACCTGAAAGCATAGTGGAGTTCATCAGAGGCGCCGCATGGGCGGCTCCGCACTTGCAGATCTTCGACGAAGGAGGAAGGCATGGCTTGCAAAGACTACATCGATACGAACGATTTCACGAAAGAAGAGCTTCTTGAGATGATCGAGCTCGCACGTGCGATGAAAGCCATGATCAAGGATGGAGGCGCGTATCCGCAGCTCCTGAAGAACAAGAGTTTGGGAATGATCTTCCAGCAGGTTTCCACCCGCACCCGCATTTCCTTTGAAACGGCCATGACCGATTTGGGCGGACATGCGCAGTTCTTCGGGCCGGGAACCATCCAACTGGGCGGCCATGAAACCATTGAGGACTCCGCCCGCGTCATGGGCAGCTTGCTCGACGTCATGATGGCTCGCGTCGATCGCCATAAGGACATCGTCAATCTGGCGAAGTATAGCAGCGTCCCCGTCATCAACGGGATGTCGGAATACAACCATCCCACCCAGGAGCTCGGCGACCTGCTTACGATGATCGAAAACCTGCCCGAGGGAAAGAAGCTCGAGGATTGCAAGGTCGCGTTCGTCGGGGATGCAACCCAAGTCTGCGTTTCGCTGATGTTCATCTGCTCCATCATGGGCATGGACTTCGTCCATTTCGGACCTAAGGGCCATCAGGTATCCGACGGCGGCCTGCAAGTCGATACCGATATCGATCTGGTCGCCATCGCTCAGAAGAACTGCGAAACCTCTGGCGGCACCGTGACCGTCTCCGACGACCTCGACTCCATCAAGGGCGCCGACTTCATCTATACCGACGTATGGTACGGGCTCTACGACGATGAAGAAGGCACCAGCAGCTACATGGACATCTTCTATCCTAAGTATCAGGTCACCATGGATATGATGAACTTCGCATCCCCGACCTCCAAATTCATGCATTGCCTTCCCGCAACCCGCGGCGAAGAAGTTGTGGACGAGGTCATGGACGATCCCGAACGCAGCCTGTGCTGGATCGAGGCCGAGAATCGCAAGCATTCCATCCGCGCCATCCTCGTCTATCTAGTCAAACAGGCCGAAGTTCAGAAAAAGGCCGCGAATCCGGCCATCGCCATCGATGCTGAAGCCCGCATCAACAAGGTCCTTTCCAGGATCTAGGGCCGCGTTGCCCAACGCTTCCTCAGCACGCCGTGCCAGCCTTCCCTTTCCATCGCCATGAAGGATGCTTCCGTGAACGAAAGAACGATTAAGCCGATCAGATTCCGTCATGGCCTGCTCGCCCTGACGTTCTTGGCTGTCGCCATGGCGTTTTGCGTGGTCGGTTTGGGAACCGAACCGCAAATGCCCCTGGTCATCGGGTGCCTCCTTGCCGGCGGACTCGCCATATATCTCGGATTCAAGTGGGATGATGTGTTGGAGTCCATGATGAAGGGCATCATGGACTCCATGGAAGCCGTGCTCATTCTGATGTGCATCGGCATGCTCGTCGCGTCATGGATTCAGTCCGGCACCGTTCCCACGCTTATCTACTACGGCCTTGCCGTCATCAGCCCCCAGCTCTTCCTGCCCGTGGCGTTTCTCGGCACGTTGCTCGTCGGCATCGTCCTGGGTTCCTGGGGCGCCGCAGGAACCATCGGCATAGCATTCATAGGCATCGCCGCAGCATTGGATATCCCGCTGGGCATGGCGGCAGGAGCCATCATCGCGGGCGCATACGTGAGCGAAATCGCTTCCCCTCTTACGGACGGACCGGTTCTCTGCGCCGCAGTGGCGGGAGTCGGCGTCTTCGACATGTGCAAGAGGTTTCTACCCATCGTCATCGGCGTATGCATGCTGAGCATTGCGTTGTACTTCGGCATCGGCCATCTGGCAGATGCGACCGAAGCATCGGCGGCGGCAAGCACCGCCGGTCTGATGGGCGAGCTGTCTTCTGCCTACTCGATCGAACCTCTCACGTTGGTTCCGCTGATCGTGATGATCATATGCATCGCAGCTCAGGTGCCCGCCATCCCGGCATTTCTGCTGGGTGCCGCCCTCGGCCTGATCGAAGCGGTGTTCTTGCAGGGCGCCGACTTCGGCGTCGCGCTCGAATCCTGCAGCGCCGGCGTGACGAGCACTACCGGCTCCGCCATCATCGACGAACTGTTCAGCACAGGCGGCATTGCGGAGATGCTCCCGACGATCACTATCGTCATCTTGGTCATGGCATTCGTAGGTCTCATGCAGCATACAGGTCTGATGGATTCCCTCATCGAACCCATTGCATCGAAGCTGCAAGGCTATGCGTCGCTTCTCGCAGGCACGGTCGCAAGCGGCGCTCTGTTCAATATCGTCATGCCCGATCAATATCCCGCAATCGCCATGTCATGCAAGATGTACGGCAATGCGTTCGAGAAGCACGGCACGTCCGGCGAAGTATGGAGCAACATCTGCAATTCCGCGTCGGGCATCACGTCGGTGCTTGTGCCTTGGAATACGTGCTCGATCTACATGGTCACCATCCTGGGCGTGCCCTGTCTGAAATACCTGCCGTTCGCATTCTTCTGCTACCTGTACCCCATCGCGGTCATCGTACTGGGAATCTTGTTCAGCAGACAGCTCGGCTGGAAATGCATGCCTCGAGAAACGGAGAGCGTGCAGCGAAGCGACGCGGTCAATGTCGCTGAAACAACGCAGGCATGACTATGGGGAACCGATGCGCAGGGATGCAATGCCTCGGATCCTTGCAATCGGTCCAAGCCGCCCCCCTCACGAAAGGAGCGTTCGAAATGACCGATTCGAAAATCCTGACCAAGGTCGTGATCGCTCTCGGTGGTAACGCTTTGCAATCCAAAGGAAGCGACGGAACCGCTGAAGCCCAGCTTGAAGTCGTGAAAGATACCTGCAGGCTTCTTTCCGAACTATCTGCCGAGGGTTATGAAATGGCCATAGTGCATGGAAACGGCCCCCAGGTAGGACGCATCCTGCTTTCAAGCGAAACGGCTAAGGACGTGGTTCCGCCCATGCCTCTCGACGTATGCGGCGCCATGAGCCAAGGCTATATCGGCTATCACGTGCAGCAGTCGCTCAAGCACGAGCTTGCTAAACGGGGGCTCGACTACCCCGTGGTCACGATAGCCACGCAAACCATCGTAGATGGGGAAGACCCTTCCTTTAAAGATCCTACAAAGCCAATCGGCCCCTTCTACAACGAAGAGGAGGCTCGCAGCCTCGAAGAGGAACGCGGCTACGCAATGCGCGAGGACAAGGCGCGCGGCGGGTGGCGTCGCGTCGTGGCAAGCCCGAAGCCGCAGAAAATCGTTGAAATCGATGCCATCAGGCAGCTTTGGAATTCTTCGATCGTGATCTGCGCGGGAGGCGGCGGCATCCCCGTGATCGAACATGCCGACGGCGCGCTGGAAGGCACCGCGGCCGTCATCGACAAGGACTTCGGCGCCGAGCTCCTAGCTGAAAACGTGAACGCCGACGTGCTGCTCATCCTCACCGAAGTAGAGAAGGTCGCCCTTGATTTCGGCACGCCCGAGCAGCGCGGTCTCGATTGCCTGACGTTGGCCGAGGCAGAAAGATACTGCAAGGAAGGCCAGTTCGACAAGGGGAGCATGCAGCCCAAGGTAGAAGCGTGTATGAAATTCGTACGCTCCTATCCCGACAAACGCGCCATCATCACGAACCTTTCGAAAGCCGAGGAGGCGCTCGCCGGAAAAACGGGAACCCTGTTCACGTACTAGATCCTCTGCACTCCGGACCTCTAGAAAAGAGGCGATTCGCATGGGCGAACCATCAACCAAACAAAGAATCTATCCTTGGCTCGTCGTGCTGGGTTGCGGCATGTGGGTATCCGGTTCGATCGGGTTCCTCACGATCGTATCCGGTAACTTCTACGTACCTGTAAGCCAGGACTTGGGAGTGACCGAATCCGATTTGGGATTCTACATGACCTTGGTGAGCATCGGTCAAGCCATCAGCTTCCCTATAGCGGGACGCACGATACCCAGAATGAACATACCCGTGCATATGACGATAATCTGCGCAATCGAAGCCGTTGCCGCCATTGCCATGTCGACCTACGGCAGTGTGCATATGTGGTATGTATCCGGCCTGGTCATCGGCTTTTGCATGGGATTCAATACATCCATCGGCGTTGCTATCGTGCTGACGAACTGGTTCGCCAAGAAGACAGGGTTCGCCATCGGCATGGCATGGGCTATCGGCTCGCTTGCCAACGCCATCATGAGCCCTCTCATCGCACAGGTCATCATCAATGCCGGATGGCGCGTCGGATACGTGGTCCTCGGCGCGGCCAGCCTCGTGCTGATGTGCAGCGCATCCCTGTTCATCATTCGCTTGAAGCCTGAAATCCTAGGTCTGCTCCCTTACGGTTACGAGAAAGAGCAAGAAGGGGCACATGTGGAAGATCCCACTGACGGCGTGGCTTTCCGCGATGCGATCAAATCGCCTGCCTTCATCCTGCTGCTCGTGGCCATGACGTTGATCACTACGACCACTATCACGAACCAGCTGTTCACCAGCTACAGCGAATCGGTAGGCTACGGCGCTGCATTCGGCAGCCTCATGGTGACCGTAGCCATGCTCTCCGATATCGCATGGAACCCGCTCATTGGCTTTACCTGCGATAAATTCGGGGCGGACAAGGGCGTTATCCTCTGGTGCGCCGTCACCATACTGTCCTTCGTCTGCCTAGGCATCGGTGCATCGATGCCGGCCTTCGCCTTCGTCGGAGCAAGCTTGAACGACACAATGTATGCATGCTACGGCACAGGTATAGCCATGCTGACCGCATTCCTGTTCGGAAGCAAAGACTATGCAAAGATCTACTCGCTGGTGCCGGCTATCGGATACGCGCTCGGGTGCATGGGCGTGCCGATATTGACCAGCATTTATCAAGCGACTGGCGGCTACAACAGCGTATGGCTGTTCTGCGCGGCCTGCGACGCGGTCATCGCGCTCTGCGTCATACTCGCCGCACGCAATTCGAAGAAGCTGCCGCGATCGGAGTAGATGGGACGCGGAGCAGAAGGGATGCGCTTGATCCAAGCGCAGGCGGCGCTCACGCGCCGTTCGTATGCGACTCCAAGGACGGTTTCGGTATCGAACCGAGACCGTCCTTGTTCGCTCATATCCGTTCTTGTCCGCATATGTGGAGACGTCCATGCGTGCGTAAGAGCCGGGCAATCTGATAAGCGGACGTGACGCCGATTTAACGGAAGCCAGCCAGGCTGCGCAGTCGTTGCTCTCTGAATACCGCAGCTACATGAATGCACACGGAGAGACACTCGTCCTGTCGCGGCGAAAACGTTTGAGAAGCGTGGCGACTACTACGCGATGAGCGGCTCTACAAGCATCCGCGAAGGCGGCTATTTCGCCATCGGCGGAAAGAAACTGCATTCAGCCTTTTGCCGCCGAGCGTGCAATGCTGCATGATTTATGCTCGATGCGAAGCCGCCACGCACGCGAAGAAACCATCGCCGCCGGTATGACTGGCAACGAACGAGATTGCCGGATGCTCTCTTTCGCGGTTTCGTATAAACAAATCCATGAATTACTTCGTTTACTTATAATAAATACGATTTAATATAAATTAAAAAGCACCCATGGCAATTGGAGGCTCAGTTGGAATACAGGGAGCTCTCGAAACTTTACCATGCAAATGCATCCACGAGCAGAGATTCCGATCTTTTGGCCGAACTGCATGTGAGGCTGCATTCCGAATCAACATTCCGAACGGGCTATATCGCAGGAAATGATGAATTGTTCCTTGCTATGCCGCGAGAAATTACCCTGCTCAGCGAAAAGATACTGCGCACAGAGCGGAAGGTCTCCTTGCGCATGCAAAACATGCCAGGAATCGCGGGAGGCGCTATTCTGCGCGGGCTCGTCCTTGACGAGATCGTATCGTCAAACGAAATCGAAGGGGTGCGCAGCACGAAACGTGAAATAAAAGACGCGTTGAATGCGATGGATTCGGAGGATTCGGCGCAGAGACGATTCAAAGAGCTCACAATGCTCTACATGAGCATCCTCGACCAGACGGCGAAGCTGCCGGAAGAGCCTGCAGACATTCGCGCAATATACGACCAGGTCATGAATGGAGAACTGTCTCGCAACGACACTCCGGATGGAACGCTGTTCCGCGCTCATGGCGTTGACATCTACAACAGGGTAAAAGTCGTGCACAAGGGCCTTGAACCTGAGAAGAAGATATACGAGGCTATGGCGGCCATGCTTGCAATCGCGCAGTCGGAAGAGATTCCTGCACTTTACTGTGCTATCGTCTCGCACTATCTGTTCGAGTACGCGCATCCGTTCTATGATGGAAACGGGCGGACGGGAAGGTATCTCCTTGCGCTCTACCTGAGCATACCTTTATCCATGGCAACATCCCTGTCATTGTCCAGAACGATAGCCGAACATAAAGACGTCTACTACAACGCATTCTCCATCGCTCAAGACCCTTTGAACCACGGCGAACTGACCCATTTCACGTATCAGCTGCTCGGGCTTATAAGCGATGCTCAGATCGACATACTAAACAGACTCGAAACCGCCCAACGGTCCTATGGCCGATTGACGGAAGCGCTGGACCGCATCAACAGCGACTTGAAGCTCAATGCGAAGAAATCATCAGCGGTCTTCATGCTCATGCAATATGAAACATTCGGATTCCTAGGCGATGCGCCTCTTGCCGAAATAGCCCGACATCTCGATATAGGGCAGCAGATGACTAGGAAATATTTGTCTGATTTGGAAAGAATCGGCGTTGTCTGCAGGGCACGCAGACGAAACCCCGTAACGTTCATGCTGACCGAAAGCTTCAAGCAGGAATACGGCATCAAAGTTCCTGAGTGGCGTATTCCCGCTGGCCAACACCTTGCATGAGAGATATGGGAAGACGCGCCGTCGATATAGGTCGTCGGCGCGTCTTCTTGATGCGATATGTTGAGTTCCGACCCATGTCCCTGCAGAATCCTATGAAACCGTAAGGACTGATGGACTCTTTCTTCAGACGCAAGGTGTCCTGTTACGACATCCTACGACGTGCAATGAGAACTACGGAGCCGGCAGCAAGCGCGGTGAGCAGAGCAGCTAGAGGAGCCGCCACACCGTCGCCTGTCTTCGGCAGAGAGCCAGACGATCCCGTCTTGCCCTTGGTCGTATCGGTTGTTCCGCCGCCGGGGGCGGGGGCCTCAGGCCTCCCGTCCTTGGTGTTGGTGACGGTGAAGCCGGCTTTAGCGTCGCCGGTCACCTTGGAGGAGTAGCCCTCCACGGCGTCCTCGGCCACGGCGTAGGCGATCCGCTTGCCGCCCTCGAAGGCGGGAAGCCCGTCGAAGGAGCCCTTCCAGCCGTTGCCGGCGTTGAGCTTCAATGCCCTGCCCGCGTCCTTGCCGTCGGCGAGCAGGCGGACGGTGACCTCGCCGCCCTCGCCGCCGACCCACCTCTTCTCGACCGGGACCGACACGGTCTCGGGCTCATGGGCGTTGGTCAACGTGTAGCCCGCCTTGGCGTCGCCCGCCACCGAGGCCTCGTAGCCCTTCGGGACCGAGACCTCCTCGACGGTGTAGGCGACGTCCTTGCCGGCCTCCTTCATGAACAGGCCGGTCCAGGTGTGGGTCCAGCTATTGGCCTCGGAGAGCTCGACGGGCGCGCCCAAGGGATTGCCGTCCGCGTAGAGCTGGGCCTTCACGCTCGCGGGACGCATCCCGTCCCGGTCGTTGGCGTCGGCCCACGCCTTGGTCACGGTGACCGAGGTCCTGCCGGGCGTGTAGGAGTTGGTTATGTCCGCGCCGTCCACAGAGGTGGCGTAGTTCGGGACCGCCTCCTCGACGACCGTGTAGGCGTACTCGTGGCCGTCCGCGGCGTACTTGGGAAGGCCCGTGAACGAGTAGGCCCACATGCCGGAGGCGTCGGGCGTCACCGTCCTGGAGTCGGCCTTCGCGCCGTCCCTCATCAGGTTCACGGTGATCGAGGCGGGGCGGACCCCGTCGCGGTCGCTATCGTCTTCCCAGGACTTGGTCCCGGAGACGTCCACGGTCTCGGTGTTCGTGTTCGTGATGGTGAAGCCGGAGGCCGCGTCGCCGGCCACGGCGGTGCCGTACTTGGAGCTATCGACGCCCGACACCTCGGCCTCGGTCACCGTGTAGGCGATCTCGGAGCCGTCGGCGTTGTACTTGGGAAGGCCGTCGAACTCGCCCTTCCAGCCGTTGCCCTCGTTCAGCTTGAGCTCCTTGCCCGCGTCCTTGCCGTCGGCGAGCAGGCGCACGGTGACCTCGGAGCCCTTGGGCCCGACCCACTTCTTCTCGACCGGGACCTTCACGGTCTCGGTGTTCGTGTTGGTGATCGTGAAGCCGGAGGCCGCGTCGCCGTCGACGGAGCCGTCGTAGTTCGGCACCGGGTCTTCCTTCACGGTGTAGACGATCTCGTCGGCCGTGCCGGCCTTGTACTTGCGCAGGTCGTCGAAGGTGCCCTTCCAGCCGTTGCCGGCGTTGAGCTTGAGCTCCTTGCCGGTGTCCGCGCCGTCGGCGAGCAGGTGCGCGGTCACCTCGGAGCCCGCGGGTCCGACCCACTTCTTGGTCACGCCGACGTCGACCTTGACGGGTTTGTCGGCAATGGTCTTGAGCGCGCCGCCCGCAGGCGTGACCTCGAGCGTGTACTCCTCGTCGTTGAGCTCGTATCCGTCGGGCGGGGTCTTCTCCTTGATCTTGTAGGTGCCCTGCGTGAGGACGCCCGAGGTCACGGTGCCGTCCTCGCCCGTGGTGAGCTCGAAGGTGGTGCCGTCGGGCCTGGTCACCGTGAACACGGCGTTCTTGAGCAAGACCGCGTTGTCGTCGGCGTCGACCTTGGTCAGCTTGATCTTGCTCGCCAGGTCGCCGCCGGCAGAGCCGCCGGATTCAGCGGACTGATAGCTATAAGAGGCCTCGCTATGAGACGACGACGCATCAAGGGTCGCTTTATTCTTGAGAACCGTGCCCGCATGGTACGTCGACTTGTAATACAAACGGTACTGCTTGCCGTTCACGTTCCCCAGATTGATGGTGAACGACCGGCCGTCGGGGGCTATCTGCAGCTTGTCTGTCAGATCGATTGTTTGAATCTCTTGAGCGATACCCCCGTATTCGTTGAACTCGACCTCGAGAAGCTTGAAGCTATCCGCGATATAGCGCTCGTCACCGTTGCCGCCGGACAGGCTGTCGGAAATCACCGCATTGGGAAGATTGGCCTTCTTATGGTTGATGCGGACGTTCCATTCGGCCTGATCTTCATGACCAGGTACGGGCTTGCCCCATTTGGCCAGAGGCTCGTCCTGAAGCGGCTTGCTCCCCTCGACAATCACGCTACCGCTGAACGCCTGAGAATTCACCGTAATGGTGAAGATATTTTCCGCGTCTTTTATTATCTTCGTTTCATCGAACTGAGCGGCCAGATACATCGTGCCTTTGACGTTGTACTTGTTCTCCGCCGCCTTGGTGAAGGTGACGTGCACCGTGCCGCCAACATCGCCCGGCCCGGGAGTGACGTGGGCCTTCGCAATGACGTTCCCATCGGCGTCTTCCAAATCGAAATCTTGCGCGGTCGTGCCGGCTGGGAACTTCATGTTATCCGGAAGGGTGATGTCGAAGTAGTCGCCTTCGTGGATGTTCGTCCCGGCGGCGCTGGCGTCCCAATCCATCGCGAGATAGAACCTATCGCTCTGATAGATTGAGTGCACTTCTTCTTTATTAATATTCAGAATCTGGAACTTGGTGATGGTGACGTTCACAGGAACGCCCCCGTCGGCGAAAGCCGCCTGCAACGCACCTCCCGGAATGCAGATCCCGAGCGCCAGAATGACGCTCATCAGGTAGCGTATCGTCTTCTTCATGCCTTCCCTTCCTTGAATGGTCGTATCCTATGCATGGCGCGCTTCCGTGCGGCCATGGCCCTTGGCTGAGATACCCTGCAAATCCCGTTTTCCGCCAAGAAAACGACTAGCCCTTCGGGCCGCGCAGGGAGGCGGCCCGAAGGACGGAACCCCGTCCGATGCGGTGGAAGCGGGGCGGATCTCCGCCGGCTCGCATCATGTCGGGGTCGGCTTCCGCATGCATTCCCTGCGCACCGTATGCATCACGCAGAGGAAGAGGAACGACACGGAAGAACCCCTTCCGGCATGCCAGGGGCAACAGCATTGCCGGAGATGGAGGGGGAGCAAAGGAATGAGGGCGCAGAAAAGGCCCTTGAGAAATATCGGAATGTGCGCGAAAAATCGAAGGGCATGGGAACGATCGCTGCACGCAGCGAGGCAGTGAGCTCTAAAAGCGGAGAACCCCCCCCCCATGCCTCCTCCTTCGCTATGCAAACGGCAGCCAGCCGCAACCTTTACGAGAGTTGCAGCTGGCTGCCATATGAAAGGCCCTGTAGCTTTGCGCCGCCGCCTTTCGACGGGTTTGCCAATATAAATTGTGTATACAATACACTATTCATGCTGTACGTACAACGTTTTCATTAAAAGTATGCTTGAACGTACATTGGACTCGGCAAACGGTCGATGCAGATATCTGATACTAAAATCCAGGTAGATTACGTCTTTATCGTACATGTACCATCTTATCGCGAGCAGTATGGAATGAATGCGACTCGATATGAATTCGCTCAGTATCAACCTACTTCCCTTATATGTATGTTTATTTATATCATATGGGAATGCATGCTTACCGACCTGCAACCCTTCTGGAGGAAGCTTTGCCCATTTGGGTCGAAAAACGGGATAAACGTGAGTCTTTCCATCTCTTAATCGGAGAACGCTCTTTTTCCAAAAGCTCGAAACCGAGAAATCCTTGCATCAAAAAAGCCGCTCCGAAGAGCGGCTTTTGCGTTCGATGGCGGGATGTACGAGACTTGAACTCGCGACCTCCGACGTGACAGGCCGGCGCTCTAACCAACTGAGCTAACACCCCATCTGCGTGCTTCTCTCAAAGCAGCTTGGATATAGTATCTTGAATCATTCGGACGCACAAGGATTTTTTCGAAAAAAGATATCGGGGCGCGGATTCGCGACACAACCTCTTCGAAGCCGCTTCCGCAACGAACCGCACACGTTCGTCGCTCGTCTCCCCGCCATCGCGAACCCATGTCGCGCAAACCCGTTCGCACGTCCTGGAAGATGCATGAACGGAGGCATCCATCAGGCTGTCCTCTATACTGTAAAACGCATCGTCCGCCCATTGAAAGGAAGGCGTTATGACCTGGAGGCTGTATGACGCGCTGATCGAAAGGATTCCCGGCGACGTGCTCGTGAAGGATTACTGCCTCGGCATCGGCTGGTCCTACGTGGAGGCGGAAAGCGGCTGCGGGGGGTCTTACACATGCCGAGGCGGCGCGCGCAACAGCGAGGAACGCGACTTCCGGGGGTTGCCGCTGCGCGAGATGGCCGAGCTTGCGAAGTCATGGAGCTTCGAAGAGGCCACGCTCGGCACAGCCGCCCTGAACGCCTGGTACGGGCAGCGCAGGCTGCTGGACCCCTTGGGCGCGGAATACGAGGAGCGCGAGGAGCTTCCCGACGGAAGCATCCGCAAGATGGACGCCTTCGAGCTCGTGCGCCCGCGCATAGAGGCTAAGGCCGGTGCGCACGTCGTCGTCATCGGACACTTCCCCCATGTCGATCGCGTCGCCGAATACGCGAGGCTGACCGTGCTGGAGCGCAACTGCCGAAGCGAGCTTGATACGCCCGATCCGGCCTGCGAATACGTGCTGCCCGAGGCGGACTTCGCCTTCATGACCGGGGTGACCTTCGAGAACAAGACCGCGCCCCGTCTGCTTGAACTGGCGCGCAACGCCTACGTGACCCTGGTCGGCCCGTCGGTCGTCATGTCGCCGATGCTCTTCGAGCATGGCGTGAACATGCTGGCCGGCAGCGTCGTCGGAGACGTGGAGCGGGTGCGTCGCGCCGTGAAGTCGGGCGGCACGATGCGCTTCGGAAGCGCGCTTCTCATGACGCGGCTCTGCCGCGAATGACGGCCTAAGCCTCGTCCTCCGCCAACAGGTCGACGAACTCAAACGTGGTGCAGTCCACAAGCCCGCGATCGGTCAGGCGCAGATCGGGAATGCAGGCGAGAGGAATGAGCCCCATGGTCATGAACGGGCTCGTCATCGTGCACCCGATCGCCTCCCACGCATCTTCGAGCGCATGGACGAGCTCGCCCATCTCCTCGACCGGACGTGCATTCATGAGTCCCGCCACCGGCAGCGGCACGTGCCCGAGCACTTTCCCGTCGCGCACGACCGCCATGCCGCCCTGGGATGCGATCAGCGTATTGGCCGCAAGCGCCATGTCGGCATCGTTCGTTCCGACGACCAGCAGGTTATGCGCATCATGGGCGACCGTGGACGCCATGGCCCCGCCCTTGATGCCGAAGCCCTTCACGAAACCGACGCCGAACTTGCCCGTCTCGTGATGGCGCTCGAACACGAAGGTCTTGAGCACGTCCTGGGAAACATCCGATTCAAGCCTTCCCTCGCGCACGGGGATGGTCGCGCGTCGTTCGAAGTCGGGAACCGTGCCCGATGCCACCTCGATGACGCGGATCGTCGCCTCGGTCGCATTCGCAGCGAGCCCGTCGGGCGAAACGATGAACGAGTCTTCGTCGATCGTGCGCCCTACATGCACCGAATGCGTGGCCCAGTCGGGATAGACGAACGGCTCGGGATCGAAGAGCGCCCGCCCTTCCTCGGCGACCACATCGCCGTCGATCAGGACGCGTTGCACGTCGATGTTTTCGAGGCTTCCCAAAAGCACCAGGTCGGCGCATTTGCCCGGCGTGACGGATCCGAGATCGTTGTCCATGCGGAAGCACGTCGCCGTGTTGATGGTCGCCATCTGGATGGCTGTCACGGCATCGATGCCTTCTTCAATGGCACGCCTGATCAGGTGGTCCACATGGCCCTGGGAAAGCAGCGTGTAGGGATGGTTGTCGTCGGACACCAGGCAGGCGAAGCGCGTGTCCACGGAGCGCTCGGTGATGGCGGGCGCCAGCTGGTGCAGATCGCGCCACGCGCTCCCCTCGCGGAAGAACGTCCACATGCCGAGACGCATCTTCGCTATGGCATCTTCGGCGCGCGTCGATTCATGGCAGTTCGTGATGCCTGAGGCGATGTAGGCGTTAAGCCCGCGATCCGTTTCGGGCACCGCGTAGTGGCCCGTAGGCGTAAGCCCGGCCTTGAGCGTGGCGGCGACTTCCCCATGCGCGTTCTCGTCGCCCGCGAGGATACCGACGAAGTTCATCATCTCGCCCATGCCCACGACGGAATCCCAGTCCATCGTCTCGGCCATCATTGCCGCGGTCATGTGCTCGGCGCCGGTGTCTTCGAATCCGGGAACCGCCGGCACGCACGAGGGCGTCGTGATCATGGTCTTAAGCGGCACGCGGCGGGCGTCTTCGTCCATGAGCTTCACGCCGTCGAGGCCGAGAACGTTGCAGATCTCGTGCGGATCCATGTAAATGCCGACGGTGCCGTGCGGCACGACGGCGCGCGCGTAATCGGTCACGCCCATCATGGACGACTCGACATGGATGTGCCCGTCGAGGAACCCCGGCGCGGCGAAGAGCCCATGCGCATCGATGACCTTCGTGCCCTTGCCGATGCAATGGGCGGCATCTGCGCCGATATACGCGAAACGGCCCTCGGCGATCGCGATGTCGATGCCTTCCTGAAGCTCGGCCGTGCACACGTTGACGAGCGTCGCCCCGCGCACCACGACGTCGGCCGCGCGCCTGCCTTGGGCCACGTCGACGAGCGTGCGCGTGACTTCCCACAGAGGATGCGTGCAGAATCGCTTGATCATCGGTTCCTCCTCACGGCCTGCCGTCGGCAGGCGCATTCTCGGACTGGGCGACGCGCATGAGGGACGTCACGTGCAAGGGCTCGGAGGCCGATGCGCCGGCCGCATGGCCAACCGCATCGAGCATCGTCTGCACGAGCACGTCGGGACGCAGGCTTCCGCTCGGCTTCGCCTCGAGCGTGAACGTGAGCGCGCTGCCGTCCGCATGCATGCCGCCGACCAGGAAATCGGTCGGGATCAGGTGCCTTTCCTTCTTCTTGCGCACGACGACGATCTCTTCCGGCACCTCGAGCACGGATGCGTCCGCACCGTCCGCGAGCTCGACGCGATACGTGGAAAACGGATACGCAACGCTCGCCGCCTTCACCGTCTTATCTATATACCGCACATCGCACGGCATGAGGTCGGGCGCGCTCGCGGCCCGCAGGCGCGCAAGCGCTTCGGCAGGCGGGACGAATGCGGCCATCGTGACATCGAAGATCTCGGCAAGCCCGCCGACGCCGACCGGCAGCGCCGAGCCGAATGCGAGCTTCATATGGGGAGAGAACCCTTGCGTGATCGCGAATGGCAGGTCGGAGCGGCGCACGGTGCGCTCGATGGCGCGCGCCGTCTCAAGATGGGAAAGCATAACGAGCCGCCCCGTCATCGCATAGGTCACACGGATACGGAATTCGCCTTCCATCATGAGCGCACCTCGCAGATCTCGTTGCCGATGCCGTAATCCATGCAGATGCCGCAGGCCGAGCAAGTATCGAACGTGCAGTCGGGCGTCGTGCGCTCCTGCGCCGCCAGCCTGCGCTCGCGCTGGAAGAAACGCGTGCGGATGCCGGCTGACAGATGCGCCCAGGGAAGGACGCGGTCGGTGTCGAAATCGGTCTGGGCGACGGCATCCATGTCGACGCCGCAGGCTTCGCAGGCCGCGCGCCAGGTTTCCAGCGAGAAGAACTCGGTCCAGGCATCGAACCTGGCACCCATGCGCCAGGCGGCCTCCACGACGTCGGCGACCTCCCGTCCGCCGCGACTCATCATGGCCTCGACGATCGACCCGTCGGGCTCGTGCCAGTGGATATCCACCGCCCGATACTTCACCGAGCGACGCAGCAGCCCGATGCGGCGATAGGCTTCCTCGGGCGGAATCTGCCCGTCCCACTGGAACGGGGTCTGGGCCTTCGGAACGAACAGCGCGCAGGAGGCGCTCATGCGCACGCTGCCGCGCTGGTCTTCGGGCACCGATTTCTTCGCCACGTCGTAAGCGCGCTGCACGAGGCTCGCGATGCCCTTGATGTCGTCGTCGGTTTCGGTGGGAAGGCCGATCATGAAATAGAGCTTGCAGCGGCGCCAGCCGGCGGAAAACGCGGCGGAGATGGCCCCGAACAGGTCTTCCTCGGTGACGTTCTTGTTGATGACGTCGCGCAGGCGCTGCGTGCCCGCCTCGGGGGCGAACGTCAGGCCGCCGCGCTTGCCGCCGGCGACGAGTTCGGCCATCTCCACGCCGAACGAATCGAGACGTTGGCTCGGCACCGAGACCGAGATGCCCTTGCCTTCGAACGCGCGGTTCAGGCGCCGCAGGATCTCTTCGATCCGGCTGTGGTCGGTCGTGGAAAGCGACGTGAGGCTGACCTCGTCGTACCCCGTTTCAGCCAGACCGCGGATCGCGGCGGCGACGATGTTGTCGGCAGAGCGCTCGCGCACCGGGCGATACATCATACCCGCCTGGCAGAACCGGCAGCCGCGCGCGCATCCGCGCAGGACCTCGACGTTCAGACGGTCGTGGATGAGCTCGGCATACGGTACGATGACCGGCTCGTACGCATCGGATTGCGCGAAGGCCTCCCATACGCGTTTCTCGACGACGGCGGGCACGTCCGCGAATCGCGGATGCGCCCATGAACCCGTGGCCTGCGCTTTCTCTTCGTCTACGATGTCGTAGAGCGAAGGCACATAGACCCCGCGCACGTGCGACATCGCGCGCAGGATGTCTTCGCGCGATGCCCCAGAGGCACGCATGCCGCGATCGAGGCAGAGCAGCTCGGGAAGGGATTCCTCGCCTTCGCCGATGAGCATGGCATCGAAGAAAGGAGCGTAGGGCTCGGCGTTGAACGTGCAGGGGCCGCCCGCAACGATGAGCGGGAAACGGTACGGATGTCCTGCGGCAGCAGAGGCAGCTTCGGCGGCCGCCCGCGCATCGGCGCGCAGGGGGATGCCCGCAAGATCGAGGAATTCGAGCACATTCGTAGCCGCCAGCTCATGCGGGAGCGTGATGCCGACCGCCTGGAACTCGCCGATGGGCGCGCAGCTTTCGAGGGAGAACGCAGGCAGGTCCGCGTCGCGCATCGCGCGGCACATGTCGTCCGCCGGCAGGTACGCGCGTTCGGCCGCCATGCCCTCCACGGCGTTCACGCAGTTGCACAGAATGCGGATGGCCTGGTTCGCCTGCCCGAGCTCGTAGGTGTCGGGATACGTCATCACGAAGCGGTAGGATGCTTCAGGCTTGTAGGTGCATCCCCATTCATGGTTCAGATAGCGTGCGGGACGCTCGATGGCACGCCCGCTTTCGCGAAGCAGCCTCTCGACGCGAGGCCAAAGGTCTGTCATGCGCTCTGCTCTTTCGAATCGTGGTCTTGAAGCCCTGGGAAGGCGATTGGTTAGCGACGCGCGCCGGCTCCAGGAAGCGAGCCGATCGCCGCCGTCGCCGCGGCCGGGCCGGAATCGCCCGTGGCGCCCTCGTTGGCGGCGGTCAGGATGATTATGGTGAGCGGCGCGCCCTGGAAGATGGAGGCGGCGAGGACGCCGCCGGTGACGCCGCCGATGCCCGTCCACCGCGCGGGCAGCGGCGTCGACCTGCGGGTGTTCGCCCCTATGCACGCCGCCAGGGACAGTCCGAAGCATGTGGCCCAAATCACTATAACGATCAGGGGCACGAGCATGATGCTCAGTAAGGCGGCCATCAGCCAGATCAACACGTCCTCCACCGACCAGGAGTCGCTTGCGCCGAGGGGCAGAAGGATGCCCAGCGGGGCGATGCCCTGGATGATGACGGAGATCAGCCCGGTGATCGCCGCCCCCAGCCCCAGCCCGCGGGCGGTCCGCAGGCTCTTCTCCGCGGCCTGCTCGGGGGTGGGCGGGAGGACGGGCATGGGCGCGGGCGCGTACGGGGG
>ERZ773005.885-NODE-885-length-18624-cov-16.467553_pt1 | contig 18624 bp, 12 predicted proteins | sample MGYA00580666_ERZ773005 | MGnify/ENA primary metagenome ERZ773005 (study PRJEB29015, sample SAMEA2737999) | human oral metagenome | biome: human oral; feature: human-associated habitat; material: dental | place: China | collected 2061 ...
CACTGCGCGATGCCGGCCGCGGCCGGGTCGTCTCGGTGCCGACCAGACGCTGGCGGCTAGCCGTGTGGGTGCTGGCGCATGCGCCGGCCGCGTTGCCGCGCTACATATCGAGCAGGATCAGCAGGTCGAGGAGCAAGAGCTGATGGCCGACAAGCAGGATCGGCGGCGTTCCGGTTCGCGGACGGCCGATCGGGACGAGAAGCCGGACAATCGCCGGCGTTTCCGGTCGCCGATCACCATCGCCACCACAACGACCGCCCAGCAGTTGCTGCTAAAGCCGGCGGTCTGGTCGATCCTGTCGGTGCACATTCACGGCAGGGAGCATCTGGAAGACGTCAGCGAACCGTTCATCGTGATCGGAAACCACTCCTCGCATTTCGACGGTCCGCTGCTGATGGGGGCATTGCCCAGACGGCTCAGCCGCCGGCTGGCCACCGGGGCGGCCGCCGATACCTTCTTCACCCGGGCCTCGGACCGGGCGGCCATCCAGCTGTTCATGAACGCCTTCCCGGTCAACCGCGCCGGCACTCGTAGCCATCGCGGTCTAGCGAAGCAGTTGCTCAGCGACGGCGTCCCGCTGCTGCTGTTTCCCGAGGGTGGCCGCTCGTATACCGGTGGCATGAAGCCCTTCACTCCCGGAGTGGCCGCCTTGGCGATCTCGTTCAACTGCCAGGTGATCCCGTCGGCGATCGTGGGATCATTTGCCGCCTGGCCGCCCAGGCAGCGGCGCTGGTGTGGCGGCAGGCCCGACGTGCATGTCGTGTTCGGCCTGCCCATGCGGCCGCGTCCCGGAGAGATCGCCCACGAATTCAACGAGCGGCTGCGCCGCAAGGTGATCGAGATGCACGATTCCACCGCCCGCGCCTATGGCATGCCCACCCAGACCGAGCTGCTGCATCTGGCGGCTCTGGAGAAGTCCCGGAGCGACGATTCCGCCGGGCAGACCCACCGGCCGGGCTCCGATGCCCCCGATACGCGATCGGGGCAGTAGGCTCGGGGGATGACCACCAGCAAGCAGCATCCGGACGTGGCCGCGGTAGTGGTCACCTATAACCGGCTGGGGCTGTTGCAGCGCCTGGTGACCCGGCTACTCGCCTTGCCGGCGGTGGATCAGATACTGGTGGTGGATAACGCCTCCGCCGATGGCACCGGCGCCTGGCTGGCCGATCTGGCAAGTCGTGAGCCGCGCGTCCACTATCGGGGGCTGGCCACGAACCGGGGCGGCGCCGGCGGGTTCCAGGTGGGCCTGCAATGGGCCTATGACATCGGTGCCGAGCTGGCCTGGCTGATGGACGACGATGGCCTGCCCACCCCGGATTGCCTGGACCGGCTGCTGGCCCATCGTGGCGAATTCGACTTCTGGGGGCCGGCGGTATTGGCCGAGCAGCAGCCCAGCGAGCTGTGTTTCCCGATCCGGCTGCCGGGCACGACGGTCATCGCCCGCAGCCGGCGCGATCTTGACCGGCTGGCCGTGGGCGGGCTGGTCGCCAACGTGATCATCCCGTTCAATGGCGTACTGGTCACCCGGGAACTGGTGGAACGGATCGGCACCCCGCGGGCCGAGTTCTTCATCTGGGGTGACGATGTGGAATACCTGTGGCGCGCGCGAGAGGCCGGTGGGCGGGTCGCGACCGTGGTGGACGCCCACTTCTGGCATCCGGCCACCGACGATCTGGGTACGCCGATGCTGGGTGGGCTGACCACCTACAATCATTCGCCCAGCGATCTGAAGCACTACTGCATGGCGCGCAATAACACCGTCAACCTGCTGACTCATTTCGGACCGTGGCATGCGGCCGCCTTCTGGGCGAAGACCGCGTGGTTCTATGGCTTTGTGCGGCCCAGCCTGCGGCGTCTGATCCTGTCGGCGCAGGCCATCGGTGCCGCCCTGCGCAACGACTATTCGGGGCATCAGCGGTTTCTGGCCTCACCGGTAGCGGCCTGCACGACGCTGCCGCGCTCCGCCGCGGTCGAGGAGGAGTCGGTGGCCGTGGTGGTGGTCACCTATCGACGTCCCGAGCTGCTGGATCGGTTGCTGACCGCGCTCGCCGCCCAGACCCGAATGGTCGATGCGGTCTTTGTGGTGGTCAATTCGGACGATGCGGCCACCGACCGGGTGCTGGCCAGCCATCCGGAATTGCCGGTCCTGGTGGATCGGCCGGGGAAGAACCTGGGCGGTGCCGGCGGATTCCACCGTGGGGTGCGGGCCGCGTATCTGGCCGGCCATGACCGGATCTGGCTGATGGACGATGATGTGCGTCCCGCGCCTTGGGCATTGCAGGCGCTGCTTGCCGACGGCGGCGATCTGCTGGCCTGTGTCCGGGAGGATCGCCGCGGCAGGCTGGTCGAGAAGGCCGCGGTACGTTTCGATCTGAGCAATCCGCTGGCCATCCGGCCTAAGCGGGCCACGGTGGAAACCACCTGGCCGAGCCGGGCCCGGATGCCGGCGCGCGCACACATCGAGAACGCCGCCTTCGAGGGTTTCATGGTGCATCGCCGGGTGATCGACAAGATCGGTTACCCCGACCCGAGTTTCTTCATCTTCTACGACGACTGCGATTTCCAGTTGCGTGCCCAGCGGGCCGGATTCCAGATGTGGGCGGTCCGCGACGCGCTCATGCGCCGGCATTTTGACTTCTCCCAGGACGCGGATCTGGCCGGCTGGAAGGGTTTTTATATGTACCGCAATCTGTTCGCGGTGCATTTCCGCTATGGCACGAATCTGCTCGTCCGGCTCAAGCCGGTGCTGGTTGCCGCCGCGGTGACGGTGCTTTCCCCCTGGCGGGGTGGGCGAGCCGCGGTCGGTAGCGTGTGGCGGGCGCTACGTGAGGCTTTCGGCATGCGCCGGCTGGATCCACGGGCCCGGCTGGGCTGATCTGTTGGCCGTTTCGGCCGTGTCGGTGGCCTTCGCCGTCAGGGAGGTTTCCGCGCATATCGTCGTTCCTCAGTCCGCGTCCCGGCCGAGATGCTGCTCGTCGATCGCGCAGCGTGCCGGTATCCCCTGACCGATCGTTTGCCATAGGAACGTAAAGACCAGGGCGTCCATGTGGGCGACTTGCGCATTCGTGGCCGCACCACCATGCCCCCCTGCGGTGTTCTCCCAAATGAGTACCTTGTTTTCTAGGGCTTCTAGTGCTGCGGCGAATTTCCGGGCATGGCCCGGGTGCACGCGGTCATCGCAGGTCGAGGTGGTCATTAGTACCGGTGGGTAGCCGACATCGGGGTCAAGCGAATGATACGGGCTGAACGTTCGAATAAATTCCCAGTCGTCGGTTTCAGGATCGCCGTATTCGGCCAGCCAAGAGGCGCCTGCCAGTAAACGAGAATAGCGTTTCATATCCAATAGGGGCACTTGGAGTACCAGCGCGGCAAACAAATCGTGAAAACCGGTCAGCATGTTCCCGACGAGCAGCCCGCCGTTGGACGCGCCGAGACAGGCGAGCCTTTCACGGGTGGTGACTCCGCGCGCCACGAGATCACGGGCCACCGCCGCAAAATCTTGATAGGAAAGTGGGCGGTTTTGCCTGAGGGCTGCCCGATGCCAGGCCGGACCGTATTCTCCCCCACCCCGGACATTGGCAATTACATAGGTGCCACCGCGCTCGCACCACGCTTTACCGGTCACGTCCAGATATGACGGGATGAGAGAAAACTCGAAACCTCCATACCCGTACATCAAGGTCGGATTCTGACTAGCAGCTGGAGGCGCCTTCGGCCCAATCTGGAAATATGGCACAGAGGTGCCATCCTGGCTTAATGCAAAATGCTGAGAGGTTTGAATCCTGCTGGCATCGAAGAAAGCCGGTGACGATTTCACCCGGGTTTGCCTGGCCTTATGGCCGGTTCCGACGGAGCCTAGATCGCCAAGCCACAGTGTTGCGGGTATGCAAAAGTCCGCAGCGACGATCCACAATTCGTCGGACTCTTCATCGTCGACGGCGATGACTTCTAGCGAGCCAGTCAGCTGTGCGAACACTCTCTGGTGCCGCCAGTTTCCCCGAGCATCGCGGTAGTGGGTTTCCAATCGATGGGCGACATCTTCAAGGATCGTGATGACAACATGATTACGAGTGACGGTGAGCTCTGCGAGGGATGCGGATCGTGTCGGAGCGAACAGCATGTGCAAATCGCGTTCGCCTGCCAAGAAGGATTCCGCATCCGCGACCACGAGCGAGCCTGCGGGGAAGACGACATCGTCCACCTGCCAGTCGCTGCCTGGAATCAGCAGGGCCAGGTCGCGGTGAACGAGCATTTCCAGATCGGATGGTACCTCAATGCGTGTCAGCACACTTTGACCGCCGGGGCGGTCGTGCAATATGAATTGATCGTTCTCGTAGATCGTCCGGGAACATATGATCCAATCGCGTTCCCATCCGGGGGTATCGTCTCGGTAGCCTTTGACCTCCAGATCGCTCGACTCGGCTTCGAAGATCAATTCGGCCTGATCGAGCGAGGTTCCGCGCCGCCACCGCCGGACTTGTCTCGGATAGCCCGCAGAAGTGAGCGTACCCTCCCCGAAATCCGTTGCTATGAACACGGTGTCTTCATCGATCCAGGACATTCCTCCCTTCGCGTCGGCTCTAACGAATCCCCCAGCAGATTGCGGGACGAAGGTCTTGGTCACGAGATCGAATTCGCGGGTGGTGTCCGAATCGGTGCCGCTATGCGAAAGGCAGACCAATGCCCGTCGCCACACCGTATCGCCGGGCCGGGGACGCAACAGTTCGGCGCCATGCCATACCCAGTCCTCGTTTTCGGATTCGTTCAGGGTATCGATATCGAGTAGGATATCCCAGTCGGTGTTCTCGCTACAGTAGGAATCGAATGTTGTCCGCCGCCACAGTCCGCGTTGATGGTTCTCATCTACCCAGAAATTGTAGAGGTATGTGCCGTGTTTGACTACCGGCGGGATTCGGCCCTGCGCATCTAGAATCTTTTCGATATCCATTTTTAGGGCACGGAAGAGATTGCTGGTGCCTAGTTCTCGCTCAACCCGGGCGTTATGTTCTTTGACCCAGGAGAGCTGCCGTCCGCCCGAGGCATCTTCGAGCCACTGCCAAGGGTCCCTGGAGCCATCCGAGGAGGGTAGAGCGGTGCGGGAAGACGCCTCGCCCTGGCGGGCCAGGCCATCTCGGGAATCGGATGGAAATGTGGTTTGACGATGCTGCGGGATCATGGCGTATCGTCGGCGGATGTAAATGGCACGGACGAGCGCAGGCGTCTCCCCAGCCCGGTGATATCGGCTATCCAGCGTCCGGCGACGAAGCCAGGGTGCGGATGCCGGATGATGTGTATCTCCATGGAATACTCCGATGCCCCGATAGCTATGCGTAGGGTAGTGGGAAGGTGTTGAGTTGGTCTTCGTCGATTCGATGGTCCCGCCAGCCTAGGGCGATCGCGTGGTTTTGGATGCGGTCGCGTCCCCAGGTGGGGAAGGCCGCGGGGAAGTTCGGTGCCAGTCCCGGAATGAGAACACGGATTATGCGGAGTCCGCATAGCGCGATATCGGGAGTCGTGAGGTCCGCGGTGTAGATCTGTAGCCCGTGGTCCTCGATGATCCTGCGATAGGTGTCGAGGGTGCGGTCGGGCAGCGTCGGCAGTTCGGCGTAGGTGCGTTCCGTAGGCACGTCGATCCACGGCGCAACATGCTCCCGCGTACGAGGATCGAGATGGAACTGCTCCTGGCAAAGCAGTTGGACCACATCACGGAAGTCTTTGCGATAGCTGTCCTGATAGGCGCGATCCGGTCGCCAGGGTTTTAGGTAGTCACCGTCTCCGCCTTGCAGCATCAGCAGGTTCCGCACCGTCGAATCCTCTTGGGGCAGGAGTAGATCGCGGCTTCCCTCCTGCAGGCTAATTGCTTCTGCCCAGGCTTTTCTTGTCGCCTCGATGGGGTCGGGGCGCGCGGCGAAACCGATCGTCAGGAATTGCTCCCGGGTGTTCTCGACGATACCCGCAATGACTGGGATGTCGAATTCGTTGTCGAGATGAATCGCCCACGCCCGTTGACCGAGCCTGGTCGGGTTGCCATGCCAGAGCGCCGCCAGCTCGGGAGTGAGCTCAACAGCCGGCAACCGGTGACGATTACTCCACCAAGTCATCATCGCATCCCGCTCGACGACTTCCTCGATGGCCGAAACGATAGCGAACTCCGCACTCGGACCAGCAGCCACCCCAGCGAAATGCTGGTAGTTGACGATAGGGTCCTGAGCGAACGGCCCCATATGCCAATTCATGTGCACCAGGCTGGCGGGGAGCCACGCGTCGGTGTCTTTTGTCAGGTTTCGTCCCTTGACCCACCGGACCTTGAGATCGCGTGTGAACGGAACAAACGGAAACCCGGGCTGCGCATACTGCCGTTCCGAATACAACACGAGACTCTCGGGATCGACGGCATCCGCACCCCCAGCGATCAGATCGGCATACTTGGCCGTTATTTCGGGGAGAAACCCAACCAGATTGGCGCAGTATCGCTCGATGGCCTCACCGACCGACGCCTTGGCCGCGATATTCCGATCGATGAACGAGGTCCCGCCGCTGATGAGATCATTCTGCCAAGGATTGCGGTCGGCATGGGCCATGTTGGAGATATCGGCTTGCACCGAATGCAGGGAGCTTGGTACCGACTCGTGGTGATTGGTATCTCTCAATCGCCAGATTACCCCTGTTCTGGGGTCTACCAGGCTGTCCGGTGTGGGGGTCCAACTCGTGAGCGGCTGCCCAACCCGCCCCGGCACCGGAATAGGCAAGATCGGATGCTCGGTCAGACTAAGCGCAACCGGATCCGCCTCGATCTCGGTCGACAGCAACCGGCAATCGGCCCCCGCAATCCACCGGGTAACCTGAATCGCCATGACCGTCGCCAACCACACCAACTCCGGCCGCGGCGGCAAATCAACACCCGGCCAAACCGGCGGAACCGTCTGCGCCGGCCAAAGATCGGGATCATCCACCAAACACTTACGCCGATCTATAAGATCACGATAATCGGCCGTCCGGCCAGGAACCACCAACGGCCCAAGCCAACCAGAACCACGATCGACAACCAGCGCACTCCAACCGACCCCCCGGCCAATACAGGCATCATGCACAGCAAGCAGCCGCGCATGATCCGCAGCAGCCAACACGCTGACCACAAGATCCGGGCCGCCCTCCCCCAGACAAACCCCCAACTCGTCCTCGGAAACACAAGTCGCCGCAACACCAGCCGCCACGAAAGACTCCCGCAAAACCACCGCAACCGCAGCATCCCCAACAAGAACCACCCGCGCCCCAGAAATCCGCTCCGGAACAGGCACATGATCCTTGAACCGCGACCACCAGCGAGACCCACACGAAACCGGCGTACTCAAACAACCATAATCGACCAACGCCTGAAGCAAATCACGAACCGTCTCCGGATCATCAGACTCCGAAGCAATACCCGCTATCGTCGCCGTACCATCGCAACGAGCAAGCAACGCACCTACCTCTTCACCAGAAGCACCAATCCGGAACTGCTCCCCAAAAACACTCTCAACAACACTCGTCCCATCCGGCAAACCCCACACCGACACCCCAACACTATTGACGTTCATCATGGTTTAATTCAGTCCTTGCTTTTCTGATCCAGGTTTGCTGGCAGCGTTGCCACGGGCCCAGCTGACAGCGACGGGCGTAGATAGCGCCGGACGCGCCATGTTGAATTGCTCGATGGCGCGCCCGGCACCATTTTTTCACTCGGTCTTCCACTTGAATGCGGAGAGCACCGACGCACAGTTGTTGTTGTGCGGTGCCGTAGCCTTCTCGGTGCGCTTCGGCGTGACCTTAACGACCTGCATCCTCTTCATCTGGCTTCACCTCCTTCCGTCTCCGGTCCATGAGACGTTAGGGTAACCTAACCTGACATGGGTGTATAGCATTCGCTGGAAGTTTTTTCACGAAACATGCACATCTGCGCCCCTTTATCCGCTGGGGCGGACCCACCGGGCAGGTCTCGCCGGGGCGCCAGCCAGCCAACTCGCCCGACCCGATTCGGCGTTGCTGGAGTAGTGGCATTTCTCGGATTGAAACCGGGTTTACTAGGGATTATGCTGCCTAGTCGAGGCACAGGTCAACCAAGCCGATCCGGCATCGGCCATGGCCCGGGTAGGAGCTCGGCCGGGAGACGATTCAGCCGACCCGGCATTATCGGGACGACACGCCGTCCCCGGCACACATCGACTCATGACGCACTGAAGTTGGGGTCCCCGGTCAGGCACCGGCCGGTTCGTGGGCGGCCGGGACCGGAAGACAGTGACCGGTGACCAGAATCCGGGCGGCCCTGGCCCCAGGCAGGCCAGGTACCTGGTCGAAACGATCCCGGCGTCTCAATGACCTACAAGTAAGCCCACGGGACGAAAAGGGCTTTAGGTGGAGGGCCGTGCCTGGCAAACGACCCCAGCCCATCACGAGAAGGCCAGATGCAACCGTCCGGTCTCGGGGCTGACCAATCTTTCGACGTGAACCTCGAAAACTCTTTCGATCAACTCAGTGGTCAGCACCTCCTCCGGCGCGCCTGAAGCGATGATCTGGCCGTCACGCATCACATGGATCATGCTGCAATGGGCTGCGGCCAGGTTCAGGTCGTGCAAGGCCGCCAAAGTGGTGATTCCCAGGCTGCGGATGAGATGCACCAATTCCAATTGGGCCCGGATATCCAGGTGATTGGTCGGCTCGTCGAGCAGGATTACCGAACTCTGCTGGGTCAATGCCCGGGCCACCAGGACGCGCTGTTTCTCGCCACCGGACAGCGTGGAGAACACCCGGTGTTCCAGACCGTCCATGCTCACCTCACGCAGCGCTTCGTGAGCCAGCGCGAGATCGTGATCGGTGGTATTCTGTAGGGGCCGTTTATGCGGTATACGGCCCATCAGCACGACTTGTAGGACGGAGAATTCGAAGTCCGCATGGCGTTCCTGGGTCACCACCGCCGTCTGCCGAGCAGATTCCCGGGCCGATATCAACCAGACGTCCCGGCCGGTGACCTGGACATGACCCGCATCGGGGCGCAACGCTCGGTACACGGTGCGTAGCAAGGTCGATTTCCCTGAACCGTTGGGGCCGACCAGCGCGGCGAATTCCCCTTTGCTGACCCCCAGGGATGCGCGATCGAGGATCGAATGGTCGTCGATCGCCACCTTTATTCCCTCTACTTGAATGTCACTCATCAGTCTGCTTCCGTGTTGGACCGGTTGCGTAGCAGCCAGAGGAAGAACGGTACTCCGATGGCGGCGGTGACGACGCTAAGCGGCAATTCCAGGGGTGCCTTTACCGTACGCGACACCGTGTCGACCACCTGCATCAATAACGCGCCCACCAGGAAGGCGAGGGGTAACACTCTGCGATGCGCCGAGCCGACGATCAGCCGGACGAAATGCGGCACGATCAGACCCACGAAGGCTATCGCTCCGCTGACTGCCACCATGACGCCGGTCAATAGGGAGGTGACCAGGACCAGCGTTATCCGCAGTCGCTGCACATCGATGCCTAGCGCGACCGCGGTGTCGTCGCCGGTCAACAGCGCATCCAGGGGGCGAGCGTAGACGAAAAGTATCAGGCAGCCCGCCAATAGGACCACCACCGGGATGAACAGGCCGTCCCAGCGGATCATCGCCAGACTGCCGAGTAGCCAGAACAACACCCCTTGGAGTCCCTGCGGGCTGGGAGCGCTGATCAACAAGTAGGAATAGCCCGCTTGGAAAAGATAGGCGATGGCCACTCCGGCGAGGATCAGCCGAGTGGGAGTCACCCGCCCGTGGCGCTGAGCAATCGCATAGACGGCAAAGGTTGCCACCATGCTGCCGATGAAAGCCGCTACCGACAGCGGCGCGGCGCCGATCGCCGACGAGCCCAGCACCAGCACCGCCACGGCACCGAATGCGGCCCCGCCGGACACCCCGAGCAGATAGGGGTCAGCCAGCGGATTGCGAACGACAGCCTGCAAGGCAGCCCCGACCAGCGATAGGCCCGCTCCCACCACTAGGGCCAGGATCGCCCGAGGCAACCGGAGTTCCCAGATGATCTGGTTCTCGGTGGGTGTGCCTGCCGGGCCGAAGAAACCCGGCGCGATGTGGTTTGCGATGATTCCGCCGGTCACGTCCAGCGGGACTCGAACAGGTCCCAGGCTCACCGCCACCACGGTGGCTAAGACGATCGCCACCACCAATGCGGCGAAGCAAAGCGGGACCAGGCCTCGGGCGACAGACATCGACCGCCCGGACGTTCGTGCCCTCGAGAAGGAAAACGGCGCTCTGGAGCCACCTTTAGGCTGTCGTTCGCTCATATCGTATCGGTTCCTACTTGAAGGCGTCCGGATGCAATGCGGTCGCGATCTGGCGAACGGCCCGCGCATTCCGAATGCCTGGCGATAGTTCGATGCTCTCGATATGGATGAAGCGGTTCTCGATCACGGCATCGCTATTGGGCAGGGCGGTACGCAAATAGTCTTCCTTGGCCCGGGCCTCGTCTTCCAGCGGGCCGGATTCATAGTTTGCCGTTAGAATCGCCTGTGGGTTCGCTCCGGCCACCGCCTCTTTACTCACCTCCGGATAGGTCTCCAAGGAGGACCCTGTGGGGGTGACCACGTTCTCGGCTCCGGCCAGGGAGAAATCGAAATAGGCGTTGCTGATGCTGGTGAACGGGCCTTCTCCGGAGTCATAGGCGAAAAGCCGGACCGGCTGCTTGTCCTTGATCCTGCTCCGCACATCGGCTACCTCGGCTTTGAGATCGTCGATCAATGCCTCGGCGCGATCGGAAACGGAGAAGATCGAACCGAGATTCCTGATATCCTGGTAGACTAATTCTTCGGTGCTCTGCCCGCCGCATTCGCTGATCCCATCGCCCGCCGAGAGGATATAGACTTCGGCACCGGCAGCCTTGAAGTCCTCGATGGAGGCGACTCCTCGCGAGGCGTTCACTTCGAAGCTTCCGCTGGCCAGCACAAAATCGGGTCTGGCGGCCAACTGCACCTCGCGCGAGGCGGCCATGGATTGCTGATTGTCCGGTAGGCCCGGAGTGAGTTCTGGAATCGCGTTGAATGCAGCCTCCTGCTCGGGCAACAGCGGCGACTGCTTGAACGGCTGACGTCCCACCACCTTGTCTTCCAGGCCGAGGGCGATCATGAGTTCCACGGTGTTCTGATAGCCGGTGATCACCCGTTCGGGTGCCTTCTCGATGGTGATCTGACGCCCGCAGTTGTCAATGGTCAGCGGGTAACCGGTGGAATTGGCGCTCGCACTGGCCCCCCCATTGCCGGCACCACCGCCTGATGCGCAGCCGCTGAGGGCAAGCATTGCGATCAGCCCTACGGCGACCTTGGATGTCCATCGTGGTTTCATATGGTTCCTTTCACTGGGTGTCAGGTGGATAAAACTGGCGATCAGAGGGGCGAATCGTTGCCTTTTCGAGCACCGCCGATCAACTGGGCGCCGACGAGATCGCGATAGACACCGGGACGGGCGATCAATTCGTCATGGGTTCCGATCTGAGCGACCGTTCCACCGGCCAGGACGATGATCCGGTCGGCACGCCTGATGGTGGACAGCCGATGAGCGATGATGATCGTGGTGCGTCCTCGCCGTGCGGCCATCAGGGCGGTATTGACCTCTTCTTCGCTGATGGTATCCAGATTGGATACCGATTCGTCGAGAACCAGGATTGGCGAATCCTTCAACATGGCCCGGGCCAAGGCGATTCGCTGGCGCTGGCCACCGGATAATTTCGTCCCCATCTCGCCCGGAGTGGTGGCGTAGCCATTAGGCAATGCGGCGATGAAATCATCGGCGAGCGCCGCCCGGGCGGCCACCCGGATTTCTTCGTCGCTGGCCCCGGGGCGCGATAGGCGGATATTGTCCGCGACCGGGATCGCGAACAGATAGGCGTCCTGGGGTACCACCGTCACTAGGTCGCGCAGGTTTTCCTGCGGGAAATCGCGGATGTCATGGCCGCCGATGCGGATGATGCCACGGTCCGCATCCCACAGCCGCATGAGCAGATGTGCGCAGGTCGATTTCCCCGCACCCGAATGCCCCACGATGGCGACGGTCTGCCCCGCGTGGACGGTGAAGGTCAAGTCGTGGACGGTAGCGCCCTCGCCTGCCTCGTAGCGGAAATCGACTCGTTCGAATTCCACCTCTGGGACTATGGGCCCAGCCGGTGGCGTAGCCACCAGGTCGCTCACCGCAGGTTCGGCGCGCAGCACCTCGTCGATACGCGCAGCCGAGGCAGCGACGACATTGAGATCGCGGGCGACGTCGGCCACCGCTAGCACCGGAGTCAATGAGGTCAAAGCGATAACCACCGCCACCGGAGACCAGCCAACGTCCAGTCGCCCGCTGGCTACCAGCCAGGCCGAGGCTGCCAAGACGCCCAGAAGTCCAGCGACGGTCAAGGCATCGGCGACCGATCGTTCGTTGCTGGATCGCCGGGCGTGGGCTGTCTTTGCCCGGCGGAGCCGTAGACCCGCCTCAGCGATCCGTTCTTTCTGGATCTCACCCGCCCCGAAGATGACCAATTCGCGTAGCCCGTGGATGGCCCCCGAGGCCTGCGCGCTCAATTCAGCCGTCGCGGAGCGCAACTCGTCGCCTTGCCCGAGAGCTCCCCGGCGCGACCAGGAGGAAAGAACCACGAGCAAGACCACGGTGACCAGCAGCACCACCGACAGCAGCCAATGGAAGAAACCCAGCACGACGATCGCGGTCAGCGGCGTGATACAAGCCACCGCCAGGGGGGCCAGGGTGTGAGCGTAGAACAACTCCAGCTGTTCGACATCGTCGCTGATGGTTGCGCCCAAATCTCCCGACCGCCTGGTCAGCAGATAGGCCGGTGCTAAGCGTTCGAATGCCTCGAATACCCGGGAACGCATGATGGCCAGGACCTCGAAGGCCGCCACATGGGCGAGATAGCTTTCGGCCAAAGGGGTCAGAGCGGCGAAGGGCACGAGCACAGCCAATACGAGCAGACCTCTGCGGAGTGTTTCCGCATCGGCTTGGCCGAGTGCCTGCCCGACCAACCACGCGCTCACTGCACCCGAGGCGAGCACCAGGATCTGGTGGCAGGCCGCCGCCGTGACCGCGGCCGCCAGAAGAATCCGATGCCTGGCGGTGAGCAGCGCGAACAGCGGCCGCAAGCGCCGGATGGTGGCGATATCGCCAGCGGGCGTCGGCCGGGGTTCCTCGCTCATCGAACCGCCTCCTCCGCATCGATCAGCTGATGGTAGATGCCTCGCCCAGCCAATAGATCGTGTGGGGTGCCGGCCTCCAGCAGCCGGCCCGAATCCACAACGGCGATGTGATCGGCATCGTGGACGGTGGACATGCGATGCGCGATGACCAAGGTGGTGCGCCCGGCAGACAAAGCGGCTAGCGCATGCTGGATCTCGGCCTCATTGACGGTATCGATACTGCTTGTGGCCTCGTCCAAAACCAGGATGGGGGCATTCTTGAGCACCGCCCGGGCGATGGACAGCCGCTGCCGCTGCCCCCCCGAAAGTCTCATGCCACGCTCACCGACCACGGTATCCAACCCGAGGGAACACTGCGCCACGAAATCGGCGGCCCGGGCCACCTGCAATGCATGGCCGATGTCTTCTTCGCTGGCCGACGGCCTGGCCATCAACAGATTGTTGCGGATCGTGTCATGGAAAAGGAAGGTGTCCTGGGTCACCACCGCGATGCGGGCGCGGAGTTCGGTCAACGGCATATTCCGGATATCGTGGCCATCGATGAGGATCCGCCCACTGCCCGGGTCAAAGAATCTCAACAGCAATGAGACCAGGGTGGACTTCCCGGAACCCGAGCGGCCAACGACCGCGACCCGCTCACCGGGAGCCAACTCCAGCGAGAAATCATCCAGCGCCGGCCGCGGATCGGAATCGGGATAGCAAAAATGAATTCCCTCGAAGTTCACCGCAGACGATTTGCTTAAAGCATCGGGGCGATTTACCGGAGGCGCGGGCCGAAGAACCACAGGCCCCTCGGTATCCAATGATTCGAAAAGCACCCTGGTCGCCTGCCATGCCGCGTAGCTGGCATGATAGGCCTTGTTGAGTTCCTGCAACGGGCGGAACGCCTCCCCGGTGAGGATCAGAATGATCAGGAGTTCCGTGCCGCTCACATGGCCGCCGACCAGCCGCAGCGAACCGACCCCGACCGCGACCGCGGTGCCCACCCCGGACAGTAGGGATAACGCGCCGATGAACACTCCCTCGGCGGTGTTGACCCGGATGGATTCGCGACAGAACGCTTGAGCGCCTTCATAGAGTTTCTCGCCCTGCCGCCTGGTGGCATTGAATGCCTTCAGCGTGGCCATCCCACGGATCACATCCAGGATTTCGGAATACATCTTGTGATAGCGCGCCCACCACGCTCTGCCATAGATGCTCCAATAGCTGCGGGCCCGCCACAGCACCAGTGGGCCAAGCACTCCACAACTCAAGACAATTCCACCCACGAACGGATCCAGCCAGATCAGATAGCCACAGATCAGGAGGAAACCGATCGCCGACGCCCATACCTGAGGCAGGAAGCGAGAGATATAGGGATCGAGTTTCTCGATCGCGTCCACCAGCGTGGTCTGGACCTTCCCGGTATCCTGGATGAGCAGGCGTCCTGGACTGGCATAAAGAATAGTATCCAGAAGCCGCTGGCGGGCAGCGGCCTTAATATCGGCAGCCAGTTCAACCCCGCTCGTACCGATGTATCGAAATACGAGCGAACGCAAAGCCACCGCAATCACGATGGCCGATAGAAACCATAAACCCGTTGAGTGCGGGCCCCGGGTGAAGATCATCGCCAAGAATTGTGCGATGAGTACGCCCTGAGCCACGTAGCTGGCGGTCACGAGCAGCTGGCCAACGGTCAGGGCGAGCAAACGGAGCCATCCCAAAGAAACCAAACTGAGTAGTCGTGGAGCGATCAAATGGCTTTCTCCCTCATTACTCGAGCTCCCTCATTACTCGAGGCGGCGGTGCCACGGAAATGTCTCGCCACTTAGGATAGCCTAAGTCGCTGCACGATACACGCCAGGTGCCTGATCGGTGGCACTCGAAGCGACTAGCAACATCGACATTATCCCTAGCCAAACCAATTTGGGTTGGCTAGGATGGGCGACTTGGGCTACCCCTGTCGATGGTGGAAGCCCGGGGCGCCCGGCAGCCGGCCTGGTCGTTGACAACGGGTCGGGGCGGACGAAACGCCAACCCGCGCCCCGACAAGGCCTCCCCGAGAGATCTTACTTACGACCTGCGGGCGCCTCAGCCGGCATCTGCCCAAACAACCCACGAACCAGGTTAGTCGTCGGCGCAAAACGCAAAGCGGCTACCCGAAACGGTAGCCCTTGGCATATCCTTCGGCAAAGAAATCACCTGATATCTCCCGGTGGGGCCCGGGAACCATCCCAGGCCCCACCGGGAGATTGGCCCTAGCGGCTCAGTTACCCGTCTTGGGCAGACCGGGCTTCGCGGCCTTAGACGGAGTCGGATCGCTATCCGATGGGGTTGGGGCCGGAGCCGGCGTGCTAGCCGACGGGGTCGGGCTCGGGCTCGGAGTCAACCGGGGAGCCGCAATCCAAGAAACCTCGCCATCGGCATCGGCCGTGACTTCTTCGCTCCCCACGACCACGATGGTCTGGGTGCGGCCCTCACGCGAGATCAGCAGGTTGCCGGCGAACCGCGAACCCACCACGCTGGCTGTGATCGAGGCCTTACCGGGAGCCGCATCGGTAGGCACATTGAGGAACAGATCGGTGTTGGTCGGCACCGCATTGAGATCGACCGCGTTGCCCTGGCCATCGACCAATGGGTAATCCACATCGACCCCGACCTTCGCCGCGGCCTCGGAGGAATCGATCCGGATCGGGCCAACCGGCTGGCCGGCCACGCCGGCAGCGTCTGGCGCGTCGATGCCCACGGTCGGGCCGCCGCCCGTGGTCAGACCGGTGTTGGCGGAACCGGTCAGGTAGGCGAACAGCGCATCCACTCGATGCGACACATCGGCACCCACCGACTCGGCAACCCCCTGGTATTCCAAGCCGTCGGTCAGATGCCACAACGCGGCCTGGGTGGCCGTGATGGCCTCCCTGGCGGTCAGGCCCGCGATACCCGAGGCCTCGCTCAATTCAGCAAGAGACGTTTGCGGATAGCTGCGCCGGGCGATCCAGGCCACCTTGGCACGGACCGTGGCATCGGTCGCGAACCTGTTGTCGCCCGGGAACGCGTCCCAGCCAACCATCTTCAGACCATGGTTCTGCTGATAGTTGACCTTCGACTCGATGCAATAAGCCCGCAGCGGCTCCCGGCCCGGGCCAGTCAGCACCTTGAACAGAATCGGGCGCATATTGCCGCTGGCGAACTTGACCAGGTAGCCGGGCTCGTTCTCATTCGACGATGCGGTGCGCGGATACCCGTCCGGGAAGTCGTGCTCGTCGGCGTATGCGGGCTGGCCCCCCAAAGCCAGCATCAACAGCGCGGTCAAGAGCGCGACCCCAAGGGTCTTCAATCGTAAAATGCCACTTGGCATGTGTAGAATCCTCCCCATTTCCCGCGATCTCGCGGGGGTATACCAACCTCTGGCAGGCTACCCCCTAAGGGGGCCACCCACCACCAGTTTGCCAAGACTTTCCCCCAAAACGGTGAAGATCTCTACACTGCTTCGTCTCCGCTTGTCGGCTAGATCCGCAGGGCAGCATCCCGGCAACATATCCCACCCAGAGACTAGCCGATCGACGCGCCATCCTCCAACCACGGTCTGGCCTGGTTCGACGCAGGTAGCACGATCGGCGGATGAGTTATGGCGACCAACCGCTCGGCCAACCGCGGCATGGCGCCCAATGCTGTCACCGCGGCGGTAGACCCGGAGCCGGGCGACCGGCCCACGCCCGCGGCTCAAGCCGGGAACCCCGCCTCCCCCAACCGGCTCACTCCTGATTGGCGGTGGTCTCCCGCAAATAGGCAATTGCCTGGTCGATATCGCCATCCATCAGCACCGTGCCCCGGCTGAGCACCACCCCGCGCTCGCACACCGACGACACCAAGTCCAGGTCGTGGCTCACCACGACCAGGGTCTGACCGGAGGCCCGCAACTCGCGGATCTTGGCGATGCACCTGCGTTGAAAGGGCTCATCGCCCACGGTGAGGATCTCATCCACCAGGAAGATGTCGGGTTCGGAGAACACCGACACCGCGAAGGCAAGCCGCAGGAACATGCCCGAGGAGTAAAACTTCACCTCGGTGTCGATGAACCTATCGACATTGCTGCCGGCGGTCGCGAAGGCGACGATGTCGTCGAACTTGGCATCGATCTCCGCCTGGCTCATCCCTAGGATTGCCCCATTCAGGTAGATGTTCTCCCGGCCGGTCAGATCCGGATGCAGCCCGGCGCCCACCTCGATGAGACCGGCCACCCGGCCGCGGATCCGGCAACTGCCTGCATCGGGCTGTAGCACCCCGGAGATCACCTTGAGCAGGGTGGATTTGCCCGAACCGTTGACCCCGAGCAGCGCCACCGACTCTCCCCGGCAGACCGTCAGGTTGACATCGTTCAGGGCCCGGAAGGATTCCCGCAGTTCGCCCTTGCGGCCACGGAAGGTCCACACGATGTACTCCTTGATGGAGCGGGTGTGCTTCAGGACGAATTTCTTGACCACCGACTGGCACACCACCATCGGCAGGCCCGAAACCGGCGACGATTGCCCAGCCATCAGATTTCCTCGCCGAAGTGCCCCTGCCACCGCCGGAACACCAGTTGCCCGAGCAGTACCAGCAGGCCAGCCAGCAGCCCGGCACCCAGAATCGAAGGCAGCCAATCCTCCGGAACCGCGCTAGCCTGCGCCGCGGCCCGGGTGGGCAGCCAGAACCCCTGGTGGGCCAGCTCGACGGCGGCGGTCAACGGGTTCCACTGGTAGACGAGGAATGGCCCGTCCGGCAGCACCCGCTCCACCATCGCCCAGGTGTAGAAGACCGGCGACAACCAGATCGCTACCATGTTGAACAGTTCGATGAGGTTCTCCGCATCCCGGTAGAACACATTGAAGGTGGCGAAGACCAGCCCCACCCCAAGCCCGAAGGTCGCCACCAATCCGATAGCCGCCAGCAGGGCGGCAATATTGGCCGGCCCCGGACGCCACCCCAGCAGCAGGCAGCCGATCAGCAGCACCACCAGCTGCGGAACCAGATGCACCAGGGCCACCCACAGACTGGAAACCGGGAACAGCTCGCGCGGCATGTAGATCTTGCCGACCAGCGGGGCGTTGAAGATGATCGAGCGGGTGGCGTTGATCACGATCTCGTTGAAAAAATTGATCATCACCATGCCGCTGAACAGGTAGATCACGTAATTGGGAATCTCCCGGCCGACACCGATGAAATGCCCCATCGCCAGCCAGTAGACACACAGTTGGACGGCGGGTTTGACATAGCTCCACACCATGCCCAGCACCGAACCGCGATAGCGCACCCGTAGTTCCTTGTTGACCAGCAGTTTCAACAGGAAACGCCAACGCAGTACCTCTACCAGGCCCGCGCTGCGGCCCGGCGAACGCAGTTGGGTGGCCGCCAGTTCCGGGGCGGTCACCGGTCGGTCCGGGCTGGCGTGGCTGGCTCGCCGGCCC
>ERZ773005.886-NODE-886-length-18623-cov-4.139649_pt1 | contig 18623 bp, 13 predicted proteins | sample MGYA00580666_ERZ773005 | MGnify/ENA primary metagenome ERZ773005 (study PRJEB29015, sample SAMEA2737999) | human oral metagenome | biome: human oral; feature: human-associated habitat; material: dental | place: China | collected 2061 ...
TTTTCATGAGCCTGACTGGAACAGTTCAGGGTGTGACGCTAGAGAATCTGGTGTGGTCTGTTGCTCAGAGGAGGGATCTTCCGATGAGGGCTGTTTCTGGCTTTGCTGTTCTAAATAGCTGAGCAAGGGGAGGGAGTAAGGTCGCCTGACAGCGGGACTCACCCATAAAAGGAGGTTTTGGCGATGTGTGGAGGGGCTATATCCCCTCCACTCACGCTGCCGCGACTCTACCCTCCACTCATGATCCCTTCGCCCACGCAAGCAGAACTTAAGGAATCCCTCACTCTCAAGATCCTTCACTCATACAAGCGTGCCTTGACTTCCACTTCCGCTCATGTTTCTGCACCAAAACTCTATGAAAGCACCCTCAGGCAGGTATTCGCGTACCTGCCAGTGCGATTGTGAACACCGTCGGTGAGGATTTAGCCCTCGAAGGCTGCGTGGGGGATCGCGACGAGTCGTGCCGGAGCCGCAGCCCCTAGGCAACCATGTTCAGCTTTTGCTGGACCACGTGCGCGCGTAGCTCCGCTCACCATGCAGGGGTCGGGATAAAACACGGACGAACGTTGGTCTACGGGAGCGGGAATTACTCGCCATTAAGGGGTGGGGTGAAACAATCAACCGTGCCACTGCTCTAAGGTCGGCAGCGGCCAGTGCGCCTGTGATTGACACCCTCGTCCAGGACTAGTGCGAAGAGACCCGAGCAGTAAGTGGCAGACACCATTGCCTCTCCTCAACCACCGCACGCAGGCACCCAGGAACCTAAAGAACACAGCTGCATGCTTGCAAAACGACGCAGCACTGTCCTTGGTCTCGGCAGTCAGGATCTTGAGGAACCACGCGCAAATAGCCTTCGACACCCCTAGAGGCTTCCCCACATGCTCAGCGGGCAAAGAGGCCAGAACCCCAAGGGTGCTAGAAGCACAAGGAATGGACACTGCCACTCCTGAAACCAGACAAAGCGAGCGCCACGAAAACTGCCTCCGATTCCACCTATCCGAGTGCAAGCAAACGCCGCAACCAAACGAAAAGTCATGGTCGGCATCAGCTCCACTTTTCCAGGTGCGAGTAGATGCCCTGCGACAGGAATCTGACGAAAAACCAGGAGCCTGGGCGAAACACCGACTGAAACCAAACGACAACCTCCTCATCACAAGGCTCAAGAGCACACACGTGCAGACCGCACAGCGCAACAGCTCCGGGTTCTCGTGAACAGAAGGCTCCTCAACCGGCCCTCAGCATCAACCGAGCCCAGCAGCTCCTGAGGCTCGTAGGCACACAAGCCTCAGGTCTGCCCGGTGCACACCCTAGGGTTCGACTGCTGCGCCTCCGCCGCCGTTTCCACCACCCTCATTGTGTCCAGGGTTGTCCGCGTCATCATCATCCTCGTGCCCATCATGTCCAGGCTGAGCGTTCCCACCGGGGGTATTCGGGCCGTTCTGACCGGGGTTTTGAGACCCCTGATTCGAACCTTGTGAAGGCTGTTGGCCTTCCTGCGGTCTTCCGGAATCGGAGCCCTGCTCTGAGGAGCCCTGCCCAGAAGAATCTCCTGCGGAGCCTGCTGATTGCGCATCATCTTGGGAATCGTTATGAGACTTCGAATTCCTGTTCGTCTTCACATACCAGTCGAAACCACCAGTAGGCATTCCCTCAACAGCTGTCTGCATGTACTGGGTCCACACATCAACCGGCCAGTCGCCGCCGTGGAATTGGTCGAGTCCCCCGATGTTCGGCAGAGGGGCAGAGTTCCCGTCCTCGTCGGAAGCGTACATTGACACGGCGGACACGAGGCCGGGGACAAAAGCCACGAATTGAGCGGCGCGCTGCTCTTGTGCGGTACCGGTCTTGCCTGCCGTTGTGAAGCCGCGAAGGTCCTGGGAGACGGATGATGCAGTGCCATCCCCCTTCGTCACTGCCTCGAGGGCGGGCATGATCGAAGAGACCTCCTCGACGGAGAACACTCGACTCTTATCCGTGGGAGCCGTGTAGATGACGTTGCCCCTTGGACCAGTCACCGAGCGGACAATGTGCGCGTTGACGCGTTCACCGCCGTTCGCGATCGTCGAATAGGCGGTTGCGAGGTCAATATTGTGGGGCGAAGCGTATCCGAGAACGTTGAGGAGAGTTCGATCGAGGCCGAGGGTCTCCTCCGGGATTCCCGCGTCAATCGCCGCCTGCATGGTCGCTGCCGGTCCAATGTCTTTGTTCAAGGCGACATAAGCGGTGTTGATCGAGTAGCTCGTCGCCTTGACGAGATCAACGTTCCCGAAGGAGTATCCGCCGTCATTTTCCACAAGCTCCGACAGACCGTCGAAACGTTGAGGGGAACGCCCCGAATAGGTGTCATTAACTGAGCCGCCGGCACGCGCATTCGCGAGCAGAGCGAAAGGCTTGAAAGTTGAGCCCGCCATCGCGATGTCTTGTGTCGCTGCGTTCTGCTGGCGCTCCAAGTAATCCGAGCCCGCGTATTCGGCGACGATCTCCCCTGTATTCGGATCGACTGATGACAGAGCCACATGCATGGTGGCGGGGTTCCAGCCCTCGACCTGTTTCATGCTTTCAGCGGCCGCCACTGCCGCATCCTGCTTCGCCCGGTCAATCGTCGTGACGATCTTCAGGCCACCATTGGCGATCTGAGTCTCGTCGATAGCTCCGGAGGCGATGAGTTCCGAACGAGCTTGCTCGATGAGGTATCCGTTGGGACCGGCGAAGGTCTCACTTTCCGTCTGAAGAGGATCAATCGTCTCGGGGAAAGTCGCAGCATCCGCTTCCGACTGGCTGATCCACCCGTCCTCGACCATGAGATTGAGGACGCGCGCCCACCTGTCTTTCGCCTTGTCCGGATCCTCAGCCGGATCCCAAGCCGAGGGCGCGGGGATGATTCCTGAGAGCATCGCCGCTTCGCTGAGGCTCAGTTCGCTGGCCGGGTGTCCGAAGTATGCCTGAGAGGCGGCTTCAATGCCGTAGGAGCCGCGACCGAAGTAGATCGTGTTGAGATAATTCCCGAGGATCTCATCCTTGGACTGTTCGCGGTTGATTTTGATCGCGAGGACCGCTTCTTCAGCTTTTCCCCTGTAAGAAGAGGTGGTTTCACCGACGTAATATCGTTCGACGTACTGTTGGGTGAGGGTGGAGCCGCCCTGACGCGACCCCGTCACCACGTTGGTGAAGAGTGCGCGGAAAATACCCTTGAAGTCGACGCCGGAGTTCTTGTAGAAGGTACGGTCCTCCGATGCGACGACCGCTTTGCCGACGTAGTCGGGCAGGGTTGAGGGGTCGATGATTTCTCGGTTGACGTCACCGAGTGAGCCCATCTCAGTCGAGCCGTCGGAGTAGTACAGCGTTGATTTCTGCGCGAGCGCCAAGTCCGAGGCCGCCGGAACGGTCAAGCTCGTGTACATGTAGAGGAATGCCGCCAGGGCTGAGATCAAAGCGAGGAGAAAAGTGAAGACGAGACCGAGGCCGATCTTCTTGCCCAGACCTCTCTTTTTCTTCGCCGAGGTCGGGGCCTTCTTCGCTGTTCTGCCCGCAGCCTTCGCTGAGCTCGCAGATGCTGAGGCGCTTCCCCGGGATGCACCGAATGATTCGGGGGGCAGAGGAGGAAGACTCAACTCGGGGGCGCCGTCGGGTAGAGCGCTTGAATGGGCTGTCTGGCCCCCATTGATGATTGAGCGCCGGACATTGGAGGGTTTAGGCGGGAGAGACCTCGAAGGATCCGATCCCATGATCTCGTCCCAGTTCTTCTTCCCATCGTTTCTCGCCACGAATTCAACCTTTCAGCTGGGTCTGCACTCCAGCGTAGGGCCAGAAGCCGTGAATCTGCCGATTTCGTGACAGTTCCAACGTTAGGAATCGTTATTCACAGCAGATGAATGACGGCTCACCCACGCTCGCAATCGGGATCGTCTGGCCTTGAGAGCACGAAACACTGCAAGCGGAGCGTCCCGGCTCACACTGAGGGGCCTGGACATCTGCTCTGTCTGCTTGTGACTGTGCGGAGCATCAGAATCCACACTCAGTGGCCCAGCCCCGCTCTGGAGCCTCTTCCTCGGGATCAGTCCCATTGCTCCTCGGGACGACCTTCTTCGGCCCACAGGGTGTGGAAGGTTCCCGGCTTGTCGATGCGCTGGTAGGTGTGCGCGCCGAAGAAGTCGCGCTGTCCTTGAATGAGTGCGGCCGGAAGACGCTCGGCGCGAATCTGGTCGAAGTAGGACAGGGAGGATGCAAACACGGGGATCGGCACTCCGGATGTGGCCGCGAGCGCGACGATCCGACGCAAGGAGGGCAGGCACTGCTCGAAGCGCTGTGCGAAAGGAGGGGCGGCGAGTAGGAGGGGGAGTTCAGGATCCGCCTCGTAGGCGGAGGCGATGTCGTCGAGGAATCCCGCCCGGATGATGCATCCTGCTCTCCAGATTCGTGCAATCGCGGCCTTGTCGATGTTCCACTCATGAACCTGGGCTCCGGCGGTGATCTCGTCGAATCCTTGGGAATAGGCCACGAGTTTCGAGGCGAACAAGGCGCGTCGCACGTCGTCGATGAAAGTTTCACGCTCACTGATCGTCAGTGGGAGTGCTGCGGCGTCAAGACCGCGGGCAGCCTCACGCTGAGGAGTGGCGCAAGATGCTCCGCGCGCGAATGTCGCCTCCCCGATTCCCGTCACGGGCACGGCCAGATCCAGTGCCGTTTGTACCGTCCACTTGCCTGTGCCCTTCTGGGAGGCCTGGTCGACGATGACATCGACGAGGGCGCAGCCGCTATGAGAGTCTTTTTGACGCAGGACCTCGGCGGTGATTTCGATGAGATAGGAGTCGAGTTCGCCCTCGTTCCATGTTGAGAACACCTCGGCGATTTGCGCGGGGCTCAGGCCCAGTCCCTTGCGAAGAAGGTCATAGGCTTCGGCGATGACCTGCATGTCGGCGTATTCGATGCCGTTGTGGACCATTTTCACGAAGTGGCCTGCGCCGTCGGCTCCGACGTGGGCGCAACAGGGTTCGCCCTCGTAGTGGGCGCTGATCTTTTCGAACATGGGGCCCAGGCGCGTGTAGGACTCGATCGTGCCTCCGGGCATGATCGAGGGTCCCCATAGGGCACCTTCTTCACCTCCGGAGACTCCTGCGCCCACGAAGTGGAGGCCGAGTTCGCGGGCGCGACGCTCGCGTCGGATCGTGTCGGAGAAGAGGGAGTTGCCGCAGTCGACGATGATGTCACCTTCTTCCATGCGCAAGGCGAGCTGCTCCATGACGATGTCCGTGTCCGGGCCGGCCTTCACCATGATGATCGCGACGCGCGGGCGGGAAAGGGAGGCGACGAAGTCGTCGAGTTCGCTCGCAGGGACGAAGATGCCTTCTGAGCCGTCTCCGTGCGCGGCCATGAGCTTTTCGGTTCGCGCGGGAGTTCTGTTGAAGATCGCGGTCGCGTAGCCGTTGCGAGCGAGATTGCGGGCGAGGTTTGCTCCCATCACTCCCAGTCCGAAGACTCCGATATCAGCTGAGGCTGGTTGTGGGGTGAATGCGCTCATGCGTGTTGCTCCTCGGTTTCGGCTTGTCACCACCCTACGGCCGAGGTCGCCCTCGCGCAGCACGGCCTGGGCCTTGTTGTCCGCGCGCCTGTATCTTCCGTGGTCTTCGCTCGCCGACGCCCCCTGATTCTCCCCCGCCACATCCCCCACGGCCCAAGAGTCGGTGAGAACACGAAGATGGGGTAAGCCTTCATCACCTGGACCACCCCGACTCAAGATGTGGCGGGAGCGCAAAAGTGGGATCAGGCCCATCGCCTGGCCTACGGCCCGAGAAGTGGCGGGAGCAAGAATCGTGAGTGTGCAAAGGTGCGCTTGTCCTCATTATCCCCAGGTGCACTGGTCCTCGTGGAGGCGCACTCTCACTGACACTGCAAGACTGAAAGTGTTTCCCCTCAGATTTCACGCATCAGTGAAAGTTTTTCCCTCAGACTGCAAATATCACTGCAAGTTTGACACTGTGAGTTTCAGTCTTGGGCGCCGTTTTTCACATGTTCAGGAGCCTGAGCCGCGCGCTTCGCCTTCGCCGCAGCCTTCTTCTGGCGCTTCTGGGCGACCATCGCCTCCCAGTGCGCCTGCTGCTCCTCGTACTCGCGAGCAATCTCTCGTACCTCCTCCGAAGACCACCACTCGAGGAGAGCCTCACGGGCCGCTTCCTTCCCCATCGGCCCCTTCTCCATACGCATGCCCATGAGGAACTCAAGCGCCATCTTCACCGCGCGTGAGGGACGAAGGCCCAGGATCTCCATGACTTCCTGACCGTCAAGATCAGGTCGGATCGCATCCAGCTCCTCTTGCTCGCGCAGGGTCGCGATCCGGGATTCGAGGTCGTCGTAAGCGGCGGAGAGCATATTCGCCTTACGTCGGTTGCGGGTCGTGCAATCGGCGCGAGTGAGGCGGTGGAGACGTTCGAGGAGCTCACCGGCGTCAGCGACATAACGACGCACCGCTGAATCCGTCCACGCGGATTCCCCGTACCCATGGAAACGCAAATGCAGGGCGACCAGAGTCGACACGGCCTCAGTCGTGGCCTTATCGAACTTAAGGGCCTTCATGCGCTTGCGCGTGAGTTTCGCACCGACGATCTCGTGATGATGGAAGGACACCGTCCCGTTCGGCTCGAAGCGCCGGGTCATCGGTTTGCCCACATCATGCATGATCGCCGCGAAACGCAAAATGAAGTCGGGTGCGGGGACGGGCCCGTCCTCGTCTGTCTCAAGATCCATGGCCTGCTCGAGGACGGTGAGCGTGTGCTCGTACACATCCTTATGGCGCCTGTGCTCATCGACTGTGGACACCAGTTCAGACAATTCGGGAAGAACGATCTGACACACACCAGTGTGGACCATGAGTTCGAGGCCGCGACGCGGGTAGGGCGAGACGATGAGACGCTCCAATTCGGTGCGTATCCGCTCCGCTGACACGATCTGCAGTCGCGGGGCCATCACCTCCATCGCCTCCATGACGTCGAGGTCGACATCAATGCCGAGCTGAGCCGTGAAACGTGCAGCCCTCATGATGCGCAAGGGGTCATCATCGAAGGACTGCTCGGCGGTGACGGGGGTACGCAGACGAGCCTTAGCCAAGTCCTCAAGACCATGATGCGGATCCACTAGGACCATCCCCGGCAAGCGCATGGCCATGGCGTTCACCGTAAAATCACGGCGCGTGAGGTCCCCTTCAAGGGTGTCTCCGAAAACGACCTCGGGCTTGCGTGAGCCGACCTCATAGGAGTCACTGCGGTAGGTCGTCACCTCGACGACCAGGTCTTTCTTTCGCCCGCCGATCGTTCCGAACTCTTTGCCGATGTCCCATACTGCCGCACCCCACTGCGCCAGGAGCTCCTCGGTGCGTTCAGGCTTTGCTGAAGTCGTCAGGTCGAAATCGTTCGGCGTAACACCGAGGAAGGCATCGCGAACGGGACCTCCGACTAGGGCGATCTCTTCTCCTGCGGCCTCGAAAACGCGGCCGAGGTCGAGGATCTCCTCCGGCAATGCGCCAAAGGTTCGCTGCGCATTCGCCAGCAGTGTCGGAATATCGGAGTCGAGGGGAACGTGGTTTTTCGGGCTCATCGCCTCTCAGGATGCCATGACCTGATGCCCGCAGGCCACGAGCTCGAGGGCGAATGGAGCATGAAGTCACCCACTGCCCATACACGAATTCCTCAATTGCCCCTAAGTGGGAGTATCGGGAACGAGGGCGAGAGGGTGCCTCAACGGCCAGGCTGGCGCCAGTCGAAGCGGGAGCATTTGGCGCTGGTCGAGGTGGGAGTATGAGCTAGGAGGGCGAGAGGCGCCTGAGGAGACGCGCACCCGAGGACACACTCGAAGCCCCATCTCGTCTGCGCCTCCCTGATCGAAGCATCCCACAGGGGCGTGGCGAATCCGACTCGGCGCAGGAACAGCGTGCTGAGGTGACGGAATGCTCCGAACGGGCGTGGCGAATCCGACTTGGCGTGGGCAAAGCGCCTCCCTGCCTCTCGCCGACTAGAGTGGACTCATGCCTGCCAGACCGACGAACTTTCGACAGGGGGTTCCCAGCCCCCCGCGTCGTCGTCCCTCTTCGCACGCATCCCACTCTCATTCACCCCACCTTCCCGTTTCTTCCGAAACTTCAGCAGGAGGCATCGTCGTCGATGTCGTCGACGGGATCCCCTACGCCGCCTTGATCGCCCGACGCAACCGCGCAGGCCGGATTGAATGGTGCTTGCCAAAAGGCCACCTCGAAGCAGGTGAAACCCCCGAGCAGGCCGCCCTGCGCGAGGTCGCCGAAGAGACCGGTATTCATGGAAGGATCATCCGTCACCTCGCGAGCATCGACTACTGGTTCTCCGGAGCGGACCACCGCGTCCACAAGGTTGTCCACCACTATCTGATGGGCTACGAGTCCGGTCTCATCACCGTTGAGCACGACCCGGATCACGAGGCCGAGGAAGCCGCCTGGATTCCTTTGAAGGACAGCTCCCATCGACTCGCATACCCCAATGAGAGGCGAATCGTGGCGATCGCCCTCGACCTTTTATATCGGGGACTGTAAATGCGGCGCGCTCGTCCTGCTCTCATCACAGTGCTGATCTCCATGAGCCTGCTCATCATCAGCGTGTTCGCTCCAGCGCCCGCCCTCGCCGATGAAGAGGCGTCCCTACCAGGGGTCTCGGATCCCCAATCGCGCCCCTCACTTTTTGCGAAAGCCTCCTCATCTCATGGCATTGAAGTGTCGATCAATTCACTCTCGCCGAGGGTGATGAAAAACAATGAGGACCTGGTCATCTCGGGTGCCTTGAGGAACACTTCAGGACGGACCCTCACAACTCCCGCGATCCTCGTATCCATGTCGACGACACCCCCCTCGTCTGTGATGGATCTTGAAGAGGAACTCGATGTGGATGCGCAGATCGGGTCGACGATCAGTGCGACGAATCTTGAAATGAACCTTGAGGCGGACGCTTCTCATCGTTTCGAGCTACGTATTTCCGCTGAGAACTTGCCTTTCGACGACGAATCCGCGTGGGGTCCGCGAGTCCTCACCGTTGAGGTCTTCTCAGATGGCGCTTCGGGCCGGGATGCAACGATCGCACTTTGGGACTCCGGGGCTGATTTCGCTCCCTCGCGCCTCAGCGCTCTTATTCCTTGGACTTCGGTCAACAGTGAAGGAGAGGAGGAGGAACGCCGCGCAGCGCTTGCCATCGCCTCAATCCCGGGGGCGACTCTCGCGATGGATGCTGCGCTCCTACCCTCCCTTCCTCAAAAGGATGAGGAGATAACTGAGCAGAAGACTCGTGAGAAGGTGAAAACCGATGAGGCTTTCCTCCGCTCCCTTCTCACCCCCGGTCGTGAGATCGTCGCCCTGCCGAGGGGGGACGCCGACCCGGGAACTGTCACTCTGGCGGGGAATTCAGAGTTGAGCACGCGCTTGACAGAATCGATTGAAAGCTTCCCTGCATCTATCGCGGAGCTGCGCAAACTTTCGGCCAAGAACTCCGATGACGAGGCCTTTCCCGAAGGCTCGCAAAGCTCTCAGTCCGGGGCGCAATCCTCCTCTTCCTCTGATTCCAGCGAATCACAAGGAGGCAACGTCAACGCAAACGGCCAGGGCAACGGAGTGCACAACGACAAGCAGATGCCCCCCGCTTCTCCTTCACAGGATTCGCAGGACACCGAGGACGAGGACGCGGCTCCGGCTTCAATCATTCGTCATGTCGCCTGGCCCTCTGCCTACACCTTCGGGACCTGGCAACTCGAAGCCGCGAAGAATGGGGTGAGCATCGCACCACTCGGGCGACTCGAACCCGATGAGGACTTGGACTTCACCTCACTTGCCCTCGCAGAAGTGGACACGACCACAGGGGAAATCTCCATGAGAGGGGCGAGTGAGCAGAGCGCGAGGGTCCTCATCCCAAACGTTTCACTCTCGCAGATCCTCGATTGGCAAACGACGAACACTGCCGATGAGCTTGATGCCGAACAGGCCCTCCAGGCGATCACCGCGATCATCGCCCATGATCGTCCGTCTTCTTCGCGAACCGTGTTCCTCACCTCCGATCGTTCCACCGCTCCGAACGCGGATCTTGCGGTCAGGGTCCGTGCTCTTTTCGACTCGCCGTGGGTAACGGGAATCAGCTTTTCAGATATCGCGGAGTCTGAGCCGACCGACGTGGAACGCATGATCGTTGAGCCGGGTGCACTGTCCTGGGAGGGAGCTACAGCCGTTTCCACTCTGAGCGACGCCCTCGCCTCGGCGTATTCTTTCGCGAATGCGACGAGCGACCCGAAGGAAGCTCTTGCGGAGATCGAGGGTGAGATCCTCCCAGTCATCTCAGCACGATTCTCACCCGACGAGCAGCTCACCGCAGCCTCCCAGTTCTCTGCGAGAGTCTCGGGTTTGCGTTCACGTGTCGCCACAGAACCTGCGGGGGCCGTGAACCTCATCAACAAGTCCGCGGATTTTCCCGTGCGGGTCCGTAATGATCTGCCTTTGGATGTCACCGTGAAGGTGACTCTCCTGCCCTCCGATGCGCGACTGAGGATCGCCCACTCCTCTGAGGTGACGCTCCTCGCAGGCGCAGTCTCGACCGTCACTGTTCCCGTTGAAGCTATCGGTTCAGGCGATGTGGAAGTGACGTATCGGATTACGACTCCCGATGGTTCGGTCCTTGAGGATTCACGGAAGGTCCTCGTGCGTTTGCGCGCAGGCTGGGAGGATGCGATCACGATCAGCGCAGCGGCAGCTTTCGCCCTCCTCTTCATCTTTGGCCTTGTGAGAACACTTCGTCAACGTCTCGACAAGGGAATCGAGGAGAGTACTGCGAGCCCGGGCTCGCCTCAAGCTACCGAAGAGCATGATCCCCTGGAAGCCGACTCCACCCCCGACGGGGTCTCCAACACAATCGACCAGCAGATGGGAAGCTGATGATCTCTGAAACGGCCCCCGAGCGAAGCCCCTCTGCGAAGCGCTCGTCGATTCTGCGTGCCAGTGCGATCATGGCCTCCGGCACGATGGTGTCGCGCATCCTCGGGTTCGTCCGTTCGATCATGCTGCTCGCCGCGATCGGCGCTGCCGGCGGTGGCGTCTCAGCCGCGTTCCAGACGGCGAACACTTTGCCGAACACGGTGTTCAATCTCCTCGCCTCCGGTGTTTTCGACGCCGTCCTCGTCCCCCAGATCGTGGGCGCCTTGAAGCGCAAGCACGATGGTGAAACCTATGTGAACCGTCTCCTTACTCTCGCGGGGACCCTGCTTTTCATTGTGACGATCCTGTCGATGGTCGCCGCGCCTCTTCTCGTCGTCATCACGGCCGCGGGCTATGACTCGGAGATCCGCACCCTCGCGATCCTTTTCGCGCTTTTGTGCCTGCCGCAGTTGTTCTTCTACGGCTTGTACAACCTGCTCGGTGAGCTGCTCAACGCTCGCCGCGTCTTCGGCCCGTACATGTGGGCGCCGGTCGTCAATAACCTTGTCGGGATTGCGGGCCTGGGCGCTTTCCTTGCGATCTGGGGCAGTTCGGATGATCGTATTGAGGTCGCGGACTTCACCTCCGCACAGTTCTGGCTTTTGGGAGGTTCGGCGACTCTCGGCGTGATCGCGCAGGCGCTGATCCTTCTCGTGCCGATGAAACGCGCGGGAATCCGTTTCACGCCGGACTTCCACTTCCGCGGCACTCGCTTCGGCTCCATCTCGAAGGTCGCTGGATGGACTTTCGCGACTCTTGGGGTCAGCCAGGTCGGTGTCTTATCGACGAATAACCTGGCAGCCCTCGCGGATGCCTATGCGAAAACCCATGACGGAGTATTCGCGGGGATCAGCGCCTATGCGACGGCTTTCATGATCTTCATGCTCCCCCAGTCGCTCATCACCGTGTCCCTCACGACCGCGATATTCACCCGAATGGCCGAGGCCGTGGCCGATGGCGATGATAGGGGTGTTGCCGCACAGTACACGATGGGCGTCCGCACGATCACTTCGCTGACTCTGCTGGCCGCCGCGATCCTTATCGCGGGTTCGGTTCCGATGACGCAAATGGTTTTGCCCTCCTATTCGAATCAGGAGATCATCGCCGGGTATGCGTGGATCCTTGCGGCCCTCATGCCGGGCGTCGCCTCCACGGGCATGGTCCTCATGAGCCAGAGAGTCTTCTTCGCCTACGAGGATGTGAAACCTGTGTTCCTCATGGGCATCGGTCCGACGATCATTCAGGTGATCGTCGGCTGGGGCATGTATTTCATGACGGGCGCCACCTGGTGGGTTGTCGGCGCCGCCCTCGGTGAAACGGCATGCCGCCTCGTGCAGGGTGTCATCGCCGTGGCTTGGGTGTCGAAGCGCAACGCATTCGTCGACAAGGCGTCACTGCTGCGCTCGTACTCCTCCTTCTTCGCTTCCGCTCTTATCGCCGGTTTGCTCGCGTTTGGGGCCTTGTGGGCTGTGGGCGTTCACACGATCGTGGAATCGACCTCGGCGCGCATCGGCATTGCGAGCGGGAAGATGCTTCTCGTGACCCTGATCGCCTCCTTCGGATATCTGATCGCGCTTCGCTTCATCGCCCCAGGTGAGTCGGCTCGCACGATCGCCCCATTGCTCGCCCGCTTCAAGGTTCCCAACGGGGTGCGCATCCTCCTCGCCGCGCCGCTTCAGACGAGTCCGAGGAAGGTCGAGGATAATGGCTGACGACCACCGCAACGACATTGGGGGATTCATGGACGAGGACGCGATGCACAGCGCAGGGGAAGGCTCCTGCCCTGAAGAACCCCTGCCGAGCTTTGAACAGGTCCTCCACTCTTTAGAAGATGAAGTGAAGGAGTCTTCTTCTCCTGTGCACGAGGGGATTGAGGAGGCTGCTTCTCCTGCGTCAAAGAAGGAGGGGTGGGCCTCGACAGTGGTCTCCAGCGCTTCTGCTTGGACGTCAAAGATGCGCGAGAGGATCGTGTCGGCGAAGGACTCGCTTCGCTCCTCTCGACCGGACAAGCCTGCTGAGGATCTTCCCCTGCCTCCACCTCCCCCCGACTCCTCGCTTCCCCCGATCCCGCCCGCCCCCGAGGATGGGGGAGCTGAGATTCACGAAGCGAACTCGCAGGCTGTTGCCGCAGATGGGGACCCGCTCTCCCATCCCGACACTGCCCCTGCCCATTCCACCACTGCCCCTGCCGGAGGAGACGAGGAAAACGCTTCCAGCGGCGCCACAACGAAGGGCACTGGTATCCCAGCCCCGATTGCGCAAGAGCCCGTCCAAGAAGAGAAGTTCGAGGAGCCCATGGTCTTCGAGACAGAATCTGGCAGCAAGGATCCCTCGAAGGGGCAGTCCTCGAAACGCCACAACACGACCCCCACGCTGATTTCCGGTGCCCTCGAAGAGACGAGCGCCATCCCGACCATCGCAGGTGCGTCGGGTGGCTCTTCGAAGATTCCCGGGCAGGGACATTTAATCGACCCGACGAAACCGACCCTCATTTTTGCCGTTGTTCTCACCATCCTTGCCGCGTTCTGGTCCTTCACCACAGCCTTCAAACCTGTGAACAGTATTGATTTCGCACAGTCGCTCGCCGATGCTCAATCAGCGGCTCATGGCGCTGGGGACGGCTCGGAGGAAGATGGCGATTCTGCAGAGGGACTCGCTCCGAAGATCAGCTCCGTTTCGGTCCTGTCCTGGTCGGACGATCAGGGGGATCACCCCGAGCAGGCCGTCGCGATGATTGACGGCGACTCCTCGACCTCCTGGCATTCGCGCTGGTTCGAGAACAATCAGTTCCTTGACGAATCTGCTGTAACTCTTGTTGTGAAGCTTGAACGCACTGCGACAGTCTCATCCGTGACCCTTGAGATGGATCCTTCGACTTCGGGCGGACAACTTGTCGTGCGCAATGTCACTGACCCTTCGAATCCTCGGAACGGAACACAACTCACGACTTCAGCGTTGTCTCCTTCAACGGAGATTAAGCTCCCCCAGCCCGTTGAAACCTCGATGCTCGCATTGTCCTTCAGGTCCATGCCGACCTCGGTCGACGGGAACGAGTGGGCGTGGGTCTCTGAACTGTCCGTCCAATAGTCCCTGCAGGCAGGCACTTTTTCTCAGGTGCCCGCCCCTCAGGTAGTCCGCCTTCAGGCGGAGAAAGGGATTGATATGTCCTTCAATCTCGTTCCCGGTCTTGTCACCGCGCCCGTCGTTGAGCCCTCTGAAGAGGCCTCGCTTCCCGCGCCTCGTCCCTCCTCCGAACTCCCCGAGGGCGCGAAGGTCCACGATGTCATCATCGTGGGCTCTGGCCCCGCAGGCTATACAGCCGCGATCTACACGGCGCGCGCGGGCTTGAATCCGCTTGTCCTCGCGGGCGCTATTAGCGCAGGCGGCGCCCTCATGAACACGACTGAGGTGGAGAACTTCCCGGGCTTCCCCGAAGGTGTCCAGGGTCCCGAACTCATGGAAAAAATGCGCGAGCAGGCCGAGAAGTTCGGTGCTGAAATCCGCTACGAGGATGTCACCGCCGTCAACCTTTCGGGGGATGTGAAGGTCCTCGCCCTTGATGATGAGCTCTTGTATGCGCGCTCCGTGATCCTCGCGACCGGCTCCGAGTACCGTCATATGAATGTCGAGGGCGAGGATCGCCTGTCTGGCCGCGGCGTCTCCTATTGCGCGACCTGCGATGGCTTCTTCTTCAAAGACAAGGTTCTCGCGGTGATCGGCGGAGGCGACTCGGCGATGGAGGAGGCGACCTTCCTGACGAATTTCGCCTCGAAGGTCATTGTTGTGCACCGCCGTGATGCGCTGCGCGCTTCGAAGTCGATGGCGGATCGGGCGATGGCGAACCCGAAGATCGAGTTCGAGTGGAACGCGGTTGTCGATGAGGTTCTCGGTAACGAGGCCGTGACGGGCCTGCGTTTGCAGTCGACTGTGGATGAGTCGATGCGCGAGATCGGCGTTGATGGCGTGTTCGTCGCGATCGGCCACCTGCCGCGTACGGGTTTCCTCGCCGAGGATGTCGCCTTGGACGAGGCCGGGTACATCACGGTTGATGAGCCTTCGACCCGCACGAGCGTTAAAGGTGTTTTCGCCTGTGGTGACGCCGTTGATCACAGCTACCGTCAGGCGATCACGGCGGCGGGGTCCGGTTGCCGCGCCGCCCTTGATGCGGAGCGTTGGCTGGCGGCTTTGAACGATTGAGTTCTTTCGGCTCCGCCGGGGAGTCTGTCTTGGGGGTTCACCCCTTGGGGGCCTTGGAGGTGCCCGCGAAGCATCACGCTGCATCTCGCCGCATTCTTTGAAGGGCGGAGGCTCCAGGCGAGAAGGAGGGTCAAGGCGAAAGCAAGGCCAACGACCACGGCTTGTGAAGACGAGGGCAAACAGCCATTGCTTGCGAAGACGAGTAGTTGTGCAGACGAATGGTTGTGAGGATTACTGGTCATGAGCTGGAATCCGCCGCTTTCGCAGCTGCGCGATACCCTGGCACGCATGACGACTCTGCCTTCGCCGCGCGATCCTTGCCCCTGCTGCTCGGGCGCGCCCTTCGGAAGGTGCTGCGCCCCGATCCTCGCAGGTGAGGCGGCACCGAGCGCCCTCGCCCTCATGAGATCGCGGTATTCGGCGTATGTGCTTGGCGACGAGGATCACCTGTTCCGCTCCTGGCATCCGAAGACGAGGCCGACTCCGCCCTTTTGTCATCCGAAGATTGAGTGGCTCGGCTTGGAGATCGTGGACCTCAGCGGGGGTGGCGAGAACGATTCAGAGGGGATTGTCGAATTCATCGCCTCGTGGCGCTCTCCCGCCAAATCTGCGGATTCTTCCCAGGTTGTGCGGGCTTCCGGGGCTTCGCAGGGGGTTGCCGGGGCCGCATCCTTGGCTTCCGGTGCTGCCTTTTCGCCCGCCGAATCCAACTCCTCGGCTCCGGCAAAAGGCCCTTCGCCTTCAGATACTCAGTCCCGGTTCGATGGTGTTTCTGTCTCCTTCGCTGAGGAGTCGATGCGCGAGCGCTCGCGCTTCCTTCGTCGCGCGGGCAGATGGGTCTACGTCGATGGGGATGTCCGATGAACGGGACAGAAGAGCAGTGCGCGGACTTTGCGGAGTCCTTCGCTGTCGCAGCGAGCACGACCACTTCCCGCTTTTTCCTTTGGAGAATCCTCATGCTGCTGGCCGTCCCCTTATTCGGCCTTGTCGTTCATTTTCCCCACGTCACCCATCTCGACCGGAGCATCCTGGATGCGCTGGTCGCCGTGCGTACTCCTGCACTGACACAGGTGATGCTGGTTGTGACGAATGTGTTCGCACCACTGCTTGCGGTTTCGTGGACGATTGTCTTAGGTTGTGTGATTCGTGTGCTCACCGGTTCTTGGCGGGAAGGATTCGTCATTCCGGCGTCGATGGTGTCCTCTTCGGCGATCACTGCGCTCATCAAGGAGTTCATCGAACGCATCCGCCCCGCCATTCCCGAGCGCCTTGTTGTGGAGGGTTCCTACTCCTTCCCTTCCGGGCATACAACTGCTGTCGCTGCGGCCTGTGTTGCGGGGGTGATCCTCATGCTTCGTCACCTTGGGAATCGTCTTCCGAACGACGAGGGCGGGCCCGTCCCCAGGCTCAAGGGCCGAGTGATCACAGGCTTCGTCATTGCGGGCGCGATCGCTCTGATCGTCCTCATTGCTTTCACGCGCTTGTATCTGGGGGCGCATTGGTTTTCCGATGTGGTCGCGGGTGCCTTAGTCGGGACCGCGGCTTCCCTCATCGTCGCGGAACTGCTTTTGGGCAACACCTGAATCGAAAAGGAGCGAATCTCATGCTCTTTCCTCCTTGCCACACCTCCGCACCCCAGCCTTTCACTACCCCCACCCCGGCTCAAGCCTCTCAACGCCCTGCATCCTGACCTCGACATTTCAGCAGCCCGGAACCCCAGCTTCGGCCTTTCCCCAAACCCACACCGGTTCCCTAGCCTCGGTTTTTCCCGCATCCGCACCCACACCCCCGGCCTTTCACCGCACCCGTCCCCCGGCCCTCGGCCTTTCACCACGCTCACAGCCCGCCCTCGGCGATAGGCTGAAGAATCAACCCGGGCGAGGAAGATCGGAGACACCGTGGCTGCGAACGAAGACATCGTCGACTACGTGGAACGCTCCCTCACGCCCATCGCGGCCGAAGATTTCACACCCGTGGATTCGCTGATCCTGTCCTGGGCTTCCTACTTCCGCATCCTGCCCGACCTTCCCGAAGCGGCCACCGAAAGAGGCGTCGAGCTTCGCGATCTCCTGCGCGCCGAGTGCTTTCCCCGTTTCTTCTGGACCGTGTGGGACCCGGAGAAGTGCAAGCGGCTCCTCTTCGCAATGGCGGCGAGCCCACGCTTCCGCTCGATCCGCCAATGCTTTTGCGTTGACGATATTGACGATGCGGAGCAGAAGCAGTTCGCCGCCTGCGCCTACGTCCTCGGCCCCGATCTCCTGTATGTCGCCTTCCGTGGGACCGACCGGACCCTGGTCGGGTGGAAGGAAGACTTCAATATGACTTTCGCGGCACCCGTGCCCGCCCAGGAGTGCGCCGCCGACTACCTCACGGCCCTCGCGTCGAGGACGGATGCGAAGCTCCTAGTCGGAGGTCATTCGAAGGGCGGGAATCTCGCAATCTATGCGACAGCTCGCAACGCCGAGCTGCTGGGCGATCGGCTTCTTCGCGTCTACTCCCACGACGGCCCGGGCTTCGTGCCGGAAATCCTCGCCGAACCGGGTTTTCACGCGATCGAGGAGCGCGTCGAAAGGACCGTCCCGCAGTCTTCGATCGTCGGGATGCTCCTCGACCAGTCCTATGCGTACACGGTCGTAAAGTCCACGAATCTAGGGCCTCTCCAGCATGATCCCTTCTCCTGGGTCGTGGAGGGGAAGGATTTTGCGAGGGCGAACGGGCTGAGCTTCGATGCGCGCCGCATTGATGCGATCCTCTCGTCCTGGCTCCTCGACCATTCGCCCGAGCAGCGCGAGCTCCTCGTCGACGCGATCTATTCGATCATTACGCTTCCCGAGGTCGAAACCGTCACCGATCTCGTGGAGTCCTGGCAGCAGAGCATCCCGGCAGTCCGGAATCGCATTGCCGCCCTCGATCCAGAGGTGCGGGCCGCGATCCTCGACATGTTCAAGAGTCTTGCGACCTCGGGCCTGCGTGGCGCGGGGCGGAAGAAGGAACAGCGGATAGACGAGGGGATGGCGATAGGGCGTCGCCAGGGTCGCGAAGAGAAAAGTCATTCACACGCATCTAATGAGTCCTGAGCTGGGAATAGAGTCGGGCGATACCGAGTGAGCAGTGCAGCGGTGAAGCTGCCCAGGGCGGAGGCACGGGTGCGCGGATCGGAAACGAGGGCGTGCAGTGTGGCGATGTGTGTGCCCAGGGTGGATGTGGGGGTGTGCAGATCGGAGACGAGAGTGCGCAAGGAGACGGCGTGGGTGCGCAGGGCGAAGAAGCGAAGTTGAGATGCGGATACGCTCATACGCCGCCTAAGCTCAGCGTTTCCTCCGAAGCGAGTGCTTTTGTCCGGTTGAGTGTTTCTGCCCAGGTGGGCGTCTTCTCCTTCTCTATGGAGAGGGTGTTGCTTCAGGCTCGTGGGGTGTCTGGTGCTTGTGCGAAGCCTCCGGTGATTACGGGTGAAAGTGTTTCC
>ERZ773005.888-NODE-888-length-18585-cov-3.742418_pt1 | contig 18585 bp, 14 predicted proteins | sample MGYA00580666_ERZ773005 | MGnify/ENA primary metagenome ERZ773005 (study PRJEB29015, sample SAMEA2737999) | human oral metagenome | biome: human oral; feature: human-associated habitat; material: dental | place: China | collected 2061 ...
GGTGAGGAAGGAGGGGGCGCTCGAAGCGCCGGAGGGAGAAGGGATGCCCGGTGCCATGGGTCGTGAGTTTCCCGTCGTCGGATGTCAGTGGCGCAACGGCGTTGTCCCCGTCGCGCGGGCCCGCTCCGCCGCGGCCCCGCACACAATATAACCTGAGCCTCTCGCGACGCATAGGTCATTTCCTCTCACAGGAGCCACACGCGTCGCATATCACATTTTGATTACGACGCCCTCCGGGGGCGGGCGCAGGGGCGTTTCGACGATGGTTATGGAGATGTGTTTGTCGTCGTCGATGGTTGGGGGACTTTGAAGTCTGATTTCGAGGGCATGGATCTGCGTGTTCAGGAGATGCTTGCTCGTGCTTTGACTTTCGGTGTTCACCTGGTGGCTTCGGCGGCTCGTTGGATGGATTTGCGCCAGCAGGTCCGTGATCTTATCGGTTCGAGGTTGGAATTGCGTTTGGGGGATGCCTCGGATTCTCAGATTGACCGGAAGATTCAGACTTCGATCCCTGAGGAGCGCCCTGGGCGCGGGCTTGATGTGGAGGCGCATCATGTCCTTGTCGCTTTACCTCGTGCTGATGGGGTTCATGCTTCGGTGGATTTGTCTGATGGTGTGAGCGCGGCTATTGAGAGGATTCGTTCGGCTGCGCCGATGGGTCCTGGGCCGAAATTGCGTCTGCTTCCTTCGAAGGTGACGGTGGGTGAGCTTTTGGCGCTTCCTGTGAAGGATCCGGGTCCTTCGACAGCGCAGCCCTTGGTTTTGGGGGTGGAGGAGCGCCGTTTGGGTCCTCTCGTTTTCAACCCGCGTTCGCAGTCGCACCTGTATCTTTTCGGTGATTCAAAGTCGGGGAAGACGAATTTCTTGCGGAGCATCGCTCAAGAGGTGATGCGGACGAATTCGCCGAAGGAGGCGCAGCTTTTCCTCGTCGATTTGCGTCGCACTCTCCTCGGGGAGGTCCCCGAGGATTTCTTGACCGGCTATATGACGACGAAGAACGAGGCCGATCAGCAGTTGCGTGATTTGGCCAGATACCTTGGCACTCGTCTGCCCGGTGATCAGGTGACGACCGATCAGTTGCGTAATCGTTCGTGGTGGACTGGAGCGGAGGCTTGGGTTCTCGTTGATGATTATGATCTGGTGGCGACGGCTTCGGGCAATCCGCTTGCAGCTTTGCAGCCTTTAATGGCCCAAGCGCAGGATATTGGTTTGCATGTGATTGTGGCTCGCCGCATGGGCGGAGCTTCACGTGCGGCTTTTGAACCGGTGTTGCAGTCGATGGGTGAGCTGGGTGCGACGGGAATACTCTTGTCGGGAAGTCCCGATGAGGGGACGGTCCTTGGTCGCGTCAAGCCGGTGAAGTCCATTGCGGGACGTGCTCAAGTTGTTTCGCGTGATGCGGGGCTTTTACGGGCGCAGCTTGTGTGGACGGAGCCGAGTACCTGATTCGGGGTTCACTACCTGAGCTAGCGCTTTGAACCGTGCGGGGTGGGGGATCGTCTTGTCTGCTGTCCACTCGCTCGCTTAGCCTTGGGGTGTCGTATTCATGAGGGAGTTCAGCGTGTTCTCTTCGCGTTTTTTGCGCTTGTGCGCATCTGCTGCTGTTGGCGTGGTCCTTTTGTCGACGGGGCTGTCGGGCTGTTCGACGTACTACGTTTCGAAGCATTCCAAGGAGATTGATGCTCTGAGCTACATCGGCGATGGCCTCAAATCCGATTACAAGATGAGGATCGAAGCTGCGCAGAATGATGATGAGATGAAGGAGATCGTTGAGGAGGCTACGCGCGTCTCGAACGTGGTCGGCACTCCTATGCGTCCTTTTGACCTGCTTGGTGAGATGAGTGATTCAGATTTCATGCTGAACGAGGACGGGACGGTCACCGCTACGAATGAGAAGTTCCACGCTTTGATGTCGAATGCGACTCATTGGCGTCTCGGTGATCGGACGATGCATTTGTGTACGGATGAGACCTGTGAGTACTACTCCGAGTGGGATGTCTCCTATGTGATCGAGCATGGGGCACCTGAGCGTTATCGTTTCACGATCAATACGAATGGTGTGGAGTCTGATGATGCGGAGAACTATCGCGATCTCTTGGTCAAGAAATGAGTGTGGCGTGTGTGTGGCCTGTGGTGCTGCACTCACGCGATGCGGCGCATGAGTTGACGGTGTGATGAGGAGGGCAAGGGGTGGATCTGTCTCGGCTCGGTTCGGTGCTGCTCACCCGCTGGGGCGCTGCCACTGATGTCGGGCCGGTGCGTTCCCGGAATGAGGATTCTTGGCTGGCTTCGCCTCCGCTTTTCGCTGTTGCCGATGGGATGGGCGGTCATGTGGGAGGGGCCTTGGCGTCCTCGACCGCTGTGCGCGTCCTGGAGGAGCGTTTGAGTGCGGATGCTCTTGGCGGGCGGCTGGCGGATCTTGTGGATCTGAGCGAGGGTGTTCGCCAGGCGGCTCAGGCGGTTGCTGCTCTGGCTGATCCGGAGGATCCGATGGCGGCTCCCGGTTCAACCTTGACGGGTGTTCTCGTTCTTGACACGGAGCGGGGGCCGTTTTGGTTGAGTTTTAATATTGGGGATTCGCGCACCTACATTGTGGGTGGGGATTCCATCCGTCAAGTGACTCGTGATCATTCCGCTGTTCAAGAGGCTCGCGACTTGGCGGAGTTGACGGGCGAGGAGCTCGTTTTCCCTCCTTCGAATGTCGTAACCCGCGCTTTGGGGGCGGGGATGGCTGTTGTGCCGGATGCGGATTATGCGCTTACGCCTCTTTTTCAGGGGGATTATGCGTTGATGTGCTCTGATGGGGTTCATGGTGTCCTTGACGATGAGATGATCGTGCAGATTGTCCGTTCGGGTGGGGAACCTCAACAGATCGCGAATGAGTTGGTTGATGCAGCGATCACTTCCGGTACTCGTGATAATGCGACTGCTGTTGTCGTTCATGCCTTGCGTGCGTCGCGGGCCGGTGATGCTTGTGAGGTGCATTCTCGTCAGATTCAGGCGGTGCGCCCGGCGTCAACGACGACTGTGCGTCGTGGCGTAAATTAAGAAATAGGAGAAGTGATGCTTCAGCTTGGGCGTTTTTCTGCCCGGGGTACAGGTGCCATTGTGGTCTGCGGGCCGCTGGGAATGTGCTGTGTTGAACGGGATCTGGCTGATTCTGCTGCTGATGTTGTGTGGGGGCGCGTTGACATTGGCCAGTGGCTTTCACAGATGGTGCATTTCGGTCGCAGTATTGTTTTCTTCGACCTTTCTGGAGTGCAGCCGTTTCTTACTGTGCTCGGTGGCGCGTGGGTGCGCGGCCTTTCTTCTGGCACTCAGGAGTTGCAAGCTTGGTCGGCACCGATTTGGGCGTGGGCGGTGGATCCTGGGCAGTGGCAGATGCTGGAGGTCTGTGTTGATGCTTCCTCCGATTGCGCTTCGGGTGAGTCATGGGCAGTGGTGGCCGAGGATCGGATGGATGCTGCCTGGGTGAGGATTGGTCGGGGCTTCGATGAGTGTGAGCGGCTTCCCTTGCCTCAGGCTCTCGGACCTGCTTCCGCTGTGGCGCTTGCTTCCTCGGATGAGGGGAGTCCGCTGTCTGCTGAGCGTGAAGACCAGGCTCTTTCTCCTGTCGATGGTGCCCTTCCTGTGCCTGCGGATGTCGCCCTTCCTGTGGCTGTGCCGACTAATGGGGGAGTTGAAGAGGCCGGGCCGCTTTCTGCGCCCGGGGGTTTCCTTTGGGCTCCTGATCCGATTCCCGGTGCGGAGCCTGGGCTTGGGTCTGAGGCTGAGCTTGAGCCCACGCCCGCGCCTCAACCCGAGTCTATGGTGGTGCCTCAACTTGAGCCGCTGCACGAGCACATGCCGGTGGTTGAACCGGTGCCCGAGCCTGTGCCTCTAGTTGAATCCGCGCCTGAGCCCGTGCCTGTGCTTCAACCCGAGCCGGTGCAAGAGCCCTCCCCTGCATCTCAGCTTGCTCCGCTGCTTGGACCCGCGTCCCCGGCTGAGCCGGTCGTGAATCCTGAGGCCTTTGAGGCGACAATGACTCCTGAGATGCTCGCGCAGATGGGAGCGGCGAATGACGCGGAGGCGACAGTGTTGCGGCGTGTCGAGGGTAATTCCTCGTTCGGGCCGACGGCTTTCCTTCTTTATGGTGGCACTGCTCCCACGGAAGTCACTCGTGATGTTGTGATTGGCCGTGATCCGGATCCGCGGGCGATTTCTGGCCGTCCTGCGGCGAGGACCTTGCGCGTGGTGAGTCCGGCGACTGAGATTTCACGTTCGCATTGCGCTGTGATGGTGAGTGCCCCGGGGGTGTGGTCGCTCATGGATATGGGATCGGCTAATGGTACTCTGCTGCGGCACGGGGATGGTTCTTTTGAGGAAGTGACCCCTATGGTGATGTTTTCTCTGTCCGATGGCGATCTGATTGATGTCGGTGAAGGAACGACGATTGAGTTTAGGGTTCGATGACTGATTCTTCCCGGGTGGGCGCAGGCACGTGTTTGAGTGCCTGCGCCCACCCTTGTATTGAAGCAGGCCCTTGTATTGGGGGTGTCAGTAGGTTTTCTGGCTCTTAGTGATCGAATATCACCATCGGTCTGATTCTTGTGATGACAGGGGTGTGAGTTCGTCGGCGGAGCCGCGTTCCAGAGCTTTGTGCGTGGGGGAATCGGTTGAGGGTGTGTCCTCGTCGATTCGCATGACCTCGTATCCGATGAGGCCGGAGGAGCGTTTCTTTTCGCTGCGCTCGTTTCGCCCTGTGTCGCTGGGAAGGATACCGGGGCGTCCGAGTCTGTCGCGGCTTGACTGGGCTTGCGGTGAAGCTGTGTGTGCGTTTCCGGTGCGCGGGTTCGTGGTGGGGGAGTGTGCTCCGTTGAGGCTTGTTGAGGCTGCGGCTTGTTGCATGGACAGCATTCCGGTTCCTCCGACTTGTGAGGTGAGTGCGGAGGCGCCTGGGGTTGTGGTGACGAGGGAGGAGACACCGGAGACGGATGACCGTGCTGCTGCGCCGATTCCTGCACTTGTGCCGAGTCCGAGCATGCCTCCGAGGGCGGCGGTGGAGTGTCGGTGGTGTTCAGAGCCGGAGCCTGTGGAGTTTAGCCATTCAGCTGTTGAACTCTGGCGTCGAAGGTCGATGAGGGCTTGTGGGTCGCGCGGTAGGTAGCCTGCGGTGGGGCCGTCGGGGGTCATCCTTTGGTTGACGGGGGTGTGGAGCAGGTCGTGGTGTGCGAGTTGTTCGGGGTCGTTGATGGGGTTACTGGGTGAGCCGGGCTGGTCGGCGGGGGGTCGTTTCCAGTTGGGGGCGGTTCCTCCGCTGAGTGGTGTGGTTGCTCGGGTCGTGAGGACGGCACCTCCGACTGTTGCAGCTGCCAGGGAGTTTGCGTTGAAGGAAGCGGAGGAGGCTACTGAGTGTGCGGTGGCGGTGTTTGCGCCGAAGGTGCCGGAGCGTGTTCCCGTGGAACCTTCGGCGGGGGCGGGGTGGGGCGTTGGTGTGGACGAGCCCGCCGCTACCTTGAGCTGCTGAGCTTGCTCAGTGATTGCAGAGTTCATCTCCGTCAAAATGCTTCTGGCAATATCATTACGCTCGAGGTGGAGTTTGTCTTGAAGGGCCTTAGCGTAGCTTGCTCCCGTATGGCACTCGCCGTTGATCGTGACATAGGGCTGGCGGGCCCATTCATTGTATTCCGAGGCGGACATGAGGATCCCTTCGGCCTCGTCGATTCGACGCGCGCGGGCCCTCGCCATGGCGCTGCGGGCCGCATTGTGTATGGCAACGCTCTCTTCGAGTGTTTCTCTCAGGCCCCGGAGCCTGTCGGAATACTCGTCGAGCCATTCAGCGACGGCATCTGCGGTTTCTCCCGACATCTGCGCAGTTGATCTGAATGCGGCTAGAGCGTTTTCACATTCGCAGATCGAACGCCGAATGGTGTCAATCGAGTCCATCTCCGCCGAGTCGTCGGTCTTGAGCTGGTCGAGGGCGAGAAGTCGCGCGTATTCATCACTCATAAATCAGCCTCCGTGCTGCAAGGGAAGAAAAGAGGGGCCAGGACTATTTCCGGGTGCGATCGTGCATTCCAGTACGCAACAAATCCGAAGGACGTGTTGTGGAAGGAGACAGCGTTGATGCGGACTGGGGTGAAACAGTTCCTGACGGTTGAGAGGCATCGTTTTCAGAGTCTGCACTGTGACCATAGGGCCGTGTCGGCTCATCAGGTTGTTCCTCGAGATTCCTAGCGAGATGCTCGACAGCCTCGGCGACGGAGCTCTCATTGTTTTCGACCGCCACTGCGCTTGCTCGCACTAATGCGATGAAGGAGTCGAGTTGATCACGCATGGTCGCCATCTCCCTTTCGAGATTCGAAAGGTAGAGGGAATAGTTCGAGGAGAAATCACTCGGCCCGGCTTCTATCCCCCACTTTTCGGGGTCCTGCTTGAGCAGGACTTCGGTGGAGGTGTCCGTGGCCGTGGAGACTGCTGGAGAGCCTTCTGCGTCAAGTGTGTTGGCCGCGGCGATGATGCTCTCAGTATTGAATGTGCTTTCGGTGCCCATAGTGTTCCTTGAGGACGATGGTGTGTATCTCCATGATTCGGGGACTAGTTGGGGAAGAGAAGTTGCGCTTCGTGGCGGAGTGTTTGTGCTTGTGTCGTGTGTCTATTTTTGTGGTGTGTGGTGGTGTCTGTTTGGTGGTGGTGTGGGTGGTGTGTTGGGGGCTCGGTGGTAGCGGGGGGATGTACCGTAGGCGGTCTTGTGGGATGTTGTGCGGACGACTCCCGACTCTGAGCCTCGGTAGATGTAGTGGGGATCGGTGATTACTTCGTCTCCTGGATCGAGGAGGCCGTCGATGTAGTCGTTGTAGTACTCCTCGCTGGGTGCCCACTCATCGTTCTTGTGTAGGAGGGGGTTTTCGTCGGGCAGGTTTGTGGGGTCTTCGGTGAGTAGGCCACGGAGGTTGGCCAGTCCGTAGCCGTACCCGGGGTCCCATTCGACTCCGTCATCGCGGGCTGCTGTGCGGACGAGGGATTGGAGGATTTGCCTGTTCGTCGCTTCAGGCCACTTCTCCATCGCCAAAGCCAGAAAACCGGCTACGAGAGGAGTAGCCACTGATGTTCCTTTGGTCTCGTGGTAGATTTTCCCGTTCGCATAATTGCGGGTACTGACCGGGCCACCGTAAAAGGCAACGGTGGTTCCCTTCCCGTAGTTGGAATAGTCAGCTCGATTACCGTGAATGTCTGTTGCGGCAACACCGACAGTCAGATTCGACGAAGCAAAAGAACCCTCATGGTCTTCTTGATTGTCATTACCCATAGACGCAACTACAACGGCTCCATCCAAATCGGCCCGCGTCAATTCATCGCTCCTGCCGAGCGCTGTTGATTCTACGATCGAGTAGGAGATGATGTTGGTGCCGTCATTGAGTGCACGTGTCAGCATCAGGTTGGGGTCGGTGGAGCAGTTACGGTCTTCTTTAGTGTATTTTTCGTCGCCGAGGGGGATGGCGTAGTGGAGGATTTTCGCTCCGGGGGCGATTCCGTAGTCGGGTGAGACGAGGAGGGAGGCCATTGCCGTCCCGTGGGAGATGGAGTCTGGGGTGGGTGTGTAGGGGCAGGGGGTGACGGTGGTGATGTCGGCGCCTTGCAGTTCTGGTGCGGAAGTGTCGACCGGCCCGTCGATGAGGGCGATGGTGATGCCTTTGCCTGAGATGCCGAGTTCTTTGAGTGCTCCAAGGTTTAAAAGATCAACATAGGGCTGGGTCGTGATCGTGTCTTCAGCCCTGGCAGGAGGCGCGAAGGAGACGCTCACAAGAGCAACAAGTGCCATCAGGGGGACAAGACCCCGTGAAAACGAACGCCGACTCATATGTGCTCTTCCCCCTCCTGGGCGACACGCCTCATCCAAGGCCCCATGCTATCGAACAGGCGACCCGCCTGCTGAGACCGTGCTCACGCAGGAGCACACGACCGCTGCGCTCCCTCTGTTTACGGTTGTGGTATTCGTTGGTGTGTGTTTGGGGGTGGTGTGTTGTGGTCTTAGTGGTATCGGGGGGATGTGCCGTAGGCGGTGTTTTGGGGTGTGACGCTGACGAGGTTTGAGTTTGTGCCTCGGTAGATGTAATTGGGATCGGTGATTACTTCGTCTCCTGGGTCGAGCAGGCCGTCGATGTAGTCGTTGTAGAGGTCCTCGTTGGGCGCCCAGTCGTCGTTCTTGTGCAGGAGGAGGTTTTCATTGGGGCGTCCCCTAGGGTCTTCGACCAGGAGGGCAATGTAGTTGGTGATCCCGTAGCCGTACCATTGGTCCCATTTGATTCCGTCGCTGCGGGATGCGGTGCGGACGAGGGATTGGAGGATTTGCCTGTTCGTCGCTTCAGGCCACTTCTCCATCGCCAAAGCCAGGTAGCCAGATGTCAAAGCAGTTGCGACCGATGTTCCCGCGGTTTCGTGGTTGATCTGTCCCGTCGCATAGTCGCGTGTGCTGACGGGGCCTGCGTAGAGAGAAACGGTTGTTCCCTTCCCGTAGTTGGAGTAGTCCCTTCGTTTCCCCTGAATGTTTGCCGCCGCTACACCGACCGTGAGGTTCGCCGAAGCCAAGGATCGGGCATCATCTTCTTGATTGTCATCGCCCATGCTTGCGACGACAATCGCTCCATCCAAATCGGCCCGTATCAACTCATCGCGCAGCGTGATCGTTGATGAGCCTATGACGGGGTAGGAGATGATGTTGGCGCCGTCGTTGAGTGCACGTGTCAAGATCAGACCGAGGTCGGTGGAGCACCCGGGATCTTCCTGAGTCGAATCTTCATCGCCGAGGGGGATGGCGTAGTGGAGGATTGTGGCTCCGGGGGCGATTCCGTAGTCGGGTGAGGCCAGGAGGGAGGCCATTGCCGTCCCATGGGAGATTGAGTCTGGGGTGGGTGTGTAGGGGCAGGGGGTGACGGTGGTGATGTCGGCGCCTTGCAGTTCTGGTGCGGAAGTGTCGACCGGCCCGTCGATGAGGGCGATGGTGATGCCTTTGCCTGAGATGCCGAGTTCTTTGAGTGCTCCAAGGTTTAAAAGATCAACATAGGGCTGGGTCGTGATCGTGTCTTCAGCCCTGGCAGGAGGCGCGAAGGAGACACTCACGACAGCAACGAGTGCCACCAAGGGGAGAAGAACCCGTGAAAACGAACGCCGACTCATATGTGCTCTTCCCCTTCTAGGCGACACACCTCATCCAAGGCCTCATGCTATCGAAAGCCAGACACTATCGATACTCAGACCATGCAAACGCAGGACCACACGACCGCTGAGAATCCCACCACGGTATTGATCAAGAGTCATCGCGCTGTAAGGTGACAATCTCGCTGTTTTCGGCGGTAGAGAAGGATTCTTGTCTCAATCCAGCTGTGTTTTGTTCGTGATTCCGAGGAGAGGACGAGGCTATCGGGCTAATGCCTCGGCAGAGGAGGGGAGGAGTTCCTTTAGGGCGCCGGAGTCCATTCGACGGTGTCGAGCACGTCAATGAGTTCGGAAGGGACCGTCGAGGTGCCGGGGTCGCCGACGACGAAGATCGTCCACAGTCCGTCCTCTCGCCACACCTTCCAGCATTGAGCCGGGTAATCGACGCCGTCGTTGAAAGTGAAGATCCCCTCGAAACCCCTCGCCGAGGAGCCGCCGATCAGTCGGGGTTCGAGAAGATGCGCGTCCTTCACAGTGCCGGTGGTCTCGCGGTCTTTCTTCGTCTGCCTGGAGATGGCCTCGAGATCGAACCTTGCGGTGGGCAGTTGGTGGTATAGGCCGCAAATCCATTGTGGAGACACGTTGTAGGCGATAACGCCGGGAACGTTCTCCCAAGCCGGTGCTGCCCTCGCGATCGCGAAACTCCAGTAGCTCTCACCAGCTTCGGGATCGAGGATGATCCACCCCTCAGGCGGGGTGGCTGTCATAGTGTCAGGAGTGTCCCTTACGTTCCACTCCTCGGGCGAGGATTGGGGTGATGAGAAAGCGCCCCCAAGGAATGCGCATCCGCCCAGAAGGGGCACCGTGACAAGAACTATGGCCGCGTAGCGGGCCACCAGCCTCCACATGTTCTCACTCATCCTTCAGAGCTTCCTCGCGCTCGGTTCTGGCGGTGTTGAGCGCTTCGCCGGAATGAGTGAAGACACCCGCGGTCTGGGAGCCGAGCCCGTCTGAGCCGACGACGTACTGCTGGAAGGCCGACTGCTGATCGGCAGTCATCGCATCATAGGGGATGACCTCGCCGTCCGCCATGAAGCTCTCCAGCCCCCGGTGTGCATCGCAGAAGAGCGCCGGATCGACTGGCGGATTCCCGTACGAGCCGCTGGCGGCGATGGCCCTGTAGATCGCCGCTTGTTGCGTGACTTCGAGTGCCTGATGCGCGCTCATCTGTCCGGCTTCGGCGACCGAGACATTGTTCGTGGAGAACACGTTGTCGAGGAAAGAATTGATTGCCCCCGACTTGCCCTGGTTGATGACCCACTTCGAAAAGCCGTCGAGACTGTTGATGCCCCCTCCGAGGGGGAGAGCACCAAGCCCCGACGCGGCAAGGGACTTGAGTTGTCTATTCGTCGCATCCAAGACGGTCGAGGTCTCGATCTTCGCCTGACCGGGTGCCGCGGTAATGGCGTCCATCACCGGAGCCCACCGGTCCTGGACTGCGGTCATGGACGAGAAATCCCCAGTGGCAGCGGCCGTCGTCAGGTCGATCTGCTGCCCCGCGACCGAGGCGTGGAGCAGCTTGGCGAGCGCGGTGGGCCCGCCATAGAGGCTCTCGTCATCATTGAGATTGTCAGGAGTGTTGTTGACGTCGAACGGCTGATCGAAAGCGAGGTCGGTGAACAGGCCGTTACCGCCACCGCCCTTACCTCGGATCTGATCGACCAAATTCCTGCTCAGTCGGAACTCGTATCCGGACTCGCCTTGCGGGGAATTGATCCGGAAAGCTCCCTCGGGAAACTCGTGTCCCTCCAATGAAGCGGAAAGGCTGTTGACGTGACTCGCAAGGATGTCACCGGCTGCATGACGTAGAGCAGCGTGCGTATTGCCGAAGGTATCCGCCCCTTGATAGGAGTCGCCCGAGATATTGAGGCCCTCCTGGTACCCCTGAATGAAATTGGCGGCGATGGTGGCCGAGCGTTTGCTGCGCTCAAGCCAGTGGTCGTATTCCGCTGTCCCGACGGCGGGGGCCTGCCCGGCATTGGCGGCGTCCGTAAGGACAGAGCCCAGAGCCGCGCCCTGGTCGAGAGTACCGGTGTAATAGTCACCGCCACGATAACTCGTCAGGTAACGTGTCATATTCATCGGGCCGGACTCGGTGAGCGGCGGGACTCTGGTCGCCTCGTCCGCCGGATCGATGGCGAAGGTCGTCGAGTCGGTGAGGAACTGCTGAACGGCGTCATAACGCGCTCTGTTCCTCAACGAGAGGTGGGGCTCCTCAGCGAAGGAATCGACGGGGGGCACCTGAGAGGCACCTTCGGCAATCACCTGAGGATCATCCATGAGCCGCAACATCGACTCGACGGGGTCACACAGGGTGCGCTTGCCGCCAAAGACATTCTGAGAGGCACCCCAATTGCCGTAGCCGCCCGTGGCGGCGATCTCGTCTCCGTGCTCGTGATCGAAAGCGACGATGTCATGGGCGATCGAATTCTCGCCCTCGAAGAACTTGGGTCCGAGCGCGAGGTTCGGATTCGATTCGGCGGCGTTGCCGAGCATCGTGGCAAGGTACTCGTATCCGTAGTGATCGCCCCATCCGCCGCCCATGTAGGGGACATCGTCGCCGAGGGGCTGTCCAGTGACTGAATAGCGCGAGTTGCCGAATGCCTTCCACTGGTCAAGCCGGGTGTCGATGAGCGAATCCACGGAGGAACCGTCATTCGTCATGAGGCCGGCCGATGCGGCCGAGTAAGCATCTGACACCCCCTGCATCGCGGGGTCGGCATTGATACCGCCAGTCGACAGCACGACGACCGAGCCGATCGCGGATTGGAGCTTGTTCAAGGTTTCGTCGTACGCCGTGTCGAGATTGCCGTCGGCGTTGACCAATTGACCGCGGTAGTTCTCCGCGCTCAACATAAACTGGGTCAGTTGTGCCGGTGGGACGAGTTCGGACAGCGCCTGAGCAAAGAAAGGATTGTCACATAGGTCCCCATACTTCGCGAGGAATTCGTCGACCTGACTGGGGGTCGGAGGAATGGATTTGAGAATTGAAGCGGCCCCGGGGGCGATCTGCTGCGCATACTCCCACTCGGCTTGGCCGTCGACTAGGGGGATATCGTTGAAAAGGGCGGCGCCGATCTCTGTGCGGCTAGTCGGGGACGCGGTGCCGATGATCGAGGATTGAGTACTCATGATCGCCGCCGCCGCAGTTTCGGCCTCGCCGTCGAGGGTCTCCATCGCGGTGGTGTACCTCCTGACGATCTCGGCCTGGGCATCGTCACGGGTGGTGAGGGCGGTGTTCTTCCTCGAGCTCTCTTCGCTCGGCGTCATCGGATCGTCGGTGCCCCCTCGTCGGGACCTCTCGGCGTCGATATCGGCGATTGCCGACTCGTACGTCGCCTGTGCCGCATCGTATTCCGCCCACAGATCCGGAATAGTCGTGGTGATGGCCGTGGCGACAGCGCTCGCCCAGTCCCTGATGGCGTTGAGCGCGGGGGCGAAGGACTCAGCGAGGTTGCGGGTGTGTTCGCCGAGGGTGCGGATCGAATCCGTGTAAGCATCGGCCGAGTCGCCGATCCACCCGGGGACGCTTTCCGATTGGAAACCGGCGACTTGCGTACCAGAGATCGCTTTCGCGACGGACTCGTAGTCGCCGACAAGTTCCTCCGCTGCGGTACCGATGTCCGCGGGCAGGGGCATGACGTCTTCGGCGCTCATTCGCAACCTCCCATGCGCGCCGCGAGGGCGTCGAGATTGGAGACGTGCTGGTATTCCGTCCGATCCATGTCGGAGATCATCTCCTCCTGCCCCGAACCGAGAATCGCGCAGGCGTCGGAGTATTCGAGGACGACTCTGCGCATCGTCGATTGGTATTCATTGAGGGCGGACTTGAGCGAAGACGTGCCGACGTTCGATCCTGAGGGAAGGGCGACGGCCACTCCGTCGCCTGAAGGCATTGACGACATGAAGCTGCCGATCTTCGCGAAGGTGTCGGCGTCCTCCCAGTCTGCTTTCGCGCTGACGCCGACGGCATCACGATCAAACTCGATCCTGTCCGCCATAAACTCCCCTAAGTCCCTTAAGCCATGTGCGTCCTTGCCACCGATAATAGTCAGTGCCACTCATCACCTCGATGTTGAGACGAGCCGCGAACCGCTCGCCCTCACCTTGGTGGTCATGTGGCGTGAGCCTTGCGCAGTTGCGAACGTCCGAGTAATGCGAGTGCGATCCCGATCGTCGAGAAAAGTAGTGACGCTACTCCCGCTATGAGTGGAAGGCTCAGCGAAGTGCTAACTTTCAGCGGAGTTTCGAATAGTACTTGTTCGAAATTGTCATTCAGGCCCGAAGCCACGAGCGTGTGTGAGCCTGCAGGCAGGTCGTGGGGTATCGTCACTTGGCCGTGGGCAACCCCGTCTTCGTCGACCGGGATCGTGCCCAGTGCGGTCGGGGTGGAGTGGACGACGATGGTGATGACACTGCCAGGGCGTGCACCTCTGAGATCGAGTTGAATGGTGTCGGCATTGCGGACGTCGATGCGTTGATGGGTTGCTCCTGGTTGAGCCGAGCCGTCACCTGTTGGTGGTTGCAGTTCGCCTTTGACGGAGACCGACCGGGAGATCAAATTCTCGAAAAGCCTGATGATGCCCCTGAGACTAATTCGGGAGGGACGATCCGGCATGGTGTTGGAAACATTTGAGGCTCGGTCCGTCTGCGACCATGAGATGAGTTCGTTGGCCCAAGCCCTATGACCGCGGGCATTGGGGTGAGCCAGTTCCCTCAGCTGAAGTTTCCACGCCTGGTTCAGTACGTTGCCGATGTCAAGCTGGACGAAGTATGAATCCGAGTCGCAGATGGTGTGGCTTGGCTGGGGGAAGTCGAGTACCGAATCGGCGTAGACGATGGGATAGCCAGCAGAGGCGAGATTGTCGACCGCTGTCTCGAGCTGGCGGTTGAGAGTCATCAGGACGCTGCGGCCGTACGTCATTTCTTCTGTCGAGAAACCATAGTTCGATACAGGGGTATTCGAAGCGCATGTGCCTCTACCCGTTTGCCATAGCAAGTCCGGATAGGGCGACACGATAAGGGGCGCCACAGCGCCTCTTTTGGCGACCCACTCGGGAGTGTTCGCGGCTTCCACAACCTGCCGAAGAGTATCCTCCAGACTCTCTGACATCAGAGTGATCTCCGAAAGCTTGCGCCTTTGGGCTCCCATGTTTGACGCGCAGTCATTTATGAGGCAGTTCAACACAATGTCTGCGAAGCCGATGTCGTTGCCACCGATTGTCATGAAAACGATGCCCGGCGGTGTGGTCAGCGCACTCAGAGCCTGTACCTGGGGGAGTTCGGTATCGTTCTGGTTTCTGTTTCGTATGTCAGCGCTGGTGGCTCCTGAACAGGCAATAATGTCAGTGGTCTGCCCTCCCAGGACCGCCCCATAGGCCAAAGTGGAACGGTGACACTTGTTGTTCGTGATGTACGAGCCGGTGCCTTCGCCGGAGGAGTAGGAATCTCCGAGAACGACGACCGGTCCGTGGAGATTCTTCAGCAGGGGGCCGGCATCATTCATAGTCAGATCGTTTTCGGCGAAGTTGATCGTGCCTGTGGCTAGGGCAGCTCCCGCTTCGGGAGAGCCGACCGCGATTTTCCACGATGCTGCACCCCGGGCATTGGTGGCCGATGTGGCGATCCATTTCACCGTCACCGATCCACCTGCGGGGATAGCGGCAAGGGGGCGTTGGGGAGCTAAGACGGTGGTGAAGCTGCGTTGCGAGCCGCCCCGGTCCAGCGCAAGGATTGCTTTTGCGCCCACGACCGGAGCAGGGGAGGGGTTATGAATTGTGGCAATGATCTGCGCATTCGCGCCGGGCAGGATCATCGCTGGGGCGTTTACCTCTAATCTGAGGTCCTTCGGCTGATACTTCTCAAGTTCCGTGATGAGTTTCTCGGCATCCTCCGCGTCGTGGTAGGTCGAGCCTGTTGCGTTCGCGATGCATTCAAGCTCCCTGCGCCCCTGTTCGGAGATGTCGAAACCAACAGTGGGAACGTGGAGCTTGAACCCTTCGGCACCAGCCTGTTGTGCAACCTCGCACGGGGGAACGCCACAGTTCGATTCTCCGTCAGAGACCAAAATGATCGTCGCAGCGGTGAAGCCCTCCCTCTTGAGGCTGTCGATGAGCGCGGAAAGGGCGGGTCCGGTCGGTGTCCCTCCGTTTGCGCTCAATGTGCGAATCGTTGCGTCCAGATCGGTCGGGTCAGGGGTTTGGGTGGGGCTGAGTCCGGGAATCCAGGTGCCGGGTTGACAGCCCTGGTTATCGGTCAGGGTCCCGGGATAGGTCCACAGTCCGAGTCTGGTTCGAGTGCCGCTCTGCTCGCGCAGCATCGTGGTCATGCTCGTCTTTGCAGCGCTGAGTTTATTCACTCCGTTGCTGTCGGCCTCGTTCATGGATCCAGACACATCGAACAGAATCGCCAGTGGCGCATCCTCGAAGGTTGTCGCCTCACTCGGAGTGTTTCCCGATTGAGGGGCCGCCAGGGTCGGCAGGATCGTAGCAGTCAGGCAGAAGGTGACGAATGTCGAAGTGATGAGGCTGCGCCATAACCGTCGCTGTCTCATCGGTTCGACGCTTCCAGGAGATCGATCTGGTCGGTTGTGCCTTTGATCAGGGCATTAGCGAGTACGGCACGCGTGTTCGTCGGGGAAGCCACTGCGACCTCGAGCCGGAGGGTCGAGCTGACATCGACATCGATTGTCGTGGGCGCACCGTAGGTGGCTTCAGCCTTTTGTACTTCGACGCCGTCGGCGAGCACCCGGACCGAAACGCGGGAATCTGCGGGATCGGTGTCGAGCACGCCGAGGACAGCGGTGAATCGACTGCCGTGGCGTCCGAGGATCCAAGCTGTGACGCGTTCTTCGCTGTTGCGACCCGAAGCACAGGCAAGGGCGTTGTCGTAGGACGTTCCGTTGACACTGCCTTTCGTGTTGGAACAGTCCCCGGATGAATTCGCATTCTTCAAGGTGCTTAGGAGGATCGAGGAGCCGACGTCTGCGACGGTGATGGTAAGGTCATCGGCCAGCGGAGCGCCGGGCTCTTGAGACAGCGCGATGACTGTTCCCGTCTTCGCTGATGGGTCGAACCTCCGTTCAATCTGGGGCTGGACGCCGAGAGCTAGGAGGGAATCCATCGCATCGGACTGCGTCTTGCCGAGCAGATCAGGCACTGTTGCTGCAGCAGAGATGCTGAGGTGCAGCGAACCGTCGAAGGCCGAACCGACAACGGGATCCTGTGCGACGACCAAGCCGGGAGTTCCTGCCCAGGGAACCTCTTCAGTGGTGATGGTATCCGGTGTGATGTTGAGGTCGGCTAGGGCCTGGGTAGCCTCATTGAGGCTCAGACCTCTTACGTCGGGTACGACTTTGGAGATGCTGTCCGAGATCATGGGAATCTCAATTACGGGCGGCATCGACTGGGCTCGGTCGGCCTGGATACGGTCGTGCACTAACCATCCGGCGACGCCTCCGGCGCCGAAGACTCCCAGCAGGAGAACCAATATTCCCGAGGCCGCGAGTAGGCGCCCCCTGGGGACGCTTGGCATCCCAGATGCGCGTTGCGCTTTTCCCAGTGTCGTCTCTGGAGCGTTCGGTGTGTTGTTGCCTGCGGGATCAGGGTTTGCAATCCGCGAGGCTCTGATCGTATGGCTCGTGTCTATCTGGAGCGGTTCGGCGGTGCTCTCCGCTCGGTGTGCAGACAGAGATTGTGACGACGGCTCAGGGACGTCGGTGCTGGTACCGGGATGCGACATTGTGAGTCCTGTGAACAATGTGTCGAAGGGCACGATCAGATTACAGGACCGTCTTTCGGAAAGGGCGAAGTTGGCATCGTCCACGGGAGATATTCGACGGTCGTGCGGGAGCACTTTCTCGTGACGATCGCGCCCACCATCACGCCTTCGACGAAGCGACGGAGCACAGCTTGAGCACTTACCCTCGAGGCCGAGACGATTCGTCGAAGCGTTCCACGGTTGGCACAACGACGTGCATGTCAAGACCAGCAGGTTTGGCGTATCGAGGGGAATCTTGCCTAACGACGGATTGTTGCGCCCCGGGTTTGATAGAGGCGGTGATAAGTGGGAAGAAGTCGCTGTTATGACTCAGAGGGAGTATCCGCTTGGGGACGCCCTTCACAGTGCTCGTCGACGCGTGAGGGGCTAAACCTTGTCTTCCATCGTGTGGACACAAGGGCGAGAAGTTCGTCAACGAGCCCCGCGGTCCGCGTGGTGATCTCGGGGGCGTCAACGCTCGCGAGCTGCAGTTCTCTCCAGCGCCTCGTGAAATCCCTGGGGAGTGCTTCTAGTCGGCTCGTATGCTCGAGGAGGCGTTTCTCTCCGGGGTGATACCTGTGATTGAGAGCGAAGAGCATGTTGAAATAGGTCGCTTGAATGGAGGCGCGCCGGTGCGCGACCATCTCGTAGTCCCCTCGCTGATAAGCCATGGTCATCTGTGAAAGGAACGTTTCCAGGAGTTCGGGCGATTCTATGAGAATACGGCGGCGAGTGGCGGCGGGATAGGTCGAGACCCGCTCTTTGAGATCGCGGAGGCTCCCGTCATCGTCAACCGTGACGCATGTTGCGACCGTATAGAGGAAGCACGTTGTGAACCCATCGCTCATCAAGCCCGTCGTCGAGGCGATGTCGATCTGATGACGAAGCTCGGATAGATCGAGGTAGACGACTTCGACGTCGCGATGACCGATCGATAGGTGATCCTCGGGGCCGAATGCGTCTGAGGACGCGATGAAGCCCGAATCAGCGATATCGGCGAGGAGACGGGCACGTTCCTCACGCTGAGGGGGAGCGCCTTCAAAAAACGCATACATATCGGTATCCGACGCGGCATCCGCCATTCCGGACGCCCGCGAGCCTCCGATGGCAACCGCACGGATCCCAGGTACGCGCATGAGCGCGTCGGCGAGAGCCGTGTCGGCATCTGTGAAGTCCATGCGCACACTGTAGGCACAATCCGCCGCATCGGTCATGACCGATGCGGCGCCCGGATGCGATGTGCTTGGGCGGCATCAGAGGAAAGCGAGCACGGCACGACCGTCTTCGCAGCCGGGGCGAGAAGCGCCTTCGCGTGTCCTGGCACTCCAAGCAGAACCAGACCCCTCACGCCCTGGGCGAACTTACGCGCGCAGCTCAAGCACAAGCCCATAGGGTGGAGGAGGTTCATTGGATCCGGTGTGCGCTCGCACGCGGGCCCCAAGTAAGGAAGTGACATGTTCGAACGGTTCACCGACCGCGCCAGGCGGGTCGTCGTCCTCGCCCAAGATGAGGCGCGCGGCCTCAAACACAACTACATCGGGACCGAGCACCTCCTCCTCGGCCTCATCACCGAGGGTGAGGGAGTCGCCGCGAAAGCCCTCGAAATGACGGAGGTCAAAGGCGACGCGG
>ERZ773005.889-NODE-889-length-18583-cov-4.607351_pt1 | contig 18583 bp, 19 predicted proteins | sample MGYA00580666_ERZ773005 | MGnify/ENA primary metagenome ERZ773005 (study PRJEB29015, sample SAMEA2737999) | human oral metagenome | biome: human oral; feature: human-associated habitat; material: dental | place: China | collected 2061 ...
AGGCCGGGACAGGTCAGGCCGGGACAGGTCAGGCCGGGACAGGTCAGGCCGGGACAGGTCAGGCCGGGACAGGTCAGGCCGGGACAGGTCAGGCCGGGACGGGAGGCGCGTCCCTTGCGTCAGAGCAGAAGAAGCGTAAGAGAAGGAGAAGGAGTAGGAGATGACAGACGAGCACGCGCAGGTGCTGGATAGGCTTGAGGACGCGATAGGGGCGCTGGTGGCGCAGAGGCACGGGCCTGGGAGACTGGTCGGGGCCTGGGAGATCATGATCGAGACGATTGATCCATCTCGTCCGGACGTCACGGCCTGGATGACAGACGGCCGAGGCTCGATGTTGGCTCGGCGTGGTCTCATCGAGGCGTGCCGTGACACGTACAGGGGCGACATCAAGGACGTGGATGACGATGAGTAGGGCAATGAATGGTGAGGTGTGCCCAATAACGGGAGAGCCGCTGCTGCCGGGTGAGTATTTGTCGCGTGGTGGGGCGGCTCGGCTTCGGGTCGCGACGCGGGGCCTGCCCGCGCTCATGGCGGATCTTGAGTACATCGCTTCTCGTAAGTCTGTTCAGGGTGAGGCCGGGGGTTCGTCGGGGCATTCGATGTCGTCGCCGCCGATTCGGTTGGCGCTGATGTTGGAGGTCGACGAAATGGCCGACGCGATCCAGGTGTGGGCTGATGAGTTGATCCGGCATGTGATGGGCGCCAAGTACGGTGTGCGCGCCCGGGATTGGTTGATGGTTGCCAGGGTCTTCGAGGCGCACGAGGATCGCGTGCGGCGTTGGCCGTCGGCGCAGCAGTGCGCCGACGAAGTCCTGTACTCGATCAAGCGGCTTGAGCACCTCGCGGCCCCGGCGCACGCGCGGCTCATGTTCGTCGGCAAGTGCCCGCGCTGCAGCGCTGACCTACTCGCGCGGGAGGGCGCGGACGAGGTGAAGTGCCGTGAGTGCTGGCAGAAGGTCGACTGTCGGACGGCCGTCGTGTTGATGATGGCCGAGGCGAAGCGCCTTGAGCTTCCGCGCCCGCGTGCGACCAGGGTCGCTGAGCTGATCGTCGGCAAGCCGATCAAGGATGCGACCGTGAGGTCGTGGTGCAAGCGGCAGAGGCTGCGGCCGGTTTCGGCCGAGGTCGGTCATCGAAGGTACAGGGTCGCCGACATCGTCGACCTCGCGTCCTGACAGGCAGCACCCCCAGCAGTGCTGCCAGCGCACCGGGGGTTTCCGTACCCGGAGGGAGCCTTCCAAACCACCCCCGGGGGGTGCTTGCAAACACCCCGTGGGGGTGGTCTATACCCGGGGGCAGTCAGAAACGGGGGGTGGCATATTTTCTGGTATATTTTGCGCGATTTTCCCACCCTGGGGGGTGGTCTATACCAGGGGGCGGTCAGAAACACCCCCTGGGGTGTCGCTACCCAGGGTGGGGTGCAACGGTGTATTCTTCTAGTGTGGCCTTCCGCGTAAGTGGGGGCCTTTCGTTTTTCCGGCGAGGGGGTGGCGCGCATGGTGTCATCCCGGACCGGAACGAGCCAGTACAAACACTGGCGTAAACGAGTGCTCGCGGCCGGCCGAGCAGCTGGTGTCACGCATTGCCCGGTTTGCAACGTGCTGCTTGATTATGTGAACACGCTGACGCCGTCGTCGGCCGAGCCTGATCACATCCTTCCGCATCGTTGGGGCGGGAAGAACGTCCTCGAGAACGGCCGCGTGCTGTGCCGTCGTTGCAATCAGTCGCGTGGCGATCGCGTGAATGTTCCGAGGCGGGCTGCCCGCCCGACATCAGTGGATGTTGACTGGTAGAAACAGCGACTTTTCGTTGTGTTTCTGCCGTTTGAGGGGGCACCTCCCCCGCCCCCTCCCCACAGGCGCCCCCACAGCGGTATAGCGCCATACCCCCCCGCTTTCAGGCGGGTTGAGCTGGAAAACCGCTGACCGACCGGGTTCGTTTGGCACGCGGCTACTGTGGGCCTCTGGTGGGTGTCTGGCGCTCGCGGTAGGCGTTTTTCATTGATATTGAGGGGTTTGGGGGTGGTTGTGGTGGCGAAGAAGAAGGCGGATGCGAAGAAGGCGGATGCGTTCGATGAGCTTGAGGCTCGCAAGAAGTTGCTCGATCTGACGCTCGCGTCCCTCGAGTACGCGGAGTTCGACAAACGGGCGCCCCTGATCCGTGAGGCGCGGGCGTTGATTTCGGAGATCTCGGGCACCTCGGGGGCTGCGGTCCCGGAGGCGGTGAAGGGCAAGGGGGGCCAGGTTGTCGATTTCCAGCAGAGATTGGCGAAACATCGAGCAGGCTCCCCGGCTGCGGGTCGCCGTTGAGCGCCGCGCCAAGAGCTTCGGTGAGCTGGCGGGTGAGTTCGCGTCGACGTTCGGGCTGACGCCGGACACCTGGCAGCAGCTCGTCCTCGACGACTGGCTCGCCGCCTCGGCCAAGGACGAGTGGAAGCACCCCGTCGCCGGGCTGTCCGTGCCTCGTCAGAACGGCAAAAATGCCTTGCTCGAGATGCGCGAGCTCTTCGGCATGGTCCTGCTCGGCGAAACCGTGATCCACTCGGCGCATGAAGTCAAGTCCGCGCAAGCGCACTACCGAAGGTTCAAGGAGTTCTTCGGGAAGAAGGCCGACGACGAGGCCGCTCGCTACCCTGAGCTGAACGCGATGGTTGAGCAGGTCCGCAACGTCAACGGGCAGGAAGCGATCATCCTCAAGAATGACCCGTCGCGGGGCTGGCACGGCGGCTCCCTGCGCGTGATTGCCCGCTCGAAGTCCTCCGGGCGCGGTTTTACCGCTGACCTGATCGTCCTCGATGAGGCTCAAGAACTCACCGAGGATGCTCTCGAAGCGATCACGTCGACTGGATCGGCCGGTCACCTCGGCAACTCCCAAGTGTTGTACACGGGGACGCCGCCCGGGCCGAACGCTAACGGCCAGGTGTTCGAGCGTATCCGAGACCAGGCGCTATCCGATCATCCCGGCGCGATGTGCTGGCACGAGTGGAGCGCGGACCCGGATAAGCCGCTGCGCATGGACGACGTCAAGACGTGGGAGGCCACGAACCCCGCGCTTCTCGCGGGTCGCATGAAGCGCGCGTTCATCGAGCTGGAGCGCAAGACGCTCTCGGATGAGGGCTTCGCGCGCGAACGCCTCGGCATGTGGCCGGCGAACGCAGGCGCGTCGAGGGCGATCGACCCGACCACATGGGACACCACAACAGCCGACCCGCCGATGGCTTCCGCTCGTTCGCCGTCGCGTTCAGCGCGGACGGCAAGCGTCAGGCGCTCGCGGGCGCACTGAAAACGGGCACCGGCTCCGACGTGCGCTTCCACGTCAACGCGATCGACACCTTCAGCGGGTCAACGGACGAGGGCGTGAAGGCTGTTGCCGACTGGCTCGCCGCCCGCAAGGACCGCACCGCGCAGATCAACCTCGTTGGAGGCTCCGGCGCGTCGGCGCTCGCGGACGCTCTCCAGGTGCGGGGCGTGCCTGCCCGGATTGTGCACATCATGACGACCCGTGAGTACCTCGAGTCGTGCTCGCTGTTTTTCGAGGGTTTGCGTGACGGGCGGATCACGCACCCGGTCGGTGATCCGCAGGACGCGCTCAACTCGGCTGTGGCCGTGTGCGATAGGAAGATCCGCGCCCGTGACGGCGCGTGGGGATGGGAAGCAAGCGTCCCCGATGGTGATGAGACTCCGCTGGAGGCCGCCTCGGCGGCCGTCCTGGCGGCTAAGACGACCCGGCGCCGTCCGGGCAAGAAAGCGAGGGCACTGTGAGCGCCAAGAAGTTCATGCTGGCCACCCCGGTGATATTCTCGGCTCCGGCAGTGCCGGGGCTGACGCCCGCAGAGCAGGCCGCGCTCGCTCAGCTCGTCGAGCTGTGGCGCGTCAAGCAGCCGCGCAACCGGCTGCGCCAGGCATACCTCGACGGCATCGTCCGTCCCGACAACCTGAACATCTCGGTGCCTGACGAGATGGTCGACCAGCTCGGCGCCGTCATCGGATGGCCCCGCAAAGTCGTGTTCGGCCTCTCGGACCTGCTGATCTGGGACGGCGTCACCGCGGCGAACGGACAGGACAACCCGTTCGAGATCAACGATCTACTCGCCGCGACCAGCTTCGAGCTGGAGATCGCGCAGACTATCCCGTCCGCGCTCACGCACTCGGTCGCCTTCCTGACGCTGCGCAAGGGCGTCGAGGCTGCCGGCGAGCCGACCGTCATCATTCAGGGCCACTCGGCCGACTGGGCTGCGGGCCTGTGGGACCGCGTGCGACGTCGCCTGTCCTACGGCCTGACGATCGACGACATTGATGATGCCGGCCGACCGACGCGTTTCACCCTGTACACGGTTGACTCCACGTACATCGTCGAGCAGAACACGGCGTCGGCCTGGCAGATCGTGCATGCCGAGCTGCACGGTATGGGCGCGGCCATGATGGAGGCACTGCCCTTCGAGCCCTCCCTCGACAGGCCGCTCGGGCGCTCGAGGATCTCCCGCGACGTCATGAGCATTACCCAGAGAGCGATGCGCACCGTATTGCGTGAGGAGCTGGCGACGGAGCTGTTCACCGCTCCGGGGATCCTCCTGTCGGGCGTCGACCCGGATCTGATCGCCGATCTGCGCTCGTGGGACTGGAAGCTCGGCACGATCAAGACGATCTCGTCGGGTGAGGAGCCGGAGGGGCCGAAGGTGACGGTCCTGCCGCAGCAGTCGAGCCAGCCGTTCACCGAGCAGATGCGCGCTCTGGCGACCGAGCTGTCGGGGGTCTCCTCCCTGCCAGTCTCGTCTCTCGGCGTCATCCAGGACAATCCGTCCTCGGCGGAGGCCCTGTATGCGGCGAAGGAAGAGCTGGTCATCAAGGCGAAGAATGCGCAGCGCGTGTTCGACGCGGCCCTGACGCGCGTCTACGCGCACGCGGTGATGATGCGCGACGGCCTTGACGAGATGACGTCGGAGCTGCGGTCCTTGGCGACGCGATGGGGCGACCCCGCACATCCATCGATTGTCTCTCAATCTGACGCCATCGTGAAACAGATCAGCGCGATGCCATGGCTCGCGCAGTCCTCGGTAGTCCTCGAGGAACTCGGGTACTCGGGGTCGCAGATCGCGCGCCTGATGTCGGACAAGCGCCGGGCGGAGGCATCCGGTCTCCTGGACCGCCTATCGACGCAGGAGACCGCAGCCGAGGCCGCGCCCGCGGCGACGGGCGGGCTGGACATGTCCCACGCGAAGGAAGCGTTCGACGCGCTCGGCGTTGCCGTGCGCGCGGGCGTCGATCCGCAGAGCGCTCTCGACGTGCTCGGCATGCCCGGCGTCAAGCTGACGGGCGCTGTGCCCGTCTCACTGCGACTGCCGGAAGCTGCGACGTCGACGCTCGAAGAGAAGTAGTAGAAGGAGGGCGGCAGCGTGCATATCCAGGACGTGCAGCAGCTCGCGCGGACGCAGAACCGTGCGGGCGACGTCGCTGAACGCCGGATAAAGGCGCTGTGGAAGAAGCTCCCCGTCAACGACGTCAACACGCTTGAAGATGCCCTGTACCAGCTGTATCCGCGCCTCGTGGAAGAGTCTGCCGAAGCGGCGGCGACGGCAGCACTCGAGTGGTACGAGAAGCAGCGCGAGCTCGGGGGAGTTGCGAGGGCGTATTCGCCGGCGATGCCGACGACCCTCGTCGATGAGAACGAAGCGGCGAAGATCGTCGGAGCGGCAATCCGGGATCTGCGGGAGGGGGCCGGCCGCGCGAGGGTGCTCGCGCGCCTAAGTGACGGCGCTCGCAAGCTCATCTCTGACGCCGGCCGGGCGACCACGCAGCACGCGGCCGAGCGCGACCCGAAAAAGCCACGATACGCTCGAGTGCCAACCGGAGCGGAGACATGCGCCTGGTGCATGCTCTGGGCCTCCCGGGGCTTCGTCTACAAGAGCGAGGAAACCGCACAATTCAAGAAGTCGCACTTCAAGTGCGACTGCCAGATTGTCCCCTCGTGGGACAAACGTCCGCGCATCCGGGGATATGACCACAAGCAGTACGAGCGAATATACAAGCAGGCGGTTGATGACCTCGCTGATGAAGGCACAGGCACAGACGACATCAAGAAGATCACCGCGCGTATGCGTGAGCTGTTCCCCGACCAGCTCACCGACGGGCGCGCTCCCCAACGGGTCTCCGCCGACGGCACGCTTCAACGTGGCGTGATTGACCGCGACCGGAGCCGGGCGCTTGCCACGCTCCTGGAGCGTGGCCTCACGCCGGGGGTGGCACGGAGACTCCCGCCGCGCGAGATGACACAAGCGCCGAAAGGCTGGCCAGACGGCCTGCCGCCACTTCGCGCGAAAGAGTGGCGCCATACACTATACGGGCTAGGCCATTCAGGCGGGCACCTATCGGGGTATGGGTGGCGGTTCGGGAGGACGGAGTTTCCCGATGATTGGACGGCTGGCGACATTTTGCAGGCGGGCGCTCAAGTGCTGCGCGAACAGGGCGTCAGAGAGAGCGTCAACGTCGCGTCTGCCACTGGGCGAGTCAACGGGGTCACAGTTCGTGTCGCGTATCGAAATGACGCGAAAGGATATCGCATTAAATCAATAATTCCGATTGAAAGGTAGGTACAATACGCCTATGGACATTGACGCGGTATCACAGTTCGTGCGCGACGCGATCGCAGCGCTCAATGCGCTGGGTGCCCGCGACGAAACAGAGTATCTGCGCACGATGCTCGAATGCGACGGCCCGGACGTCGACGGAGCGGTCTCTTCGCTCGTCAAGTACGGTGCTGTCACTGTTGCCTGGGTTGATCGGCTCGCAGCGATCAACGATGCCGAGGGCGGCCTCTTCGATGAGGAACTCGCAGAGTTACGCGAGGGCGTCGCCGCGAACGAGGCTCCAGCGGCGTAACCCAGCACCCCAACCAAGCTCCCCCGTACCGAACACGGTGCGGGGTTTTGTTATGCCCACTTCCGCAATGGCAGTGGGTTTCACGCTCTCTCCGCATGGAAGGACACCAATGAACACCAACACCGTCAAGGCCACCGAAACCGAAACGGACGCTGTGCCCAACGCGAAGGCGCAGGACACCACCTCCACCACAACCACCACGGATCAGACACCCGACGCTCAGCCCTCGCAGGAGGACACAAGCACTCAGGGTGAGGACTGGAAGACCCACGCGCGCACGTGGGAACGCCGAGCGAAGGCAGACCGAAAGCAGGTCGAAGCCCTCACCGAAGCAATCAACGGCAAGGACACCACCATCGACGACCTGCGGTCCAAAGTCGCGGCCCTCGAGCAGCAGGCCCAGCGCGCAGAGCTCATCGCAGCTGCAGCCTCCGAGTACGGGGTGCCCGCCGATCTTCTCCACGGTGCCACCGAGGAAGAGATCGCACAGTCCGCCAAGCGCCTGGCCACGTGGCGAGAAGAAACCGCTCCGACGGCTCCAGCTGTCCCAGCGCTCGCGGATTCGGGTGCCGGGGTGTTCCCCCCGCGCACTTCGTCGGTGTCTCTGGACGAGCAGATCGCGGCAGCTCAGGCTGCTGGCGATTTCAAGACGTCCGCTGCTCTGAAAGCGGTCAAGCTCGCAAACCTGACCGCCTGACACTCCCTCGCTTTCATTTGATAGGAGAATGATCTATGCCTGGCATTACTGAAATGACCACAACCTACAACTGCCCGAACTACGTCGGCGAACTGTTCCTCGCCTCGCCGAAGGACACGCCTTTTCTGTCCGCGATTGGCGGGCTGACGGGCGGCATCTCTGTCGGGTCGACAACGTTCGGCTGGCAGGGCTACGACCTGCGCGACGCTGACGCGACACGCCAGCGCGTTGAGGGCGCGGACGCCACGGTTCTCGACGCTCGCGTGAAGTTCAAGGTCGAGAACGTACTCGAAATCCACCAGGAGGCGGTATCTGTCTCCTACACGAAGATGGGCGCGGTGAACCAGTACGGCGCGTCAGGCTCGGCCATTCAGTTCGGGTCTGTCAGCCTCTCCGCTGACGCGCTCGCGGAGCAGATTCAGGCTCAACTGAAGCAGATTGCCCGCGATGTAGAGAAGAGCTTCATCACGGGCACGTACGCGAACCCGACGACGAACGCTACGCCGAGGAAGACAAGAGGTCTCCTTGAGGCGATCACGACGAACGTTGCGACCACCACGCACAAGGCATCTGAACTTACAGAGGATGATGTGCTTGACCTAATGCAGAAGGTGTGGCAGAACGGAGGGATTCGTGAGGGCGAGACGGCAACGATCATCGTCAATGCCGACCTAAAGCGAGCCCTCACGCGTGTGTTCATCAAGCCAGGCTTCGAGCAGGGAGACCGCAACGTCGGCGGCGTCGCCCTCAAGACGCTGGAGACGGACTTCGGCACCCTCAACGTGATGCTGAACCGCTACATGCCCGCGACGAAGCTCGTGGTCGCGTCCCTGGACGAGCTGGCTCCAGCGTTCCTCGAGGTGCCGGAGAAGGGGCATTTCTTCGCCGAGCCGCTGGCTAAGGTCGGTGCGTCTGAGCGCGCGCAGGTCTACGGCGAGATCGGCCTCAGGTACGGCAACGAGAAGGCCCACGGCGTCCTGACCGTGGCGGAGGGGTGATTCGCAGTGGCGAAGAAGAAGATCGAAATGGTGCAGCTGCGCTGCGACGCGATCCCGACCCTGCTCATCACGACCCCGCACGTGCAGTTCGAGGACGGTCTGGCGGCCGTCACGGCCGCTGACGCCGAGATCATCCTCGACGTCCTCGGCGACGACGTCGGCATCACCGGCCCGTCCGACGCCGCGCAGCCCGAGACTGCGCCGGAGACCGAGGGCGCCGCCTCCACCTCAGCGGAGGCGGATCCCACCGACTAGCAGCGAGGAGGCCACATATGGCACCGCCCGATCCATTGACCGTCACGATCGCAGCGTTCCGAGAGCGATACGGCCAGGCCGAGGAAAGCACAGCCGGCCAGCAGACCGTCGAGACGGCGCTCGCACGAGCGGCGCGCATCGTCCGCGACGAACTCGCAGCCGACAAGATCGACCTCGCCGCCGCGCTCGCGGATGAAAGTATCCGCCGTGACTCATATGAGGACGTTGTATGCGACATGGTGCGGTACTCGATCCGGCAGCAGGCGGACGGCTTCGCGTATGGCGCGACGCAGTCCACGGTGACGGGCGGACCCTATTCGCAGTCCTCGACGTTCTCCACTCCGGTGGGGTCGATGAGCTTCACGCGGGTCCACCGTCGCCGGCTCGGTATCCGTCGAGGCCGTTTCGCGGCCGTTCGCACTATCGGGCGGTCCTCATGATCCGGGGCGTGCAGGTAACCGTGATCGTGCCCCAGGATGCCGGGCAGGACGAGCTGGGGAACCAGCATCGCACCTGGGGACCTCCCATGCCCGTGGGCAACGTGCTGGTCTCCCCGGCCTCATCGCAGGACCTGGCTGCATCTCGTCCAGACGGTGACGCTACTGTCATGGTCTTCCATTTCCCGAAGACCTACACCGGCAGCCTACGGGGATGTCGCATCCAGTGGAACGGCGCTGACTATGAGGTGATGGGGAACCCGCAGGCCTACATGGACCATGCGACCCCCACCCTGTGGGACAGGCCAGTCCAAGCTCGGCTCGTAGAGGGGTGAGGCATGAAGCTCGAGATCAACAACGAAGCGCTTCGCGATCTTGCGACACCTCTGGTCGAGGCATCCGCCAAGCGGATCGCCGAAGCAGCGGGCGCCGGATTCGAAGCGTCGGTGCAGCAAGGCAAGACCAGGCCGCATGGCGTGGTCAAGGCCGTCACGACGAAAGGCCGGATCCGCAACGCCCGATCGAACGTCCTGCTCAAGGCAGTGGGGGCAGGTCGAATATGACGTCAATCGGGAAACTCATCGCCTACTTGACGTCCGCTGGTCTGGGGGTGCCTGTCTCTGGCCAGGTGCCAGCACAGCGCCCGCCACAGTTCATCACCGTCGAGCGCGTAGGAGGAGCGCGCACACACCTGTGGGACCATCCGCTGTTCGCGATCCAGGTGTGGGCACAGACCCAGGCTGATGCTGTGGCGCTCGCGGATCGTGTGGCGGCTCTGCTGATGGATTGGCAGATGCAGCCCTACGTCGCGTCCGCTGACGTGCAGTCGGTGTACGCCTTCCCTGACCCGGATTCTCGGGTTCCTCGTTTTCAACTGACGGTGAGTGCCACCCTGGCGCTCACCTGAATCATTTCTCTTGACAGGAGAGTCATATGGCAGAGCATAATTCCGCTCTCATTACTGCGGCGAAGCCGCAGAAGGGCGGCGCGTTTTTCGCCGCCACGCTGGGGACCGAGCTCCCCGCTGATGCGACGACCGCTCTCAACGCGGCGTTCGTGAAGCTGGGGTACCTTTCGGAGGATGGTTTCGAGAATCCGATCGATACCGAGTCCAGCGACATGAAGGCGTTTGGGGGCGACGTCGTCCTCACGCAGCAGACTGGGTACAAGGAGACGTTCAAGACGAAGCTCCTTCAGGCGCTCGATCCTGATGTCCTGCGCGAGGTGTTCGGGCAGGAGAACGTCGAGCAGCAGGGCGGCGCGGATAAGCCGATCAGTGTGCGCCACAACTCGAAAATCCTGCCTCGCCGCGTGTTCGTTTTCGAGGTCTTGCTCACGGGGGGCCTCATCAAGCGAATCGTGATCCCAGAGGGCCAGATCACCGGGCGCGGCTCGACCGTGTACAAGGACGGCGAAGCTGTGGGATACGAGGTGACGATCGCCGCGTATCCGTCCGCGAAGCTCGAGGGTGACTGCGCCCGCGAGTACATCGCGAAGGCTGCGGCGGGCTGATCGACCCGAAATCGTGGAAGAGGGGCGGAGCCTGCCTGACCACCATCCCGGGGCGCAGGCAGGGTCGCGCCCCGCCCCTCTTCCATACCAACTCTCATAGGCGCGACACATACTCACACATAGAAAGGTTGAGCGCGATGACTTACAACCAGATGGTGCCCGGTAACCACGAAGACGTCGAGATCGAGTGGCACGGTGGCCCTCGCGAGCAGGGCGGACACTATGTCGCCCGTCCCGCTGACGGCTCACTTGCGGCAGTGAACGAGGCACATAACGGAACGGTCCGCACTGACATGCTGCGCACGCTCACGGTCGCGGGCGTGCAGATCAAGGTCGACCCGACCGTATTCGATGACTTCGAGCTGCTCGAGTCGCTCGCGGAGATTCAGCGCGGCGACATCCTCGCCCTGCCGACCGTATTCCGCGCGGTCGTGGGCGATCAGGCGCAGGCACTGCTCGACGCAGCCAGGGATGAGCGCGGCCGAGTCACGGCGACCGCCGCGACTGAGATGCTCGTGCAGATCATGAGCGAGCTGGCCCCAAAAGCCTGACGCTCGCAGCGATCCTGACGCACGCGCCCGACGAGCTGGAGGCGGACTTCCTCAGGTTCTTCGGGCGCGGCCCGCGCCAGATGCCAGCGCGCCAGGCCGCGCGTCTCACATCCGTCGTCATCAGGCAGACAGAATCCTGGACGCTGCGTGCAATCGACAAAGAATGGCAGTGGAGATCCATCGATACGCACCTCGCTGCGATTCAGGCAGACTCGCTGCGCTGGCTCCAGTGGGCAAAGACAGAGAACGCGCAGAAGGGCCGGGGCATGCCACCGCCGATACCGCGCCCGGGAACGCGAGTCGAGATCGACACCATGCCCGACACGGACTGGATCGATGCACAGCTCAACGCGGCACGCGAGCCAGTTGAAAACTAGATAAGGAGAGAGCGTGGCCGAAGGCACATCCTTGGGTACAGCCTGGATCGACGTCGTCCCAAGCTTCAAGGGATTGAAGCGCACGATCGCCGAAGAGTTCGGGTCCAGCGACGTCACCGGAGCGCTGACAGGCGCGACAGAGTCGTGGGGATCACGCATCGGATCCGCGCTCTCCACCCACATCGGTGGGGCACTCGCGTCGATCGGCAAGCTCGGACTGGGCGGCGTCTCGGCAGCGGTCGGCGGGGTCACCGCAGCCCTGACGGCGCAGATCCCCGCCGCAATCGCAGCGTCCGACGCCACCGACAAGTTCAAGAAGACGCTCGAATTCGCGGGCGTCGACCCGTCGCGGATCAAGCAGCTGACCGCAGCAGCGCAGACGTACGCCGACCAGACGGTGTACGACCTGTCCGACATTCAGTCGGTGACCGCACAGCTCGCCGCGAACGGCGTCAAGGACTTCGACAAGATGGCCGAAGCGGCAGGCAACGTCAACGCGATCGCGGGCGGCACGAAGGAGACTTTCAAGCAGGTCGCGCTCGCGCTCGTCCAGATCAACGGCGCGGGCAAGCTCACGACGCAGGACTGGAACCAGATTGCCGCGGCGATACCAGGCGCCTCGGGCAAGATCCAGGAGGCGCTCAAGAAAAACTCGGCCTTCACCGGGAACTTCAGGGACGCGATGAGCCAGGGGCAGATCACGGCCGAGGAGTTCAACCAGGCCCTGATGGACCTGGGGTTCACCGATGTCGCCGAGCAAGCCGCCAAGTCCGCTTCAACGTTCGAGGGCGCGTGGGGCAACCTCGAGGCGGCCGTTGAAAAGGGCCTCGTCGCTTCCCTTGCCAAGGTTAAGGAACCGCTGACGGACATCGTCAACGCAGTCGGCGAACAGGTCGGCCCAGCATTCGACAACGCGGGCAAGTACGTCGACATCTTCGCTGGCAAGCTCCGCCCCTTCGCTGACGCCATGAAGGACGGAAAGCTCACCCTCGAGGACATCGCCAAAGCCCTCGGACAAGCCACCGGAGGCTTCGCCGCGCTCGCAGGCGCGGGCACGCTACTCGCTGATCCGTCACTGATCATCGGAGCGTTCGACGCACTCCCCTCGCCGTCTGCGCTCGCGGATAAGTTTTCGGGGCTTGGCGGCGCGGTCAAGGACGGCGTCGGTAAGGTTTTCGCGCCGGCTGTCGAGTCGGCCGGTCAGCACGCGAAGAGCCTCGGCAGCGCCTTGAAGTCCGGCGCGGGTGAGGCGGCGTCGAATGCGTCTGCGGCGATTGGTGAGAAGCTCTCGGGCTTCGGCCGCGTGATCCGCGAGGCTGGGGACAAGCACATCGGGCCATCGTTCGGGGCGCTCAGCGGCAAGCTCTCAGGTGTCGGCGGCGTCCTCAAGGAGGGCGCAGGCAAGGCACTTGGCCCGGCGATGCAGGCAATGCGCGGCATCGGCCCGAAGATGGGGCAAGCGCTGGCGGGCGCTGCTGGTCCGCTTGGTTCGGCGGCTGAGGGGCTGATCGAGCAGGTCGGCATGTTCCTGAATCCGGCGCGTTTCGGCAAGGTGCTGGCCTTCGGTGGCCTCATCACGGCGGCGGTCGCCGGCATCGGCGCTCTGGTGCAGGCATCTGGTGGTGAGCTGACGACGCAGATTCAGACGATGATCTCGGACATGATTCTCAACGTCTCGAAGTACGGGTCGGAGCTGGTCTCGAACGCTCCGCAGCTGATCGCGTCGGGCGCTGAGGCTGTCAAGACGCTGGTCATGGGCATCACGACGGCGCTGCCGGTCCTGCTGAACATGGCGGGCCAGATCATCGAGGCGTTCGTTGGGTCGTTTGGGGATTGGCTTCCGCAGCTGATTCCTGCTGCCGCGCAGATGATCGTCGCGCTCGTGAAGGGCCTCGTCGATATGCTGCCGCAGCTCATCAACGCGGGCGTCGACCTGATCAACGGTCTGACGGCCGGTCTGACGGCAGCGATCCCGGTGCTTCTTGAAGCGCTGCCGGGAATCATCTCGTCGCTCTTGGATGCGCTCACAACTGCGGTCCCGCAGCTGATTCAGGCGGGCGCGGGGCTGCTGACGGGCCTGATCAATGGTCTGGTGCAGGCGATCCCGACGCTGGCGGCGGCGCTCCCGCAGATCGTGACGACCGTTGTGACGACCATCGTGCAGGCGCTGCCGCAGCTGATTCAGGCGGGCGTGCAGGTGCTGCAGGCGCTCATCAGTGGTCTGCAGACGGCGCTACCAGCATTGGTCGAGATGCTGCCGCAGATCCTCACAACGGTCGTGACGACGATCGTGGAGAATCTGCCGCTGATCATCGAGGCGGGCGTTACGCTGCTGACGACGCTGATCACCGGCATACTCGAAGCGATTCCGCAGCTCATCGACATGCTGCCGCAGATCATCAACACGATCGTCACGACGCTGATCACAAACCTGCCGATGATCATCAGCGCGGGCGTGCAGCTCTTGATCGGTGTCATCAGTGGCATCGTGCAGGCGATCCCGCAGCTGATCGCGATGTTGCCGCAGATCATCACGACGATCGTCACGGTCCTCGTGCAGAATCTCCCGCTGATCCTCAACGCCGGCGTGCAGATTCTGACGGGTCTGATCGACGGCATCGTGCAGTCCCTGCCGGCACTCAAGAGCATCATCTGGGACGTCCCGCAGCAGATTATGAGCGTCCTGTCCAACGTGCCCTCAATGATGGTCTCGTCAGGCAAGAAGATCATTCAGGGCCTGATCGATGGAATTAAGTCGATGGCGGGTGCGGCGGTGGGCGCGGTCTCGGACCTGCTCAGCGGTGTCCGGAAGTACTTGCCGTTCTCACCGGCGAAGAAGGGTCCGTTCTCCGGCCGCGGCTGGACTCTGTACTCAGGTCGCTCGATTGTCGAGGCGTTGGCTGAGGGCGCGGTGCAGCGTGCGCCGTTGTTCGAGGCTGCGATCAGGGACACGATCGCGTCGGGCCAGGCCCAGCTTGCGTCTCTGGAGTCTGGCGCGTTGAGTGTGACGGCTGGGTTAGGCGTGGTCTCGGGTGCGGCGCGGCAGGAGTCGCTGCCGTCGTATCTAGTCGTGCGCGACAGTGACGACAAGCTGGTCGGGCGCATGCGCGTCGAGGCATCGGGGGTTGTCTCGTCGAGCCTGGCTCCGGCGTCGCGCGGAGCGATGCGTAGTCTCATCGGGTTCTAAAGAGGGGGAGGAAACAGTGGCGATTCAATGGTCGGCATCGTCCGGCTACATGTCGGTTGGTATCGAGATGTGGTGGACGGGTGATCCCGCGTCGGGGGTCGTGCAGGTCCATGCCCAGTTCTGGCTGCGCTCGGATGGGTACGGGCATCAGTACACGGCTCCCACCGAGTGGTGGGGTGCCCTCGGCTCGGGGTCGGAGACGGTGTCGTTCTCCTCGCCGCGCGGGTCCACCGTGTACAAGGACATGGGCACGTCGCACTGGACCGAGACCCTGCAACCCAACCAGGAGCGGTCCATCTACGCGGGGTACTCTCTCGGTCCCATCTGGAACGGCGGGCACCCGTCGGTTCAGGCGTGGCTCACCCTCCCGGCCCGCCCTGCGAAGCCTCCGACAGCGCCGTCCTACTGCAAGGCGGTCCTCCAGCCGGATGGGAGGTCGGTGTCGGTGGCGTGGCCGGCCGCGACGCCGGCGGATTCGTCCTCTCCGATCCGCTCGTACGTGATCGAACGATGGGACGCCTACGCCGACAACCAGTCCGGGCCTTGGCTCCCACGCGAGTGGCATGTCGTCACATGGGTAAACGTCGAGGGAAGCACCGCCGCGACGTTCACCGTGATCGACGATCGCGCGGTGTACCCGAACGACAGGTTCTGGTACAGGGTCTACGCCTCGCCGGTCATCCCGACGCGCGTGAGGGACGTGTCGGACTTCGTGCCGGGGCCGGCATCCCCGATGTCGGCGGGCGTATCGACCCGTCCCGATCCGGTAACGGAGCTGACGGCGTCCAAGACCAAGGACGGAAAGATCAACGTCTCGTGGACAACGACCTTCCCGTATCCACAGGATGCTACTGTCGAGATCTACGACGGTGACGACAAGGTCGGCACTGTACGCGCCGACGCGGACGGCTGGGTTCACACAAGCGCCGATCTCCAAGTTCCTCACACGTACTACGCGTATGTCAAGACGGATGCTCTCGAGTCAAACCGGTCGGCGCCGTCAAACACTATCCAAGTGCTCCAAAAGCCCGGTATCCCGGGAGTTCGCAAGCCCGGGGCCTACGCTCCAGTCGGGCAGGTCATGTTCGCGTGGTCTCACACGTCGATTGATGAGACCTGGCAGGAAGCTGCGGAGATCCGCTACGCGCGGGTCACCAACGAGGTCGGAAACACGCCATCGTGGACAACTGTGAGTGTCGCCGGCGTCGTCCAGGACAAGACTGTGGACCTCCCCGCAGGGGTCTACACCTACCAGATACGGACGAAAGGCCAGTTCCGGGAGTACTCGGAGTGGTCGCCGGCCAGGCGAACGACGGTCACCTACGCTCCGGTGGTCGCGCTCGCACCCAACGCGAACACGCTGGACAAGTCGGTGTTCGAGGGCGCGATCTCGGTGTCACACGTACAAGGGTCGTCGACGACGATCAGCACTGTCGTCGCAGAGCTCCTCAGCGCCGACCTGCAGCTCATCGAGCAAATCGAGGGCGACACGAGCGTCATCAACGTTTCCCCATCGTTCTCCCACGCGGCCCTGGTATTCAAGGCTCGCCTCGAGAACAAGACTGCGTACGTGGTCCGCATCGCCCTCACGGATGGTTTCGGGCTCACAACCAGCGTGGAGCGCCGGTACAACGTCGAGTACCCGACGCCGCCGCAGCCGATAGTCACAGCTGAATGGGAGGAATCAGAGGGAGACATGCTCGTCTCCATAGCCTCGCCGGCAATCCCAGCCGGAGCAAAGACCCCGGCAACCGTCGAGACGCGCCTCGAGCGATCCATCGACGGCGGATCCACGTGGACACTAGTGGCCGATCGTCTCCCCCCGTCCACGATGTACCGAGACAGGGAGTGCCTGACGAACGGAGTCACAAAGTACCGGGTGACTGCGACCAGTTCCCTGCCGTCATCGTCGGTGACGATCGTCGACGCGCTCGCGGACTCTCAGGCGGTGTGGCTGAGCGCAGGGCAGGGGTTCTCGCGCGTAGCTCGCCTCGCGTGGGATCCGGCAACCGGAGCGTCTATGGGCTTGGTGAACCGGGAGGTCAAGCACTTCGCGGGGCGGGATCTTGGCGTGGAGATGTCGGGCACGCAGCGGCAGCGTGTGGTGACAATCTCGGCGACGCTGGTGGATGCCTCGGAGAGGGAACGTCGGGCGGTGGAGGACCTGGCGTTCATGCCAGCGCCGTTCATGTGCAGGGATCCTCTAGGACGGGTGTTCTACGGGTCTCTCTCGGATGTGCAGCTTGATCGAGAGGTCGGGGGCATCTGGAGGGTGTCAGCGAAATTGACGGAGGTGGGGGTATGAGCGGCCTGACGGGTGACAGGCAAGCGGAGTTTCGGGTGATGCTGACCAATCTTCGGGGAGAAGATCTTGGCGTGCTTGACGGCGTCGAGTACGGGTCGGTGACGCTGTCGTCCACCAGTCGTCTGCGCGCATCGGGGTCTCTTCGCGTCGTGGATATGGGGCAGGAGATCGATTGGTTCAACATGCATGCTCGTGTCGATTACGTCCCGGAGGGGATGGAGGGCTGGCCGGTGGGGACGTTCATCATGAGTGCCCCGAGCAGGGAAGTCGACGAGCATCGAGTGGTCAGCGGCATCGAGCTGCAGGGGTTGCTGGCTTACGCGGATAGGGCTGTCCTCAAGCAGGTCACGCATCATGCCGGGGGAGGTGCCCAGTCCCTTCTTGGTCCCCTGTTCAGGTCGTTCCAGCGTGTGCCGGCCGCGATCGAGCTTCCCAATTTCGCGCTCAAGGAGAGCGTGTACGACGTGGGCACATCGGTGCTCACCGTCATCAACGACGTGCTGAACGCGGGTGGATACTCGGCGCTCTCCACTGACGGGCGGGGAACCCTACTTGTTAACAAGTACGTCCGGCCATCACAGCGCCCAGTCAGCTACCGATTCGTTGAGGGGAGCAAGGCGATCCACTCGGCGTCGTGGACGATCGACAGGGACATCTTCGCAGTGCCGAACGTCGTGATCTGCGTCGGGGCGGGAGGTACCGGCAGTCGACAGATGGTTGGCGAGACCCCTCCGCCTCTGGTCGGCAGAGCCGAGAACCGCGATCCAAAGGACCCGTTCTCGATCCAGAATCGCGGGGAGGTGACGCACGTGGAAACTGGCGTTCAGGCGGCGTCGCAGGAGATCATCGATGAGATCGCGCACAGGATCCTCGCGGAAAAATCTGCGCCCGCTGCGTCCCTGGTCATCGAGCACATGCCAGTCCCGATCTCGCCCGGAGATGTCGTCGAGTTTGTCTCGCAGGGCACGCGCATGCGCTGCGTCATTCAACAGATGGAGTACAAGCTTTCCCCAACGGCGCTCGTGAAAACGACGATGAAGGAGGTTCGCGCATGAGTGACGGCATTGAGTACCTCACGCGGGTCGTGGCGGATCTGCGAGCCCGTCTGGACGCGCAGCCGACCTACAGGTGGGGCACCGTGAGAACGACACAAGTGGCGAATAAGGATGGCTTTGTCCCCCGCTTCGAAGCGCGCCTTGACGGCATGGGCGACACTCCCTACTACGTGGACGACAGCCTACTCACAACGAAAGTCGCGCCAGGAGATCGGGTACTCGTCCAACTCCACCAAGGGTCCATGGTCGCGCTCGCCCACACTCGCTCAACCATCGACGCCTACGTCGAGCCCGGCGGAGCCGCCGCCGGCAGGGCCAGGTGGGGCTCCGGTCT
>ERZ773005.897-NODE-897-length-18423-cov-14.926775_pt1 | contig 18423 bp, 10 predicted proteins | sample MGYA00580666_ERZ773005 | MGnify/ENA primary metagenome ERZ773005 (study PRJEB29015, sample SAMEA2737999) | human oral metagenome | biome: human oral; feature: human-associated habitat; material: dental | place: China | collected 2061 ...
CAAATCTAACCCCCGCGACACGCCGAGCCAGACACACATTTTGACCCTTAACCCGGAAAACACAAGGGCCCACCGTCGGCAAACGGCGGGCCCTGCGGAGCCGGGACGGCTCGTGCTTTGAGCAAGCGCCCCCAGTCTATCCCGGCTCCTCGTCTGGTGTGGGTTGTGCAACCCGCAGAGAGGAGTGGCCATGAGCTACTGGATTTCGTCCCCCATCGGTCGTGTGGTCGTCGGGAACCGTGAAACCCGCGAGTACCACCGCGTCGCGAACGTGAACGCGAACTGCCAGTTGCCCGAGATCGTCCGGTCGCGGCGGCTCGTCGGTTTCACCCCCGATTCGGCGGCCCAGGCGGTGGCGGAGGGCTTCGATCCCTGCTGGTACTGTTCGCGCTGAACCGTCTTCGCCCGGAAGTGTGAGGAACCTCTCCCACTTCCGGGCGTCGAGGGTTATTATGGAACGGATTTCGTCTCAGGGCTGAGAGGGAGAGCAATATGGCCCGGAAAGTCGATGGCAAGGTCGTGGAGGCACCAGTAGTGGCCGCTGCGCCGCCGCCCCCGGAGTTCCCGCGGGCCGAACCCGGTCTGACCGCCGAGGGGCTGTCCGGGCTCACCCGCTCCTTCTGGGCGAAGAGCGGCAAACGGAGCCCCACTGACTGGCTGTCCGTCCCACAGCACCTGATGGACGCGGCCGACGTGGCGCGCAGGCTCTTCGACTCCTACCTCAGCGAGCACCACCGCGCGCTCCTGGCCTCCGTGTGGGGCGGCGACCAGGCGAAGGCGCGCACCAGCCTCGTCTTCCTGGCGGGCGTCCACGACGTCGGGAAGGCGTCGCTGCCGTTCTGCTGCCAGCACGGCCCGCTCGCAGACTTCGTCCGCGCCCACGGCGTCCGCGTTCCCCAGAGGCGGGATGTGCCGGACCGCGGGAACCTACCCCACGGTTTCGCGAGTCGTTTCGCACTCGTCGATGCGATTGTGGAAGGGGGTGGGGACCGTGACTGTGCGGATCAGTGGGCGGCGATCATCGGGGTCCACCACGGGCGCTATCCGGATGGCACACAGGTCGGACGCGCGCGTAGGGCTTACAAGGGCGGACTCGGCCGCCCGCAGAAAGAGCCGCGCTGGGAGCAGTCCCGCCAGGAGCTCATCGAGTGGATGGCCCGTCGCAGCGGCTTCCCGCTGAAATCCCCAGCGCCGACGGCGCTCCCGGAACTGCCGATCGCGGTCGCCTCGGCCTACGCCTCGGTAGTCGTCATCGCCGACTGGATCGCCTCGAACGAGGACTACTTCCCCCTGCGCCCCCAAGCCGGACGGGAGCGGGAACTCACCGCGGACGAGCAGTGGGAGCGCGTCGAGCGCGGGTGGGGGCTCGCCGACATGCCCCGCCCGATGACGGTGCCCCCCACGGCAGGCGGATCCCCCGAGTCGTACTACCGCCACCGCTTCGGCTGGGGGCCGGCGATCACCCCCACCGACGCCCAGATCGCAGCGGTGAGGCTGGCCGAGGAGGCCGACCCCGACCTCATGATCGTCGAAGCACCGCCGGGGTCGGGGAAGACGGAACTCGCCTTCGCCGTCGCTGAGCGGATGGTCCGCTCCCGGGGGCTGCAGGGCGTGTTCATCGGGCTGCCCACGCAGGCGACCACCAACGCCATGTTCGAGCGCGCTACGAAATGGCTGACGAATCTGCTGGGCGACAGTCCGCAGCGCCTCGGCATCCACTTGGCACACGGCAAGAACGACCTCAACGACGCCTTCGTCGAATTGCTGGACCGCGACCGCGGGTGCCCGGTGCAGGTCCACGACGAGGAAGAGGGGCGTTCCGGGGAGGACTACTCCTCTCTTCGTGCCAGCGCGTGGATGGCCGGTCGGTGGCGCGCCACGCTTTCGCCCGTCGTGATCGGCACGATCGACCAGGTCCTGCTGACCGCGCTCAAGTCGCGCCATGTCCTGGTCCGCCACCTGGGCTTGATGGGGAAAGCCGTGATCCTCGACGAGGTCCACGCGGCCGACACCTACATGGGCACTTACTTGAAGGCTGCGCTCACCTGGCTGGGTATGTACGGGATCCCCGTGGTCCTCCTCTCAGCGACCCTTCCGGCGGAGCGCAGGATCGAATTCGCCGAGGCGTACAGGCGGGGCCGGTGCCACCGCGAGGTCGACGACCGGGCCCGCCTCGACGGCAATATCGGGTACCCCGTGCTCACGACGGTTTCACGGGGCGGGCAGGAGGTCGATATCCACGTCGTCGGAGGCGGGGGCCCCGAGGCGCGCAGGACGATCCTCCCGCTGGTCGCGCAGTCCCCGCAGGACCTCGTGCCCGTGCTCGACGAGGCGCTCGCCGAGGGCGGGTGCGCCGTCGTCATCCGCAACACCGTGAAGGACGCTCAGGCCACTTACGACGCCCTCGCCCCGCACTTCGGCGCAGACGGGGTGGCGCTACTGCACTCCCGTTTCATCGCGAGCGACCGGGCGGAGCGCGACGAGCGGATGCTGCGCCTCTTCGGCAAGGACAGCGCTGAGCGGCCCCGCAGGCACGTGGTCGTCGCCACCCAGGTCATCGAGCAGAGCCTCGATGTGGACTTCGACGTGATGATCACCGACCCCGCGCCCATGGACCTCGTGCTGCAGAGGATCGGGCGGCTCCACCGCCATCCGGGCAGGGAACGCCCGTCTGGGCTGCGGGAAGCCCGCTGCCACGTGATGGTCGCTGACACGGGGTCAGTGCCGTGGGCATACTCGGGTGGGACCGATGTCGTCTACGAGCGCTCCCACGTGCTCCGCGCCCTCGGCATCCTGGCGGACCGCGGGCGGATCGGAGTCGAGCGGCCCGGGGACTACGCGGAACTCACCCAACTCGCCTACTCGGATGAGGCAGTCGGCCCCGTCACCTGGGCCGGGGCGCTCCACGAGGCGGAGCGAAAGACGGAAGGACATACGCAGGACGCCACGCGACGCGCTGAAGAATGGTGCTTGTCGGACGACAGCCTTCAGGAGTGGACCGTTGAACAGTTCGACTTCGCATTCATGGGCAACTCCATAACGGGCGATGACGGTGCGCCCAAAGGTGGGCAAATCGCCGCACAGACCGCTGTCAGGGACTCCGAGGACCAGATCCCCGTTCTCCTCGTCGCGGTCGATCCTGGTATGGGTTGCGTCCCCATTAAGCCGCCCTGGCGGGTCGACGCCGACGGGGAGACCATCCCCATCGACGTGAGCACCTGGCCAAGCCCCGGCCTCGTGCGGGAGATGCGCACGTGGAGCGTCTCGCTGCCGCCGTGGCCGTTCCGCGAGACCGGGAAAGCGATCGACGAAGCGGTGGACGCAGTTGCGTGTGCCATCTGGAACGATGAGGCCACCAGGGACTGGGAGTGCCTGGAGCACCCACTGCTCCGCGGCGAACTGGTCCTGGCGGTGCACAAGACCGACGAGGGGTCCACCCGGTTGGAGCGGGACCTGCTCGGATGCCACCTCGTATACACCCAGGAGAGAGGATTGGAGGTGCAGGGCCGATGACGGACCCTGATTACAACCTGCTGGACGAGGCGTGGATCCCCGTCCGGTTGCTCGACGGGAGCGTCGAGAAAATGGGGTTGCTCGACGTGTTCCGCAACACGAACGAGATCGCGGATCTCGCCTGCGAGCTCCCCACTCAGAAGATCGCGATCCAGAGGATCCTGTTGGCGGTGTGCTACCGCGTGACTTCCCTTAAATCGGTGAAGGAGTGGAAGCGTCAATGGGCTGCTGGTGCGCCGACGGAGGAGGCGATCGCCTACTTGGAGCGGTGGCGCGACAGGTTCTTCCTCTTCGGGGGCGATTATCCTTTCATGCAGGCGCCCGGATTGTGGACGAGGAGTGGTGATATCAAGATGTTGGACGTCCTTATTGCGGATGTTCCGAACAATAAGAGACTATTCTCTATGCGCCATGGGAAAGCGATTGAATCCATTCCTCCGTCGGAGGCCGCGATGTGGATCGTGCACGCGCACGCTTTCGATGTGTCGGGGATTCATTCCGCGGCTGTGGACGACTCCCACAGTTCGGGCCCTAGGGGTTTTGGCATCGGCCCGTCCTGGTGCGGGCAGAACCTCATAGTGCTCCTCAAAGGGGATAATCTCGACGAGACGCTCGTTCTCAACTTGGTCCCGAGAAACCACGGGGGACTCAAATCCAGGTCGTCTGATGATCCGGGGCAAGGGTGCACCTGGGAGGATGCGTCGATTGAGACGGGCGACCGCATAGTTCTGGGTAAGCAACAGCTGAACGTTGATGACATATCGGTTCCGCGGTTGTTGACATGGCATTCGCGTCGTGTTCGTCTGTTCGGTGGCAGGAGCGGGGTGACCGGAGCCATCTGCTGCCAGGGTGATGAATTAAAAGGCAGGAACATGTTCCACTATGAACCCATGGGGGCATGGCGTTACAATCTTGATGCGTCGAAGAAGTTCAGAACTCCGGTTTACACCCCTGTTCCAGTAAATATCGGCCGCGCGTTCTGGCGGGACGTTCCTGCTGTTCTTCATTCAGTCGCTGAGGTGGAGGGGGTGAAAGGCATGAAGCAAAGGGCGTATAGGTCGCCGGCGGTGGTGGACTTCTATTATGAAGCAGACTTCGAGTCGCTCCCGGATTTCCCGCCACGAGTGCGAATGGAAGCCTTCGGAATGAAATATGGATCGAATCAGTCAGTATACGGGGATTCGTATAATGACGAACTTCCTCTGTCGTCGGCACTATTGAAGAAGGGGAGTGATGCGCTCGGCTCCTTAGTGGAATCGCAGGTCCACTGTGCGGAAGAACTCGCCAATGCGCTTGGCCGGTTCGCCGCGAACCTGGCCAGGGCAGCCGGCCAGAGCGGCGAGGGCGCGGGCGACGGCGCGCGCAGTCGTGCGAAGGAACAGTTCTTCGCCCTCGTCGACGACCCGTTCCGCCGGTGGCTCGCCCGACTCGACGGGGACTCCGATGTGGATGCGTCGCGCGACGAGTGGCACGGGGAGGTGAGGCGCATCGTGAGGCTCCTCGCCAAACGCCTGGTGGATGAGGCCCCGCCCAGTGCGACGATCGGCCGCGACACGGGAATGGTCTTCATGAACACCGGCATTGCGGAGAACTTCCTGTGGGCGGCCGTGAACAAGACGATGCCCAGAACCGAAGACCAAGTGAAAGAAGGCGAGAAATGACTGGTGAAGAGGCCGGCGCCCGGCAGGCGGACTCCGCATCGAAGCCGTGCCCCGAGACTGCCGTGCTCAACCGTTCTTGGGAGAGTGCTGAGAAAGTGAGGAAATGGGTGGAGTGGGTGATCCCGCACCGACTCAACGGGAGGGAAGCATCGGCCATGGCCGCCCGCGCCCAATTGCGGCATGGCGCAGGCAAGGAGGTCGGAGCCGTCCCATCGATCTGGGCTTACACGCTCGAATCCCAGAGGCCGGAACTGAGTGATCAGAGACCGTCCTGGGGGGAGAACGCGGTCCACACGGCCCTGACGCTGTGGGCCAGGCACCAGGGCTCCAACGCAGCGCCCATGCACATGGTCGACGCCAAGGAGACTCCCCGGTCGTTCGGCTCTGCGGTGCGCGCTCTGGCCGAGAAGGGGAGGGGCGACAAACGCCCCGAGGAGACCCCCGTGTACCGGCGCCTGTCCTCCGTGGTCGCCGCGCAGACCTTGGGTGCCCTTTCCCACCACCTGCGGGGCATCGTCGATCTGCTCGAGGCGGCGGAGATCCCCATGGACTACGGGCTCCTCGCCGCCGACCTCTTCGAGTGGCAGAGCCCCCAACGCCGCGGCGCCGTCACCCGCCGATGGGGGCGGCAATTCGCGCGCGCCCCCATTCCCACCGAGAACGCCGGGGACAAGGCCCCGGAGTAACGCACCACCCACCTGTTAGCAACGACGCACACCGAAAGGAACACCTTCAATGTCTCGTTTTATCGATATTCACGTCCTGCAGACCCTCCCCCCCTCGAACCCCAACCGCGACGACACCGGGGCGCCCAAGACCGCGACCTTCGGAGGAGTGCGGCGGATGCGCATCTCCTCGCAGGCCATCAAGCGCGCGACGCGGGAGGACTTCGAGAAGCACGCCCCGGAGGGGAACCGCGGGATCCGCACCAAGCTCGTCGTCGAACTGGTGAGGGCCGCGATCGTCGAACGCGCCCCCCAGCTGGCCCAGAGCGCCGCGGAGCTCGCGGAAATGGGCCTGGTCGAAATAGGGTTCAAACTCACCGAGCCCAGGCGCAAGAAGAACGAGGAGACGACCGACCAGAAACTCAAAGAAGCGGGTTTCCTCGTCTTCCTCTCGGCGAAGCAGATCGAGCACCTCGCCGAGGCGCTGGTCTCCGTGGCGGACGCCGAGGACCGGAAGAAGGCGTTCAAAGCCCTCAAACCGAAGACCCTGGTCGACACGGACCACTCGATCAGCATCGCGCTCTTCGGGCGGATGGTCGCCGAACCCAATTCCCTCAACGTCGACGCCGCCTGCCAGGTCGCACACGCCCTGGGAGTGGGCGAGGTCGAGTCCGAGTACGACTACTACACCGCCGTCGACGACGAGAAGAAGCGCGACGACGAGGCCGATGAGGGCGCCGGGATGATCGGCACCATCGAGTTCGCCTCGGCCACCGTCTACCGCTACGCGACGATCAACGTCGACCTGCTCGAGGAGAACCTCGGCTCCGTGGACGCCGCTGACGACGCGATCAAGCTGTTCATCGACAGTTTCGTGCGCGCTATGCCCACGGGAAAGGTCACGACCTTCGCGAACCGGACCCTCCCCGACGCCGTCGTCGTCCAGGTGCGGGACGACCAGCCGATCAACCTCGTCGGCGCGTTCGAGGAGCCCGTTCCCGCCAAAGCTGAGGGCGACGGTACGAGGAAGGGTTTCGCGGGGCCCGCCGTCGAGCGGCTCGTCGCATTCGAGAAGGACGTGCGGAAGCTGACTGGGATGAAGCCGAAGGCCTCGTTGGTGGCGTGGACCACGCACAAGGCCGAGCTGGTCGCCGAACTCGGCCAGCAGGTCCGCCTCATCGACCTGGGCGGCGCCGCCGTTGACGCTCTTCGAGGGCAGCAATGAGTGAAGTCCTGGTACTGAGACTGGCGGGCCCCTTGCAGTCATGGGGCTCCTCCAGCCGGTTCACACGGCGATCGACCGAGGCGTTCCCGACGAAAAGCGGGATCGTCGGGTTGCTCGCCGCCGCCCAGGGGCGCAGGAGAACGGACCCGATCGAGGACCTCGCGCAGCTGCGCATGGCCGTGCGGATCGACCAGCCGGGCGAGCTGCTGCGCGACTTCCACACAGCCCATAGGGGGAAGACCGCGATGCCGCTCTCCGACCGCTTCTACTGGTCCGACGCGGTGTTCGCCGCCTTCGTCGAAGGGCCCGACGGGCTGATCGATGCCCTCGCCAACGCGATCCGCCGACCTGCGTTCCCGCTCTACCTGGGGCGCAGGGCGTGCCCCCCTGCGCTTCCGCTGTTCCTCGCGGTGGAATCCGATCCGATCTGGGAGGTCGTCCGGAGCACTGGGTGGCTCGCCTCGGGGTTCCACCGAAAGCGCCAGCGGGACAAGCGCGAGGTCCAGGTCCGGGTGGTCGCCGACGCGGGGATCATCCCCGGTGCGGACGAGTCCACGCCCGGGCGCACGCTCCAGGACGTGCCGGTCAGTTTCGACTCCGAGCGGCGGCTCTACACGTTCCGCCAAGTCGAGGAGGCGAGCGTGCCCTTGCAGAACCCCGAGTACGACGAGTCGGCGCCCAGGAAGGCGCTGACGGGCGGCCACGACCCCATGGAGGTGCTCTGAATGTTCCTCACCCGAATCTTCCTCAACCCCAGCAGACGGGGGTGCAGGGAACTGATCTCGAGCAGGCAGCGCCTCCACGCGGTGGTGCTCAACTGTTTCCCCCCGGGCGCCCTGGACGCCCCCGAGGAGGGCAGGCTCCTGTGGCGGCTCGACGGGTCTGGCGCGGCGCGGGCCTCCAGGCGCGCAGTCGGCGGTCGCGCCCACGAGGCGCTGATCCTCTACGTCTCCAGCCCGGTGCCGATGGACCCCTCGCTGATCGTGGAAACAGCGGGGTACGCGACGGACGAGGGCGTCACGGTGCGCGACACGGGCGCCTTCCTCGAAGCGCTGAGCCCCGGGCAGCGATGGGGTTTCCGTATCACCGTCAACCCCACGTTCCGCGACACCAAGCAGCGCAACGGGAAGGGGAAGAAGAAGACCCTCGCGCACGTCACGATCGCCCAGCAGACCCAGTGGCTGCTGGACCGGACCGAGGCGAACGGCTTCTCCATCCTCACCTCCCGCAAGATCGGCGGGGACCTGCCGGTCCTCGAGGACGAGGCGGGGGAGCGCGTCGACGGCGCCAACCTCGTCGTCGACTGCGTCGGCCGGGGCATCGAGAAGTTCCAGCACGACGGCACGTACGTGACGATCCAGATGGCGACGTTCCAAGGAGTCCTGGAGGTGCGCGACCCCGCGAGACTCCGCGCCTGCCTCGTCGGCGGGATGGGACGGTCCAAAGCCTACGGCTGCGGGCTGATGACGTTGGCACGGCCATGACGCCGATACCAGGAGCGCGGCCCCCTGACCCGAAGGACCTCGTTCGGGTCAGGGACCGCCTCACGTTCCTCTACGTGGAGCGGTGCGTCATCCACCGCGACTCCAACGCGATCACCATCACCGACACCAGAGGGGTGGCGCACGTCCCCGCCGCAGCGCTGTCGGTCCTCCTCATGGGGCCTGGCGTCAAGATCACGCACTCCGCCGTCTCAGTGCTCTCCGAGAGCGGATCGACTGCGGTGTGGGTGGGGGAGAACGGCGTGCGGTACTACGCCCACGGGAACCCGCCGTCACGTTCCTCCCGGCTCCTGGAGGCGCAGGCCAAGGCCGTCAGCGACCCCGCGCTGCGCCTCGCCGTCGCCCGCCAGATGTACCTCATGCGCTTCCAGGGCGAGGACGTCGCGAAGCTCAGCCTGCAGCAGTTGCGCGGACGCGAAGGGGCACGGGTGCGGCGCCTGTACCGGCACAACTCCCAGCGCACCGGGATCCCCTGGGACAGGCGTGAGTACGACCCGGACGACTTCGAGGGCGGATCGGTGGTGAACCAGGCGCTCTCGGCCGCCAATTCCGCCCTTTACGGAGTGGTCCACGCGGTGATCGTCGCCCTCGGCTGCTCGCCAGGACTCGGATTCGTGCACAGCGGCACCTACAGGGCGTTCGTCTACGACATCGCGGACCTGTACAAAGCGGACCTGTCCATCCCCGTTGCCTTCGACGTCGCCGCCCTGGGAGGCGAAGCGCCGATCGGCACGGAGGCGAGGCGGCGCGTGCGCGACGCTGTCCGCGAGTGCCGCCTGCTCGAGCAGGCCGTGCGGGACATCAAGGCCCTCCTGGCCCTGAGCGGCGACCCCGTTGACGCCGATGATGACGACGAGGCCCTGATCGTCGACGACTTGCACCTGTGGGACGACTTCGAGGGGACCGTCGCCGCGGGGGTGTCCTACGAGGAAAGATCCGGGACATGATCGTGCTCGTCCTCTCGGCCGTGCCCGAAGGGCTGCGCGGGCATGTCACGCGCTGGCTCCTTGAGATATCTCCTGGCGTATTCGTGGGGAACCTGGGCAGCCGCGTTCGAGAGCGGCTGTGGGAGATCGTCATCAAGACCATGGGAAGCGGCCGGGCGATCATGGTCTACAGGGCGCGCAACGAGCAGGGCCTCGAGTTCCTCACCTGGGGCGACCCCTGGCGCCCAGTGGACTTCGAGGGCATCCGGCTCATGATGCGCCCAGTAGTCGCCCAAGGGCGGGGCCAGTACACAGACCCCGCCGATGCGCCCGACGCTGCCCGCCGTTTGCGCGGGCGCCCGGGAATGAGTAACTTCCAGAAAAGGCGGAAGGCTCGAGGGTTTCCAAGATCTGACCGGCCTGAGCGGTAAAAGCCCAGGTCAGGAAGCGTTTTCCCCGCACGCGCGGGGATGAGCCCCCCCCACAAGAGCGGGCCCGCGACCATCCAGAGTTTTCCCCGCACGCGCGGGGATGAGCCGAGCGGGAACGACTCGGGGTCGGCGAGGTCGAGGTTTTCCCCGCACGCGCGGGGATGAGCCCATCCCACTCTGAAAGGATAACGACAGTGCCATGTTTTCCCCGCACGCGCGGGGATGAGCCCGCGCGTGATGGTGACGGCGTACTGGACGCGGAGTTTTCCCCGCACGCGCGGGGATGAGCCCGGGCGCAAGGGGACCGGCCTACTCACCGTCCAGTTTTCCCCGCACGCGCGGGGATGAGCCCCTTCGCCGCCTTCGGCGAGGGCATCAAGGAACGTTTTCCCCGCACGCGCGGGGATGAGCCTTCTTCCTTGCGGGCCGCCTCGGCGGCCCTCTTGTTTTCCCCGCACGCGCGGGGATGAGCCCGTGCCGTCGGCGCTGGAGACAGTGCCGTTGAAGTTTTCCCCGCACGCGCGGGGATGAGCCCCGCACCCCCCGGTCGCCGTTGACGGCCTGGTGGTTTTCCCCGCACGCGCGGGGATGAGCCCGGCAGGGTCTTACCCGCGTGCTTCCAGGACCAGTTTTCCCCGCACGCGCGGGGATGAGCCGGCCGTCAGCGAGTTCGACACCGCCGGTGGCGCGTTTTCCCCGCACGCGCGGGGATGAGCCCGCCGTCACAACGGGGAGTAGCTTCTCGCCGAGGTTTTCCCCGCACGCGCGGGGATGAGCCGTCCCTTGCTTTGAGGGTGCGGATCGCGTGGGCGTTTTCCCCGCACGCGCGGGGATGAGCCGGAAACGGCGGCGCGGGATGTCCCGCGCCTCACGTTTTCCCCGCACGCGCGGGGATGAGCCCGGGTTCACAGGTCCGCGCCTTCGTCCGCGTCGGTTTTCCCCGCACGCGCGGGGATGAGCCCGCCCTGTTCGTCATCACGGCGGGCTGACCGTGGTTTTCCCCGCACGCGCGGGGATGAGCCCGGCGCGGGCAGCGCCAGGGGCGCGGTCACAGGGTTTTCCCCGCACGCGCGGGGATGAGCCCGCGGGGATCGAGACAAGGCTCACTTCCTGGACGTTTTCCCCGCACGCGCGGGGATGAGCCCAACAATGGTCAGGGCGGCCACGAGCTGCACCCGTTTTCCCCGCACGCGCGGGGATGAGCCCGCGCCGCGCTCCTCATCGAGGGCGAAAGCCTCATTTTCCCCGCACGCGCGGGGATGAGCCGGCCACGAGCCAGGCGGACATCAACACGTTCGCATTTTCCCCGCACGCGCGGGGATGAGCCCGTCGCCCACGTGTGGACGGTAGACCCGTCCGTATTTTCCCCGCACGCGCGGGGATGAGCCCCCCTCGGCGAACGTCTTGCCGGCCTCAGCGCCATTTTCCCCGCACGCGCGGGGATGAGCCCTGGAAGTCCGGAGCCCATACGCCGCGCGTGCGATTTTCCCCGCACGCGCGGGGATGAGCCGGAGGTTGCCGAAGCAACCCGCAAAGCCAGCGCATTTTCCCCGCACGCGCGGGGATGAGCCCAACCGCCGCGGCGGCGTTCCCTACGCCAACCCATTTTCCCCGCACGCGCGGGGATGAGCCCATCAGCACGGGAGCCGCCGCCGTGAACGGAATATTTTCCCCGCACGCGCGGGGATGAGCCGACGCAGGCGGCCGCCCTCGGCGTGCCCGCCGCGTTTTCCCCGCACGCGCGGGGATGAGCCGCGGCGCGGGGCCCAGTGGTCCCGCAGTGGATGGTTTTCCCCGCACGCGCGGGGATGAGCCCTAGGTTGCGCTGAGGGCTGCACATGAGTATTGGTTTTCCCCGCACGCGCGGGGATGAGCCGCGCTAGGCCGTCCTGGTCGCTGGTCCGCAGGCGTTTTCCCCGCACGCGCGGGGATGAGCCGGCCCTGTACAAGGCGGTCGTGGCGTCATCGGAGTTTTCCCCGCACGCGCGGGGATGAGCCGACGACGCGGTTCGCCCGGTTCGTCGGGGGAAAGTTTTCCCCGCACGCGCGGGGATGAGCCCGCGGTCTCAATAGCGGATTTGAATGTCTCAAAGTTTTCCCCGCACGCGCGGGGATGAGCCCTTCAACCAGGGTGTGATGTATTACCTGGACTCGTTTTCCCCGCACGCGCGGGGATGAGCCTTCGCCTTCGTATTTTCGGTTCGCCAGTCCCACGTTTTCCCCGCACGCGCGGGGATGAGCCCGCCAACCCCCTGATGAAGTTGGGCTCATCCCCGTTTTCCCCGCACGCGCGGGGATGAGCCGTTCTTGGGCGTGTCCGCCCGCGTCGAGGGCGGGTTTTCCCCGCACGCGCGGGGATGAGCCCGTCGAGGTCATCACATCCGCCGTGACCGGCACGTTTTCCCCGCACGCGCGGGGATGAGCCGGCTTCGCCCTTGTCGGCGGAGGGGGTCACGTCGTTTTCCCCGCACGCGCGGGGATGAGCCGCCGTCGATGCGGATCACGTCGGCGGCGGTGATGTTTTCCCCGCACGCGCGGGGATGAGCCGGCTCACTTCCTGGACGCGGGCTTTGGTCACGTGTTTTCCCCGCACGCGCGGGGATGAGCCCTTCGTCGCCTTCGGCGCCGACGTGTGGAGCAAGTTTTCCCCGCACGCGCGGGGATGAGCCGCGGCCGCCGCCGAGACCCGCAGCGCGGGCCAAGTTTTCCCCGCATGCGCGGGGATGAGCCCACGTCCCGGACTGCGCCGGCGGACTGCTCGAGGTTTTCCCCGCACGCGCGGGGATGAGCCCGAGAGGGGCGGGATCGTCGGGGCCGCGCAGGAGTTTTCCCCGCACGCGCGGGGATGAGCCCTGTTTCTGCGCCGCGTCGGCGAGGTCCTTCCAGTTTTCCCCGCACGCGCGGGGATGAGCCGCCGAGGGTGATCTCGGCTCCGTCTTCGGGCTGGTTTTCCCCGCACGCGCGGGGATGAGCCGTGGTCCGAAATCAACAACATGAGTTGGGCGTGGTTTTCCCCGCACGCGCGGGGATGAGCCCTGCCCGGTCTTGATGATCGCAATGGCCAGGTAGTTTTCCCCGCACGCGCGGGGATGAGCCCATTCAGGAGATGAGCGACATGTTCTTCATCAAGTTTTCCCCGCACGCGCGGGGATGAGCCCGGCTCGCTCGAGCACGTGATTCCTAGCCTGATGTTTTCCCCGCACGCGCGGGGATGAGCCGACAGGCCGTCGTGTCTGGACGGTAAGCGTGAAGTTTTCCCCGCACGCGCGGGGATGAGCCCACAGCCTCCTGGCCGTTAGCGCGGCGAACATCGTTTTCCCCGCACGCGCGGGGATGAGCCGATACGCCGGATCGCCGACCACCAGGTCGCCGAGTTTTCCCCGCACGCGCGGGGATGAGCCCAATGTCGCCCGTGGACCGTTCAACTTCAATCAGTTTTCCCCGCACGCGCGGGGATGAGCCCGCCGTCGTCGGCGCTGTCAAATCGGTGTACGAGTTTTCCCCGCACGCGCGGGGATGAGCCCAAGTACCTGACCGCGACGGGCATGGGAGAGGGGTTTTCCCCGCACGCGCGGGGATGAGCCGCCGCCCGTCCCGAATGTGTATCCCGAATGGGAGTTTTCCCCGCACGCGCGGGGATGAGCCTCGACGCGCGCCAAGACCACACGGCCCACGCCCGTTTTCCCCGCACGCGCGGGGATGAGCCCTACCTTTCGCCCTTCGTCGCCCTCAAGAACCCGTTTTCCCCGCACGCGCGGGGATGAGCCCGCTCCATTGGCAGTCATACCCGAGGCCGGCCAGTTTTCCCCGCACGCGCGGGGATGAGCCGCACCCCCGGACAGGGGGAAGGCGGCTGACGACGTTTTCCCCGCACGCGCGGGGATGAGCCGTCCTCGCGCAGGAGGGCGTCCGTGCTGAAGCGGTTTTCCCCGCACGCGCGGGGATGAGCCCCCGCTCCTGGCCGCTGAGGACGGGGCCATGTGGTTTTCCCCGCACGCGCGGGGATGAGCCGGCCCTCGCCGACGCGGGCGACGACCTGTCCGAGTTTTCCCCGCACGCGCGGGGATGAGCCGACGGCTCCGGGGACCCCACCGAAGGAGAAGAAGTTTTCCCCGCACGCGCGGGGATGAGCCCCCCTCCCGGTCGGCCTGGCTCGTCCACCTCACGTTTTCCCCGCACGCGCGGGGATGAGCCCCACCCGAGGACACTGCCGACGATGCCGCCGTCGTTTTCCCCGCACGCGCGGGGATGAGCCAGTGGGCCAGGATCGCGGCCGACTTCATGGACGGTTTTCCCCGCACGCGCGGGGATGAGCCCGTGGTGCCGCCCCATTCGGAGGCGGAGGCGACGTTTTCCCCGCACGCGCGGGGATGAGCCCTCTCCCGACGCGCAGCGGCGCACACTGACCTCGTTTTCCCCGCACGCGCGGGGATGAGCCGATCTTCCTGCGCGCGGGCTCGGCGTCGCGGGCGTTTTCCCCGCACGCGCGGGGATGAGCCGAACATCGCCCGCACCCTCACCGGCGCCGCGTCGTTTTCCCCGCACGCGCGGGGATGAGCCCGAGGCGAGCGAGACCGGCACACCGATCCGCCCGTTTTCCCCGCACGCGCGGGGATGAGCCCGGCGCGTGATCTGCCCCTGTGTGAGTCCGAGCGTTTTCCCCGCACGCGCGGGGATGAGCCCACAAACACCACAGGAAGCGGAGAAGGAGATGAGTTTTCCCCGCACGCGCGGGGATGAGCCCGACTGGTTTCGGGGCGGATGGGCGGGGCGTACGTTTTCCCCGCACGCGCGGGGATGAGCCCGGGAAGGTGAAAGAAGTCGTCGAGCATACGACGTTTTCCCCGCACGCGCGGGGATGAGCCCGGCTCTGGAGGCCGGCGTGTACACGATCGACGGTTTTCCCCGCACGCGCGGGGATGAGCCGTCCCACCCGGCCCCGGCTGCGGGGAGGTTTTCGTTTTCCCCGCACGCGCGGGGATGAGCCGGGAGGAGGAGCACGAGGCCTGGATGGATGAGCGTTTTCCCCGCACGCGCGGGGATGAGCCGAGGAGATCCTCGCCGTCGCCGCACTCGTGGCGGTTTTCCCCGCACGCGCGGGGATGAGCCGGATGCCAAAGAGCGGTGGACGGACCTCGCAGAGTTTTCCCCGCACGCGCGGGGATGAGCCGGAGGTTGCAGCGGCGGGCGCGGTCTTGGCGGCGTTTTCCCCGCACGCGCGGGGATGAGCCGGGCGAGATCACGGCCGAAGAATTCAACCAGGCGTTTTCCCCGCACGCGCGGGGATGAGCCCCTGGAGGACCGGGGGCGAGGGTGGTTCGTCGAGTTTTCCCCGCACGCGCGGGGATGAGCCCGCCCACGCCTCGTCGATCATCACGAGGTTCAGGTTTTCCCCGCACGCGCGGGGATGAGCCACACCGGTCCCACCCACGGGGCGAGCACTGGGCGTTTTCCCCGCACGCGCGGGGATGAGCCCCCCGGCGAAACAACGACCTCGCTCCCCCACAGGTTTTCCCCGCACGCGCGGGGATGAGCCCCCCGGCGAAACAACGACCTCGCTCCCCCACAGGTTTTCCCCGCACGCGCGGGGATGAGCCCCGAGGCATGGGTGGCCAGTCGCAGAAATGGAAGTTTTCCCCGCACGCGCGGGGATGAGCCCGGCGTCGCTGCGATGAGGCGCCGCCTGGAGTCGTTTTCCCCGCACGCGCGGGGATGAGCCCGAAGCGGTGGACCGCCTGGAGGCAGTGCTCCAGTTTTCCCCGCACGCGCGGGGATGAGCCGACGAAGAACTCCTAACAGCAACGCCCGACCTCGTTTTCCCCGCACGCGCGGGGATGAGCCGGGCGCCTACCTCGCCGGATACGAGGTCGGGCCGTTTTCCCCGCACGCGCGGGGATGAGCCCGCGGGGATCGCGACCAGAGAGACCTCCTGGACGTTTTCGCCGCACGCGCGGGGATGAGTCGGCTGTTCCTCGGGTAGGTGACGCCATGGGCCTGTTTTCCCCGCACGCGCGGGGATGAGCCCAGGGCGTTGGGGTCGTTCACGAGGAGGGCGTGGTTTTCCCCGCACGCGCGGGGATGAGCCCAGGCGCTTGGGCCTGTATTCGGGGAAGTTCCTGTTTTCCCCGCACGCGCGGGGATGAGCCGACCTCGTTCACGCAACGCGGATCCGCGCCCGCGTTTTCCCCGCACGCGCGGGGATGAGCCCGTCGGAACCGTTTACGTCCAGGTCGAGCCCTCGTTTTCCCCGCACGCGCGGGGATGAGCCGAACATGGCCAGCTCCGCCGTCAACGCCGTCAAGTTTTCCCCGCACGCGCGGGGATGAGCCCTCGCCGCCACAGCGGTGCAGGCCGCGTTCAACGTTTTCCCCGCACGCGCGGGGATGAGCCAGGCCGCGGCCGCTGCCCTCGGAGAACATTGAGTTTCCCCCGCCCGCGCGGGGATGAGCCGCAGCAGGACGCCGTCGCCGGGATCCTCGGCGTGTTTTCCACGCCCGCGCGGGGATGAGCCGGAGCGGGACCCATTGCCCGGGCCTTCCGACGGTCTATTATTTCAAGACTAGCCCAGGGGGGATTCCCGCTCCTCGGATCAGCGTACAGGATTTCCCTGCGTGTATTCCCCGCATGTGCTGGGATGAGCCCTACCCCAGCGTGTGGGTGGACGGCATCAACGCGTTTTCCCCGTTCGCGCGGGGATGAGTCGTGTATCAAGGGGAGAGGGGACTGGTTCCCGGCGTTTTCCCTGCGCCCGCGGGGCAGGGCCCGCCCCGCGGTATCGCGGAGCCTCCGCCCGCCGCCCCCACCTACCCCGTCCGGGGTGCGACGACCGGGGATCGGCGGCCCCGGCCCCCGCTTCGTATGCACAGTGCCCCCGCCTCGTGCGCGCAACTGCACAAAAATCCCCGAAGCCCAAGGGACTTCGGGGAAGTGGTGGCTCCGACCGGCGTCGATCCGGTGACCTTTCGATTTTCAGTCGAACGCTCTACCAACTGAGCTACAGAGCCAAGACCTGAACCGAAACGGTCTGGTCGGCGACCCCGACGGGACTTGAACCCGCGACCTCCGCCGTGACAGGGCGGCGCGCTAACCAACTGCGCTACGGGGCCTTACAACAGGTAAGACCTATTGAGTTATTGTGCTTCCACGATTGCGGGAGCCGTACCCCCAACGGGATTCGAACCCGTGTCGCCGCCGTGAAAGGGCGGTGTCCTAGGCCGCTAGACGATGGGGGCCGTTTGGCCGCCGGACTGGCGCCCGAAGACGAGGATTACTTTAGGCAGAACATGCCTTCCAGGTCAAAACGCCCGCCCGTGACCCCTAACACACTTCGTGCCTTTCAGGAAGCAGTCAGGCACGGGGCATACGCTTCCGCCATGCGCACTCTTCCACCCCAATTTGCACATGTTCTGGCGGCGTCGGGCGACTCGGGACAGTCCGACGGAGCCTCCGAAGTGGTCACCCACGCCCTCGATCTCGCGTCGCTGCTGCTGGGCAGCGCCGTCGGCGCCTTCGTCGGGCTGGTCATCGCGGTCCTGGTGCACGCCATCGCACGGGGCGCCCTGGCGAAGTCGGCCATCGCCTCGGCCCTGCTGGGCCGCACCCGCACCGCGTCCTACGGCTCCTTCCTCACGTGGGGCGGGTGGATCGGCCTGCAGGTGACCCTGTCCAACATCGACCTGGCGGACTGGTCGAACGGCACCACGGTGTCGGTCATGTCCCACCTGCTGCTCATCGCCGCGCTCGCGTGCTTGACGTGGGTCGGTTACTCCGCCGCGTGGCTGGTCGAGGACGCGGCGAAACTGCGGCAGAAGCAGGACAAGGGGCGCTCGCGCCGCTTTGAGACGCAGGCCCAGGTCATCCGGCGCCTCATGCAGGTGGTGATCAGCGTCGTCGGCCTGTGCGCGGTCCTGGGCACTTTCGAAGCCGCCCGCCAGGCGATGACCACGATCCTCGCCTCCGCCGGCCTCGTCTCGGTCATCGCGGGCCTGGCGGCCCAGCAGACCCTCGGCAACGTGTTCGCGGGCGTCCTGCTGGCGTTCACCGACGCCATCCGCGTGGGCGACGTGGTCGTGGCGGGTCCGAAGGGCGAGAACGGTTCCGTGGAGGAGATCACCCTCAGTTACGTCGTGGTCCGGGTCTGGGACGAGCGCCGCCTCATCACCCCGTGCACCTACTTCACGTCCACGCCCTTCGAGAACTGGACGAGGCGCGCCGCCGCCCAGTTGGGCACCGTCGAGCTCAAGCTCGATTGGAGCGCCCCCGTCAACCTCATCCGCCGCAAGGTCGAGGCGCTCCTGACCAGGACCGATCTGTGGGACGGGCGCACGTGGACGGTGCAGGTCACCGACTCCGACCAGGACACGGTCACGGTGCGGGTCCTGGTCTCCGCGAAGGACTCCGGGACTTTGTCCGACCTGCGCACCTTCCTGCGCGAGCACCTCATCGCGTGGATCGTCGCCGAGCACCCCGCCGACGATGACGCGAGAGGGGTTCATGCGCA